>Ga0307514_10002274_pt1 | contig 20373 bp, 23 predicted proteins | sample 16_EM_MG_FD_203088 | JGI IMG/M metagenome (GOLD analysis project Ga0307514, IMG submission 203088) | Populus trichocarpa ectomycorrhiza microbial communities from riparian zone in the Pacific Northwest, United States - 16_EM | ecosystem: Host-associated > Plants > Roots > Unclassified | place... | reverse complement strand
ATGAGCACCCACAAGGTGTGAAACATCCGAGATGCCTCATGATCGGCTCCGATCTCTCATCGATTCATCCGATCTCGCAGTGCCTGCGCGGGACACGAATCCCCTCGACTCCTTGAAACATCCCCCGACCTCCAAATCTAATTCGCTTGGCGGCAGGGATGGGTGGCTACAAGATGCCCGACAGCACACCCATGAGTTCCACCAGAATGGTCCCCGCACACCCACCAACTGGGTGTTGACGAGCGGGCACGAAATTCCTGGTGACGCGATCGAGGCTGGCAAGGAGGGCGATAACACATTGTATGTTGCGAGGTCCTACGTGGAGGTATGACCATCTCTTACGATCAGCTCGATGACGAGTCGTAGTCTCACCTGAGCTCTCGAATCCAACTCAGGACGGACTCTGTACGACCTCCCATCTCACATAGCCAGTTTTTGAGTTTCCGTGTCTGACGTTACTTGACTGGTAGATGTTGGGAAGGCGGGAAAGCATCTGGAACAAGGTGCAGAAATTGGACGACAGCATAAAAGTCATGCTCAACACGAGTACGAAATCCTGATCGGCGATCCGCGTGCGGTCCGCTGGGTCAATACACACGGCGTGCCGAACCCTCATAACTTCGGTGCCCGCCACGTCGATGCTGGCGTGGATGCGCACGGACATCAGATTTTCGTCACCCAAGCGAACCATAACGGGGGTATCCATCCCGCCAGAGCCGACAGCGGTGCATCGGGTATGTTCGCTTTCTTCGATTCATCCGCCAGGAGTCTGGACCTCATTCACTGTAGGTGCATACCTTGCGTATGGCGACCATGAGTTGGCATTCCAGGTGAGTTGGTAGTAACGGCCAAACGTCGTCTCTTGATTGTTGAAGTGGCCGTCACGGACTGCAGGAGTACCGCGTTCTTTGTTACGCGTGAGGTCTGGATACAACTCGGCACCACTAAATACGCGAATGGAATATGGATTGAGAATGGAGTGACAACCGCTGTGTATATACATCCGAACGGCTCCATGGTAGGCCATGAACTCGCTTTTATGTACGTGGGGCATCAAAGAAAACCACGTGAGCGTGTAGTACCAGGACTAACTCCAGCCGTGTTGGGGACAGTTCCTTCGGGACTAATGGACTGCCCGAGCTTTCCGACGGATTATGGAAAGACTCTTCCGCCATGACATCGAAGTTGAGTCAAGGCGATCAAACTCAATACATTGTAAAAATATATATTCAGGAGTCAACTCCCTGGGGGCAAAATGCGAAAATGATATGCTAAATGATGCGAGGGTGTATGTGTGAATGCGACTATGCTAAAATGAAGGGTTGGCGAGCGAGCTACGCTACAAATGGGATGCGTAAATGAGGGGAGTCGATACAGGAATGTGAGTTGCTGGCTGGTGGGGTGAAGTTGGAATAAATAACACTGGTTCGTTCTTTCATCTGAATTCGTCCACTCGTCCGTTCGGTCGTTCGGTCGTGAGAGTCAATCAGCCGAGAAGCGGGATCAACCAACGATGGTCTCGGCCTGATAGACAGTGTCATACATGTTGCGGATTCCGACAATGCGGAGAGTCTTGAGTAGTTCGCTTGTCGCGGGTACACCATCGGCGGCGCACTCGTGTTGGCACGCGACCTAGAGGGAGCAAGCAGGGGTAATTGTCAAGGGGGTCATGAAAGAATACAGACGAGGAACTCACTTTGAAGAACTCAGTGTAGAGAGACGCGACTCTTCCAGCCAATTGGCTGACTGTGATCCCATGAATGTCGATGGTGGCGGAAAAATCGACATCGCCATAACCCGGCCACTATAACGTAATAACATGTACGCGTCAGGCGAACCGTCCACTGTGTTGCAAAAATGCCCGACGCAACGCACCACAATCCTGAACTGGATCTTCCTGCCTGGGTGAGGGAAGCACACAGGCTCTCCACCGCATACAATCACAGCATTCATGATCGCCGCGCTGCGGAGAGTCAAATCTCTGTACTGAACTCCACAACCAGTCATGCCCCGCGTGTCGAAGGTTACAGTAAAAGGGTCGGACTGCTTGTAGATAGCAGCGTTCCATTTTGACGCGTGTTTGTATTGGATGATTGGTATCTTTATAGGTCCAACGAGTTCATCCAACACGGGAGATGGAGCTTGGAACGACAAGGCAGAGCAAGCGGAAGGAAAATGATATGTCATCGGGACATGTAATGACATTTTCAGCACGCAGAAACCGGTTCTGAGAGTGAGACGAGTGGAGGAATTGAGATGGGTGGGTGCTGTAGGCTGCATTTGCGCTGGATTTTGTACCCCAAGCTAGGGTGGCCATACGAGAGCCGTGTAGAACGAACCAGCACGGTCGGGTGGTGTTAGGTGTACGATGAGCCACCGTGTAGTGAACAAAGCCCTGGGCGAAATCTTTCATTGGGCCATCTATGTGTCGGCGGGAATAATCGCAGCCCACGGAGGCGAAAGAAATGAAGCCATTGCATTCTGACTCCATTTCTTTTGTCTCCTGGTCTTCCATGGGGCGTCGGTGGGTATTCCGGTGAGGCGTAGTGTGGGTGCTTCCTTTGGACTGTCGCGACTGGTCCGCCGATGCAGGGATAGGCGAAGGAGACAAAGACGGCGAGAGGAAAACATCTTTTCTTTGTCCAGTACCGAAACTTGGGAAATTGGGGGCCGTGGTGGTTGCGATTCAAAATTTCAAAACGCAGCGGGGAGGCGCCAGTGGGTACTTGGATTGTTTCGGTGACCATATTGAGATAAATAAATAAAAATTAGAGGGCCGTGAACGGCGACCGTAGGGCGACCGGGAGGTGACAGAATGGAGGGAGACGACAACGGACCATCTTGGCCCTTTTCGCTTGCGAGGTGGGCATTGGTCATGAGATCACCGAGTCACTTGGGAGCAAGACACCCTGGGTACGCTGCACACACACATATCTCCTCGCAGAATTTTTCCTAGTCGCAGTAGACAGCTCCGTTTCGTATCATCGCTCTGAGGATGCAAGGTTGAACGGAGATGGTGAGCGTCCAGAGCGAGTTATGTGCGGCGACCGCATACTATGGTGACCGTTTGAATTTCCTGCTTACCTCCGCTCGTCCTCCAAACGATCTCGTCCTCGATATTTCCCTACCGCTAGGCTTTCGTCTCGATGGCCGACTCTTTTGCTGATCTATGGTCGACCGCCGCCCCGACCAACTCTGCTCCTCAGAAACCTCGGAAATTGAACGATCTCATCTCATCAACCACTCCTTCCCAACCGACACGTCTGCAGGGCGACTCTTTTGCGCTCTTGGCCGCGTCAAACTCGAGCTCCAACTCCATTTCACGGACCAACAGCCCTGGAATAGCGAATCAGCCTCGTCCTCAATCCAACGGCCCGAAACTCACACCACCCTCGAACGGCGATGCATTTAGCGCACTCTTGTCTGGTTCCTTTGGCGATGGACCGGCTAACTCAGGAAGCTTGTCGATGGCGGAACAGGCAGCGAAAGCTGAGAAGGAGAGGAAGAACAGACTCTTAAACCTAAACAAGAAGGCAGCTACGAAGGCTCAGCCGTCCGCTTGGAGTGGTTTAGACTCTCTTGGGACAACGTCAACCCTCCCGCCTCCCCAGAACCAGGACGATTTCGATTGGATTTTCGACGCACCCGCTTCAACTTCCTCCAAACCCGCACCTCCCCCGCCATTAACTAAAAAGCCCCCCACGATTGCAGACGAGGATGATTGGGGGTTATCGGACTTTGCGTCCAAACCAACTCCCGCTCCCGCAACCTCTGCCCCGCCACGAAAGGCCACGAGTCCTTCCAGTATCTGGGATTTCGAGGACGCAGAACCCCCGAACCAACCTTCACCTCCGCCGAGAAAGCCCACTCGACCAAACTCCCCAGGAGAAGACTTCGACTTCGGGAATGGGGAGGATATACTACTGGATAACGACTCTAACGACGAAGATGATATCCTTGGCTCTCTATCGAAACCGGCCAGCAGTGTCCGACCCCGGCGGCCCCCCGTGAGTTCATAAAAACAATATTCGTGGCTGTCAGCTGAGAGGCTCCCAGATTCCAACTAGAGGAGCCGCTTCTAAGAGTCGCACGAATTCCCCTCCCCCGCATATAATCGGACAAATTGTCGAGATGGGTTTTGGACCGATCGAAGCTCGGAATGCGCTTGCAGCCACGGACACGGGCCTCAATATAGAAGCGGCTTTGGAAATGCTTTTGGCGGAACGAGAGAGCCCTAGTCCTTCAAGAGTCTCTCCCATGCCACCTGGGAGACGTACCACTCAACGTCCTCAGGATCTCCAAGACGACGAACCCAGGCCCCCAATACGGCGCCGGCGGACCGATCCTACTATAACACGCGATACGCTTCCTAATGAAGGTCCTTCCAACATTCAAGATCAAACTGATAAAATTCTCGCTCAGGCCAGCGAGATTGGGATGAATGTGTTTAGTAAGGCAAATGCCTTGTGGAGTCAAGGGAAAGAGAAGCTGCAGAAGGCGTACGAAGAGAGGGCTAATGCGACCCAAACCGCAACGCCGCAACAGAGACAGAGTGGTCGTCCACGATGGATGCAGGAGGTGGCGGAAGACGATAGCTATCACAAACACGAATCAGGGTTCAATGGCACTGGGTTCAAGGACTCGGACGACGAGAATGAACGCCGACTCCCACCGAAGCGGCCTGTGGAACCAAAAAAACGGCCATCACAGGGACCTCCCCATCAGCCTCCTCGGTCTCAGGTCGGGACCGCAGACCTATTGGCAGAAGAGCCCATTCCGGTCTATAGATCACCATTCAGACATGGTTCATCTTCACGAAATCAAAGTCCCCAATCGACAAATCTCCCTACTTCCGAACCTACCCCTCAGCGAACTCCTTCTCCGATTCCGGTCACTCGTCGCCAAGTCATACCTGCGCCAGCTAATGTCATTGCCACGTGCATGAGATACAAAGCTGCCGGGACGGAGATGTTCAAGCTCGGTCGATTTGGTGAGGCAGATACCGCTTATACATCTGCCATTGCCTCCCTCCCAGAGAACCACCTTCTCCAAGTGCAGCTCCGCAATAACAGAGCGTTGTCTCGCCTGAAGACCGGAGAACATTCTGGAACGGTTGAAGACTGTTCATTCGTCATTTCGTTAATCGGGCCCTCGTACCACCCACAGCGAGAAGCGAAGGTGACAGAGGAGAACGAAGGATCAGGCGTTGATCTTGCAGATGGCTTGATGAAGGCTCACAAGCGGCGTGCCGAGGCTTATGAAGGCAAAGAGAAATGGGAAGACGCCAGGAAGGATTGGGAAATCATTGCTGGAACGGAATGGGCGAACGGGAAGATGAGAAGCGAGGCTGTCTCTGGTATAGGGAGGTGCAGGAAAATGCTGAATCCCGAACCAGAACAAGCGGCTGTGAAGTCAAAGAAACCTCCCGCCAAGCGACCTCCACCTAAACCTGTCAACACGGGCCCGGCGCCCCCTTCAGAAGCTTTGACGAAGCTGCGGGTCCTGACGGATGCTGTGGAGGCGGAGGATCAGGCGAAACACGAACTGAAGGACACAGTGGACGCGAAGGTCGGCGCTTGGAGGGGCGGGAAGGAGCAGAACATTCGCGCGTTGATCGCAAGCTTGGAAAACGTGTTGTGGCCGGAGTTGAATTGGCAGAAGGTGGGGATGCACGAGTTGGTCACTCCAAATCAAGTCAAGATCAGATATACGAAGGCGATTGCAAAGCTACATCCTGACAAGGTACGAAGGGATAACCCACTCCCCTCTTTCGTTTGTTGACAGTGTACCACCCCTCTCCATGCAGCTGAATTCAAACAATACCACGGTTGAACAGAGGATGGTTGCCAATGCGGTTTTTGGGACGTTGAACGAGGCATGGAACGTTTTCAAACCTTAACCGTATAGATGGAATACCGTCCCGGGGGGGGGGGGTATATCCGGGTGATCGTGTGGGTGGATAGTCGTTTGTCTCAATAGTAGGAGCGTATGTTCGGTTTTGGTGGCAACCTTCGCCTGTCACCAACTTCCGCCCCCGTCATACAAAGACGACCTCGAGTCATTTTCCATGAGCTACCTTACCTTGCGAGCACGAGTCAACATATTACACCGACGAGCCCGGGCTTCTATTGGTCCGGGACGACTCCTTCAGTTGAGCACCGAACACTCATTAATTCACCTCACCGCATCCATCCTAAGACAAGCGTATGATCCTAACTCCGAATCGACACAATCACTGACAGTTGACAACGTTGATCATTACGAATGGCAGGAGCTCAACAACTCTCGTCTGGGATGTCCCACATTGCGACCTTTCTCCCAAATCGCTAGAGGGCGGGAGGTGAGTATTCCACAGGGACAGAACCTATACCAGACGTAGCTCACCCGTTCATTGCTCTGCCCCTCACCGTGTCGAGGAAATCCCGGTGCCATGGTTTGCAATCGGGTTGATTCCAATCTACCATCCAATATCCATGGATTCAGGGAGAACCCTCGACGTATCCACACCGATAAGGTCGCCTGAGGGTGATATCCTCGATCTGAACGGGCATATTCATGCATGCGTCCACGTCGGTCCAATTTTCGGGAATGCTCTGGAGTATTCTCCAATATTCACGTCCTCCCACCTCTGAACTCGAGGCTGGATTCCAGTATACATCGGAACTAGGGGTTCGTTGTGGTCTTGGAGGCCCCCGTGAGGTCGGCGGTTTCTGAGTCTGGCAAACATTTTTCGGGTCAAGGGCAGCGACCGCGAGTGTTGTGGTAGTGCGCAGAGGATCTCGTTGACGGCGAGCCCCTCTTTGGCATCCACAATAATTTGGTTAGGCCTATTGTGAGGATGACAGCGAGCATGATGGCAAAGCCCGTTACAACTTCCGCGCTGCCTCGTCTTGCCCGCCAAATTCAAGCTTCAGTCTCGTCGTCTCGCCTTTCGGCCTATCGTTTTCTTCCCTCAGCTGCTCCTCCCTGATGGCGACCTCTTGATCCCTCTTCGCCTCTTCGATTCGGGCATCATTGATCTCCTGTCTACAGACCCAACGCCGTGCCGAACTTTTCCTCCAGACCTCCGGTCGATCCTCGTCAGATCCAAGGTCGCATTCCGGACCGTATCACCCCCTGAGCAGTATCTGTCATGGAAACCAGGCCATTCATCCCTCAGCCATTCCTTGCATTTGGAGGACTGGGGACGGAGCTCACGGTACCCGAGTGGGGAGGTGCATACTACTGAGAATGCTTGGTGGGATGTGGCGAATCTTCTCTGATTTTCACTGACTCTGCAGTAAAAAGACGTCAGTTGGTGGGAGCGCCTAGAAGCACCTACAGTACGGGCGGATAGGTCAGTCTTTTGTTAGGTGCCGGTCAGAAACGAGATGGAGGGATCCGCGAGGGGGGATCCTGTCGATCCGGGAGTCCGTCCTGGACAACTTTCGTTTCCCGCAACTCGAGTTTGTGCATTAGTCTAACCAATCCAACGCTACAGTTTATAAACGTTTATCCTCTCGGGAACGGTACCAAGTACTAAATGGTACAAAATATCATTACACATCGACCGAAAAAAAGCTACCGAGTCATGCAGATTGCACTGAAATCCGCAGTCGCATAAAGATGTGTGATTATCTGAACGACACGGGAGGAATCCACTCCGGAACCTGTCCCCAAGCAAACTTGGGTGCCTCGAAAGCGGCTTTAACATCTGGAGGCAAGATCTCCAAGTAATTCTCAGGTAGCATCCCGTCGTACTTGCAATTCCCAGGCTTATACTTTGACGGTGCATTTTGAAAATCAGGCGGGCCAGACTTTGGGGGATCAGGTTTAACAGGTTGGCTCTGGGTACTGCCAAATGCCGAGAACACAGGTCGAGAAGTGTTCGGATTACCGAAGGTAGAGGAGCTGGGTTGGGCCCCGAACGGAGAGTTCATCTGCGTCGGCTGACCAAACACCGACGACGTTTGGGATGTTCCGAAGGCGGAACCGAGTGGGGGATTCAACGGGTTGTTCGTGGGTGTAATGCCAAACGCACTGGTAGGAGTAGGTTGAGGGGGTACACCGAAAGCTGGCGTTGGTGGTGGGCCGAAGGCAGATAGTGTAATTGTCCCGGGTTGTGATCCCCCGGATCCGAGTGTGGCCGGCTGTCCAAACGCTGGTGTCTGTTGGGGGTTACCGTTACCAAACACAGATGACGTCGGATTTGAAGTTTGGCCGAAGGCGGGTGTGGTGGCAGGGTTCTGTGTGGTCCCAAAAGCAGAGGCTGTGGTGCTCTGGGGGGTTCCGAACGCAGAGCTGGGAGGGTTCACAGGCGTGGCACCGAATACCGACGCTGTGGTGTTATTCGGCGCGCCGAAAACGGATTGGGATGGGTTGGTGGTTCCAGTCCCACTGAGAACACTCGTCGGGTGACTTGTCTGACCGAAGACCGAAGGGTTGGTCGGGGTGTTACCGAAAGCGGAAGTTGTCTGGGTATCGTTCTGGGGTCGTGAAAACGCCGAGGTACCGGTATTGTTCGCAGCTGCCAGCCCAAACGCTGATGGTTGTGTGCCAGCAAAAGCGGAGAACCCACCCCCAGAACCCCCACCGAATGCGCCGCTTGATGTGACAGGTGTATTGGTGGTCCCAAAGGCAGAAGTCGTGGTCGGCATCGACGGCTGTCCAAAGGCAGGGCCTGTCTGTCCCGGAGTGCCACCAAACGTGGACGTCGGTTGTGATGCCTGGCCGAAAACCGAAGTTTTTGGTTGGGTCTGACCGAAGGAATTTGACCCAAATGTTGATCCTCCGTTCCCTCCGGAACCAAATGCGGAACCACCCCCTCCAGAGCCGAAAACCGAGGTGCCACTGCCAGATCCAAACGCAGAACCTGTTGTGGATCCAAGCCCACCGAACCCTATACCCGTGGATGATGATGGTTGGGAAGTCGAAGGGAGGGCGGCGGTCCTGTGATTGTCGGAGTTCGTTGCGGCTTGTTTGTACGCGTCCTTCAGGTTGTTGAACGCGTTCGCGTAGACTTGGTCAGCGGTGGCCACCTTCCCTGCTTCAAATTTCATCTAAACTCGGCCATTGTGCTCAACAGATCGTCCCAGCGGAGGAAAAATATGAAGGGATGGAGACGTACGTATTCGGCAACTGTATTGCTCTGGAGGGCCACGACCGCGTTGAGCCGGAGTTCCTCAAACGACATATCCAGGCCAGAGATTAGGTTGGGTTCGAGTTTTGCAGGACCATATGATGACAAGCCCCACAGAGGTTTCTCCACACCGGGTCTCAAGTCCCTCCCCATAGTATCCTCCCTACACAGCTCTTTAGGGCCGCAACAAAACGCAGTATGAGGGCAGGTTGAACATGGTACTCACGTGTACGCATACTCGTTTGTATTGTTCTTGTTGTTCACCCACGTCTTGTCTACAAAGGGTTGAAATGTGAGGGGATAGGATAGGAATGGTCGTAGGGTGGTGGACACGCACTACCAAACTGAGGTCGTGCGTTTTGGGGATGTTCGTACTTGCACTTGTCGCCGAAACGACAGTCTCCTCGTAGGAAATACTGGCAGACGGTCTAACAAAAGCTGATTCGATTACGAACTCGGCCACAAGTTGACCACGACGGACATACCATGATACCACCCGTCTGGTAGTGGTGGTAGAAGATGAGGATGATCACGACCGTGGTGACGAAGACAGACTCAACCTCATCATCTGGGTGGGTACCCGGGCATCTTTTACACTTTCAGGTGGATTTCGAATGAATTTTATTACTCAAGAACGGTAGAATAAAAGTGTTCCGAGAGCTGATTAACCGTTTAACCAATGAAGTAAAAGTTTGGGGAACGGTATGCCCAGCTCTCGACTCCCTCTATCGCGATACATCGAGAAGGAACATGCAAAAACGAGCTACATGTCCAAGGATTTTCATCCCAAGGTGTATCCGAAGTGACTGTAAAGAAGAGAAGAGAGATTTCGAGCCCCGCGGTATTTCACAAGTAACAAGCGCCCGCAAACGTCTCGATTCAAGCACACCTTCTGAAAATTCTCCTACAAGTACATGGCACACAACGGTTGGTACAAAAAAAAATTACTGGAGAGAGAGAGTGGACCGGGTCGTCAGAGCACACCTTTGTCGTTGAAGTGTTTGCGACTTACCGAAGATCTCTCGGTCCATTCAACATCCACAGGAGCCCTGATCTCCCACTGACTAACGAGTACAACCTCCTTTCCGGGCTCAACACTTCCGAACCAAATGAATTTTCCGGACTTCTTCCCGTCCTTTGTCTCGTCCACATCGGTTCCCCATTTGACTTTGAACCCGTCAGGTCGACCGAGATCGATATCCTTCTCTTCTTCTCCCTCGGCAAGGCCCTCGGGTTTTTTAAGGAATACTTTGATTCTCGTATCCTGAGGAGACGCGATCGGAAGGTTGGACCTTTCCACAATCTGTATCGGATAATCTCCGGTGTGGCGGTTGGTGATGGTGGTGGTGGAGGTATAAGTGGTGGTCTTATATTGCTCCACAAACGAAGATGCAGTGGAAGTTGTGGAGGTTGAGACGAGCGTATGAACAACCCTGGCAGATGTGTCGATCCCAAGGGTACATTGGAAAGTATCCCCGGTATTGATATCGGAGATGTCCGTCTTGGAGACGTAGGAACCATCCAGGAACACGTTCACAGTTCCGGGTAACAAATGATAATCGCTGGTGTTCTTCACAGCGCACTATTCGAGACGGTTAGCAATGATGCTTCGTGCGTGATGAAGTAGATCACTCACTTGGAGGTAAGCAACGGTGGACTTTCGTGGAGTTGTGACATGGGTCACAGTGGCTTCCAGTGGGAGGCTGGCCACTAGAACCTTGTGCGACTGTCCATCCGTCGGGATGGTAGTCTTCCCCTCAACGGTGTAAGTAACTGATAGAGGGCTCTTGCTAACGACGCCTCTCGGCGCGGCAACACTAAGGCTCTGCCTCATTTGTGAAAATACAACTGGTGCAGCACTCCTTGTGGCCACACCATATAGAGGAGTTGATTGGTATTTCTGGACGGGCTCGATTGAGAGACTCTGGGACGTCGGAATTCCAGCATTGAGGACATCGGTGGCAGAGGTACTCAGGATAAGATCTGTGTTACTCCAGATTTCACCAGTTGACTGGCTTAAGGCGACGCGATATTGGAGGGAGACCGAGGAAGATGGCTTCCCATTTTCTGAACCGGCGTGCAGATCGTAGACAGGATACCATTGGGCGTTTGAAACGCCTGTTTGTTGATTCATTTAGGACATCAAAGTTGATGTAGAGAAAGTGCACGGCTCACGATATGAAACATGCAACTCGACAGGACCATCCTCTTCAGCCACGATGGTCACAGAAGCTTTCGACTGGGCGGTACCTTGCTTCTCTTGTTGTGTGCGTTCAATCCATCGAGACAACACCTCGATCTTCCCCTCAAGTTCCTTAATCGCCCGTTTATTCTCGATAGTCTTCGTCACGAGTTGCGAGGCAAACGTGGTAGCGTCGTCCGGGGTCACGTCCTTCTTATCGGCCAGGCTTTTACCATAACCGCCGAGCAGTTCGAGCAGTTGGATTCTAGCGTCTGTCTCTGTCCTCAAGGCAGCCAGTTCCTTCTGGGCGGCACGGACAGGGTCCGACTCGGGGATATCGGGGTAGTTGTCGTAGTTGCAAACAAGGACCAGGAGCCTCGCGTTGCCCAAGCCGGTTACTCGCAAAGATTCTGCATCGGTCGTGGAGGACAACCCAGTGATCTCGAGAAGGTTGTTCCCAGCCTGTGAGGTGATCAGATCTGTGGGACAAGATCCAGAGATATCTTATCCTAAGGCGCCGTACCTTGAGATTCGCCTTGAGAACTCGGATAATCTGAGCGCCGGATGGCCTGAAGACGGTGACGGATTTGATTGGTAAATCATCGGCCTTGAAGCTCAGCTGAGTGGTGGTGGGAGAGGTGACCATGGTGGTAGTAATTTGAGGGTGCCTATAGTAGGAAAGAGTCATTGGGTCGCGCCCATGCTAGTACTTAGTGTGCCCGTGTACTTGGCATCGGTTCCGCCGGCCGAGTTACAGTGCCGGACACGATTGTATGACTTTCCAATGTACTCGCGCGTACTGCTCGCCCTGCCGGGCGATACACTCGAGGAGACGAGCGAACTACGTATAACCACCTCGGCCACGGAGAGTGAAGGTGGAAGATGACCGGGGTAGTCGTGCGGTGATACTGTGATTCGATATGTCGATCCGTCTGCGATCCATCAACACTCAACTGAACCGTGCCCTCGGCCAACTCCCAGTGGGTTTCATCCCCATGGTAAGCCGATGGCCGACGTATGTCGCTCTGTTACACTGGTATGGCGACCAGAATACCCTTAATCTGAACCAGCTCCTTTCTCTACCAGGTCTGTTCTCTGGCGGTGACATCCACCTCCCAAATGGCTCCCAGCACGAACGAACAGCGCCAGAGACCACAGCCATTGTCCATCGTAGATATCCCCGAGGCTGATGCCCCCTTTAGCCCAACAAATGCCGCTGGATTGTGAGTTGCGATCCCTCGCTCAGTCTCACGCCCACTCATGCTTAACCTCCTGACCAGAACGTCGCGGCCCGGGTGAGCCAGCTCGCGAAGTTGCACTATTAATTCACTCACAACTTACTCCCTAGTCGACGTGGAGAGGGCCCATCACTTAGCTCCGAACGAACCCCGCTTATCTTTGGAGAGAGTTCTCCACTGGAGGAAACGCCGCCATGGGTGCACCTCCCACCATTCATCAACACGCCCACGAGCCTACCTACCCCACATTTCAGAGTGACCGACCGATACCTGAGAGCGCAGAAGCGGAGGACTACGATCAAATAGTATGACAGTCTCTCTGGAATCGCATCAACTCTGATCAAACGCCTCTTCAGTGCATTTATATTGATTCTGTGCATACTTGTCGGCTTTTGTGGTTACACCTTTTGGCCCGCACCCCGGATCCACGATCCCTTGGATCATGGTTCACCAATCGTCAGGCTCGATCGTGGAATTGTTATCGGGAAGAGTCAAGGTCAGACGGAGACGTTCCAAGGGATTCCGTATGCTCGACCACCGTGAGTTCTCTGTTGTCTGAATGTGTTCAACCGATCTCACGTACATATAGCACTGGGAAATTACGGTTCCAGAAACCAGAACCCCTTCCCTCATACACCGGCAAGATTCTTGCGACCCAGTCCGGTTCCTCGTGCCCCCAAATTCCGCCAAAGCTCGTCCCACCTGAAGGTCTATCGGAAGGGGCCATTGGATATACAAAGGTGATTAGGGCTGCGTACCCTGACTCTGAAGATTGTAAGTTTCCTTCGTAACCTGCTCCTCGGAAAGGTTCCCGACCCCCCAATTTCTAGGTTTGAATCTGGACATTGTGCGGCCAGCGGGTACGACTACAGATTCCAAATTCCCCGTGGTTGTGGTACGTTGGGTTGTCCATCGCATTACCCAAGGATCACGCTGATGTATGCTGTCGCGTGACCAGTGGTTCTTTGGAGGTTTGTCCATTCCCTCTGTTTGAAGCAGAAGAGCCCAATCTGCCCTAGGTGGCCTCCAATTTGGCGGTATCTCGAGAAACAACGGTATTCCTGTGGTTGCTCGATCAGTGGAGATGGAAACGCCGATTATCTTCGTGGCTATGAACTACAGGTACGTGTGAACGAAATCTCCATGAATAGAAGTTGATCGCATTTCACCTTAGACTCAATGGTATGTCATTTGCACGGCCACTCGCCCTTACTGATTCTCTCTATTTCAGCGTTTGGATTTCTCGCAGGAAGGGAGGTGAAAGCGGCTGGTGTGAGCAACTTGGGACTCCGAGACCGTAAGCTGGGTTCTCGCATTAGTTCTCCTATTTACTGATTGCTGGCTTATCAAGAGAGAGAGGCCTTACGATGGGTGCAGAGATACATTGCCGCGTTTGGAGGAGATCCTACCAAGGTCACGCTGTTCGTCAATTTTCTTACTATCTGATTTGTTTGACGCATCGCTCACGGTCATCAAACGCAGATGGGGACAGAGTGCGGGCGGCATGAGCGTTGGCAGCCAGATTGTTACCAACAAAGGTGACAGCGAGGGACTCTTCCGTGGCGTGATCATGCAATCCGGCTCACCCCAAAAAACGATGGATATCTTGAGCGGCCAGCAAAACTACGACAGACTCGTGAGCGATGTGGGTTGTGTCGGGGCTGATGACACCCTGGACTGTTTAAGGGGTGTTACATACGAGAAATTGAAGCAGGGCGTGGTGGATATGAGCCCTGGAATGTTCACCTATAAGGTTAGTGATTGTGTCGGTCGCCTGCGATCACGACAACTGACGGGCATGCCGTAGGGCTTGTCCCTAACGTGGCCGATCACTATCGACGGCGATTTCCTGCCTGATTCCGCAATCCTGTTAGTCCAGGCGGGGAGTGTAGCCAAAGTTCCTGTCCTCATTGGTACAGTTCTCGGGGAAGGATAATCCGCGCGTCGCTCACTTTTGATCTTTGTAGGTAATGTGGATGACGAAGGGACACTATTCGCTTTGGGAGTTACCAACATCACGTACGGATACTGAACGCCTCCGGTGCTCAATTCGACTAAACTCTATCAGGACGGACGCGCAAGCCAGAGAATACGTTCGCGGAAATCACATGAATGGCGCGCCAGATGCAGAAGTGGACAGGGTCATGAACTTCTATCCCGACGGTAACGCATCCCAAGTGTTGTACTTGTTCTATCATTGACACGATCTCGTCTTCAGATCCAACGCAAGGCTCTCCGTTCAACACTGGCGAACGAAACCAACTCTCGCCACAGTTCAAGCGCATGGCTGCGTTGATGGGTGACATGGCATTCATCGCTCCTCGCCGGTACTTCGCCCAATCGCGATCGGATAAACAGCCTGTCTATGTATTTGGTGTGTCCCGTCCACCTTTCGATCCGAGTTTCTTATCAATTCTGGATGCAGCGAGCGAGAGATTCAAAGGCTTAGAACACCTTGGCGCTGCCCACAGCAGCGACCTTGTTGATCCCTTCAGCGGTGGAGTCACAGCAGACTACTTCATTCAGTTCGTCACACACCTAGACCCGAACGGCCCCTCCTCGTCCCCCCGTTCAATCTTGCCGTGGCCGAGGTACTCCAACGAGCTACCATCTGTGATGAAGTTCTTCCACGACGATATACCGGTGTCGATAGGCCGGGACGACTATAGGGAGGAAGCTTTGAACAACTGGAATAGACTGGTGTTGGGGAGGGGGTTCGTTCCTCCCTAGCTGATGATCGGTGACCCACAACAGGTCTCAGAACCTCAGAGGACTCCTGCTGACAGGAGGCCCCTACTGAGACCTCTCCAAAATCATTTCATCCTCTCATTGTTCACACCACATATACTAGTATACGTGCATGCACGCAAGTGTTATTGTATCCAACTTGACCTCTTTCTCGCGTACCTCAAAACCTCTTCCCTTTTCTACCCTCATTACTCTTGCGCGAAGTATCGTAGTACGTTGCAATTGACGTTAGAAAGAAGTTACATGTCATTTGAGGGCGGGGCGGGGGGGTGAATAGGACCATCGTCTTTTCTGGAGTGCTGGATCGATGAATATCCTAATCCCCTGTTTGAGGTTCCCGGTGACGCCCTTTCCTGGTTCAGTACAGTCCCAGGTCCGTTCCTCCGGTTTAGTGCCAAGGGCTTCCAAGAGCTCGACGGATTTTGTCGGGATGAACGGTTGAAGGAGGATGCCACAAATTCGGAGTGTCTCTACGGAGATCGCGTGAAGTTGAGCGCGGTGTGAAGCATCGGTGGATTCAAGCCAGGATTGCGTCTCAGAGTAGGTCTTGTTAGCCTGTAGGCGGAAGAGCCACGGTAAGTCAACTGTACGAAGGGGTGATGTCCTAAACCCACCAGTACTAAGATGTCGACGATTTCTTGGAGGGCATCGGCCACAACAAGATTCTGCATATGTCCCCCCACTCTCTGCCGGAGCCCCCCAAGTTGTGCGAGGACTTCCGAACCCTGAACTTGCTTTCCGTCTGCGATGGCCTCCTGAAGCTCTGTGATGGTTGGTATAGGTGATAATCGAAGAAGCTCTTCGATCTTCTTGGCTGTGATTCTGGAATAAAAATTTCCGACGAGGGACATCAATTCCGCGCTATGCTTTACGAAACGTCCTTTTGTCCAGTCTGCCATTATAGCGAGAAGGAGAGATACGTTATGAATGGGATGTTGTGGTGAGCAGTGGGAAGTGACGTACCAACGTCATACTTAAAGCGACCGCCAACCCTGGCGAGGAAGTACCTAGCGGCGTCTGTTCCATAGGTTTCCATCGTCTCGAATGGGTTTACGACATTCCCGACTGATTTGGACATCTTTTTCTTCTCTACAGTCCAATGGGAATGTACAAGAAGTCGTTTGGGAAGTGGGAGACCAAGTGCCATAAGCATTGCGGGGAAGTACAGTGCGTGGAACCTTTAAGTCTGGTCAGCGGGCCAACGTAGACATGAGCAGGATCCAGAGGACTCACCGAACGATGTCTTTCCCCATTACTTGTAAATCAGGTGGCCACGCAGCGGTTGTTCCGTTTGTCGTAGTGGGGGAGGGATACCCGATGGCGGTGAGGTAATTTATCAATGCCTCAAACCAGACATACATGGTATGATCAGGATCATCGGGTACGGGAATGCCCCAAGAAAGTCTATTCTTTGGGCGGGAAATAGACAGATCTCCCTGCATATAGCTTTCAAAAAAGTCCAAAACTTCTTGGTACCGAGCCGGAGGGTATATAAAGTCTGGGTTGCTCTTGAGGTGTTCGAGTAGCTGGTCACGGAATGATGTCAAACTGAACATATAGTTTTCTTCCTTGGTCCATTCGACTGGGGACCCAGTTTCGATGGAGACATAACGGCTTCCGAGGTTTTTACCTGCCGAAGTGACCTCCGCAATCTGGGAGTCGGTATAGAAGCATTCGTCTGTGACAGAGTACCACCCAGAATGTTTTCCTTTGTATATGAGGCCCTTCTCCTTGAGAAGGTTCTTTTCGAGTCGGTGAGCAACAGGAAAAGCGAAGAGTTTTAGGACCTACCCAAATGTGCTGGGCGGCACGATAGTGAGCTTTTTCTGTCGTCCTGATGAACCGGGTGGCAGAAACGTTCGCTTCCATCACCAATCTCTACCCGCCCGGTTATGAGTTATGTAGAATGTCTACGACGCCGCAAAGACGTACCTGAAATTCTGCGCTCAAACCATCACAAAACTTTTGAGGTTCACGGGAAGCACCGTGAGCGGCCCTTTGAATCTTCAATCCGTGCTCATCTGTTCCCGTGACAAACTGGACTGGCTGGCTCGGGTTCACCAGTCGATGATACCGCGCAAAGATATCCGCGGTCACAACGGTATAGAGGTGTCCAATGTGCGGTGCTGGGACGGACACGAATCATTAGTCCGGAACGAAAGGAGAGAAAAGAAAGGACACACTTGCGTTCGGATAGAAAATCGGGGTTGTGACGTAGTACGGCTTCGCGTCCGTCGAGAGGGATGACGACAGACGGTGGGACACGCGACTACCAGAACGAAACGCGTCGAGGAAAAGTCGCCGTCGACAAAACATACAGGCGGCGGGTTTGTGGATGTCGGGATTCAAGAGGGCGCCGCTATGCGAGATCGGTGGCTTATTATCTGAACGCTGCCTCAGCAGGGAATACGTTTATCATACATCAACAGACTCCTCAAAACTACTGAATATTCTTTCGCTGCAGAGTGTTGAGGGCAAGATGTAACCTCTCTCATCCCAGAGACAACTCCAGAGCAACCCGGGCCGGCGGACCTCCGGCAGCGGGATCGACGGGATCAATCCACACCTCTTCTTGTGGATCCTTCCATCTCGTTCACGATGGCACCCAACAAGAAACGAAACCAACCGCCTCCGTCCTCTCCACCCCCGTCCACACAGGAAGAGACTACCGCGGACGCTCCACAACCCATCCTACCAATCGACGTCTTTTACTGCAAAGGTCAGTGAAAACCAGCCAATGCGTCGACAGAATCTGCTCAACATCGTCAGTATGCACCTTCCCACTCGAGTATTGCGAGTTCGGCTCTCGCTTCTCCAAGTGCAAGGAGTGGTTAAAGGATGAAAGGCCCGATCTCTTTGACCGATACTACTCAGACGGTAAGAGCGGTTTAGATTAGACTGCCGAGATCTGATGGAATCGACCAGAGGCATTGCAGGCGAAGATCGGTACACTGAGTCTAGAAGGACAGGCGTTGCTGGAGAAGGACACGGCGAAGAAGGAGGCGAAAGCTGAAGCCAAGGCTCTTGCGGAGGCGAAGAAGAAAGAGGTCAGGTATCTTCCAAACTCCGTGTTCCTTCATGTGTCCTGAACTATTTGTAGGCATCGACGGTTACGATCAAACGGATACAGCGGAATAAGAACAAGTACGTGACGTCGATACATGGGTTGGAAGCCTTTGGTGTGTGGTCACTCCCCGTTTCAATCGACCATGAATGACTGACTGGGTCGCTACAGGGGTGGATCTGAAAAAAGCTGCAAAGCTGTTCGCCACCAAGTTTGCATGTGGGTCTTCTGTGACGAAGAATCCACAGGGACTGGACGAGATTGTCGTTCAAGGCGATGTCAGCGGTGACATTGTCGAAATGATCGAAGACCAAGTTGGTGTGTTGAAGGGAGTTCCTGCTGACAATGTGGTGGAGGTGGAAGAGAAGAAGAAGAAAGGCGAAAATTAGATGACGAGTGTGCGATATCTGCACGTACAGGTGATATGTATATTACTCTCGCATTGGATTACAGTCGTGTGATCGCAACCGACGATGCTGGAATGGTTTTCCTTAACCAACAACCAGGTTCCACGTGAGGGAAATTTCCGCTTGCCTGCCAGAAGCGACGGATATGGAGACCCTGATAAATAAAGAGTTTTGCCTCGGCCCCTGTTCCTCAAGTTGCTTGGGGTGTGAGAACGTAGCATGGATGTCGCGTGTCCTAACCCCATCTTGAACGGTCACTCTCACCATCTCTCCCGAGACGACTGCCCCGCAAACTTGACAAGTTTCGTATTTCCATCGCCCATCACCCTCCACACCATGCGTGGCCTTGGTTCGCTTCCATCCGTTCCCGTCGATGAGAGCGACCAGCCAGACAGGGCACTCCCGAAATGGCCACCCAAAGAACACAAGTCAGAATGCGACCAACGAATCGACGAACTTAAGCACGGCTACGAACAGTTACTGAAAGAGAAGGATGTGCGCATTGGGGAGGTGAGGTCGGAGAAAGACACGCAGATCAAGGAGCTGAGGAGGGAAAGGGACGAACGGCTAGAAGATCTGATGAGGGAGAGGGATTCTCGGATTGAGGAGATCAAGGAGGAGAAGGAAGCGCGGATTGAGGAGATCAAAGAGGAGAAAGAGGCGCGAATTGAGGAGGTGAAGAGGGAGAAGGACGAGCGAATTGAAGAGTTGAAGAGGGAGAAGGATGCGCGGATCGAAGAGGTGAAGAGGGATAGAGAGGTCGCCGTCAGGAACATGGAGGAGCAGCTGGAGAGGAGTCGCCGAGAGGAGTTGCAGCTAAGGGAGGAAAACAATAGGCTGAAGGATGAGGTGACGAGGCTGAAGATTGAGCTTGGACGGGCAGGACGAGGTGATTTCTGAGTAAATATTCCCGGCCAGCACGTATACTCGTTCGGATAGATGAGATACATATCACCCACCCAATAGTTCTGACGGTCTCTGTCCGCAAGGTTCAGTGTGGGTTCCTGGTGTCGACTCTCGTACCGCCAACACGATCAAAAATTTCGGGTTTTGAGCTGCCCTCGTGTGTAAAGCGGAATACGGGCATCGAAACCACGGCAGTTCAGGACCAGGAAATTTAGTGCCGAAACCGCGGATTCGAAGGTGGCACTATAGTAGAGATGACAGTACCAAAATGTAGGAACGGACAACAAGCCTTTCAAATTGATGAGGAGAACAAATAGATACCGGTGGTGGTGTGTGGGTCGAGGCAAGGTGTGATCTCATCAAACGACGGATGCCGGCATCCTGTCGAAAATATGGTATTCGACCCGAGGCAGACCCCCGACGAGTGAGGCGACCTGATGGTCCTGTAAGAGCCCTGCTCGTACAAATAGAACTTGCGAGCAAACCAAAGAACAGCCATTCGGTGTGTCTCTATCGCGAGCGTAGCCGATGAAATCGTCGAATTTCTCCGGTAATCCGGGCACGATGGTGGCCATCTTTCAAGAGGTTTCGTTCAACAGTCTCGATCACGTCTTGATGTCTTCCAGCGACGCCTCTCTGCCTTCGACGCTACAATCTACTCTACACCCATTCACAGCCTCAGATGCGCTTCCATCAGAGCCTACCCACCC
>Ga0307514_10002273_pt1 | contig 20376 bp, 23 predicted proteins | sample 16_EM_MG_FD_203088 | JGI IMG/M metagenome (GOLD analysis project Ga0307514, IMG submission 203088) | Populus trichocarpa ectomycorrhiza microbial communities from riparian zone in the Pacific Northwest, United States - 16_EM | ecosystem: Host-associated > Plants > Roots > Unclassified | place... | reverse complement strand
ACTGTGTGTTTCCTTGTGATGATATTTTATCGAATAATACCCGGATTTACGTCAGGGGATGATGGAGTTTAATGTGCGGCGTGTGGCGGACGCACACGTTTTGTGGGCGTGGCAGGGAAGTGGACTGAGAGGAAGGAGAGAGTGATCGGTGATCGACGGCGGGATGTAGGAATGAAAGTGAAGAGGAAACCTGGCTTACGTTAGTGGAGTTATTTTCGTTGACATCATGGTTCACAGCAGGGAAGTGGGAGGCAGGGAGGCAGCAGGGATGATGTCAAGGCTCGAGAGGTGTAGACGTTACTCACAGCTGCGCGGTAAGAGACATCCGAGTTGTAGCACAGCCGACTTGGTCATGAGCTAGATAAGAGAGGAAATGACGATTTGTCAGATTATTGCCATTGGCCGAGACGGAGACTCATCTCGAGACAAGACAACGCCAAGCCGATCCTTTGAACTTTATTTTATTTTGTTTTCCTGTTTTGGAATAACTGCGGAATGTGCCGAATAGATACACAAATATTCGAATTCGATTTAGTTCCGAGTCTATACCCTTCATCTCCTCCTCCTCCTCCCCGTCCTCCCCATCCCCTCCTCTCCTCGGTTCAAACACAATGGCTAATCCAATCTTACACTCAATCCTCCTCAACCCTTCCCCTCTCAATCCATCAATGTCCCTCCCAAATTCCCCCGCCCTTAATGTCTCCATTCTCCCTCCCGATGACGACTCCAATCTCGCTCAGTCCAGGAAAATAAGATTTGCCCCCCTCCCTGTCGTTCCAGACCCAAACGACACCCTAGAGGATGACCGACGTGACGAATCTCTGGGTTCGGATGTCGCAGAGTCCATTCTAACCACACCTATACCCTTCCCACCCCCTCCCCTCCCCCCGGTTGTGAGCCTTAATCCGTCAAGTTCTTCATCATCCTCTCAACAATCGCTCTCCATGTCAAAAAAGTCTTTTTCCTCAAAGTTCATCAAGCCCCTCTTTACCCCCTGGTCCAAGTCGGTCTCTGCGCCCTCTTCTACTCATGGATCCCCCCCTCTTTCGCGCGTATCGTCGATTGAGTCCTCCCGATCCCTTGGGCCCGGTATGCCCCTCGATCGTTGGACCTCTGTTGGTTCGGCCCGTACATTCATGTCCGACGGCGGCCGTCCTCAGGGTCACAGGCAGAAATCTTCTTCATTTTCATCTACTTTCAATCCCCTCTCCCGTCGTTCCAAGTCCACGCCACTTCCCGCCAAACAATACAGACCCGCTGCCAAGCCCGGTGTGTACATGCTCAACGGTCGGGTCTATGGCCGAAGGCGGCCGTACAACCAAGCCTCAACGAATCCTTTCGCCACTGTCCGCAGTACCGAGCCCGAGTTTGTTGAATGGGGTTATGGTGGTATGGGTTCCAACAAATCAAACACCAATTCTTCCATGGGTTCTGCTTGGAGGGTCGTACAGAACGGCTCCAATGCTTCTGCTTATGGTAACGACGAGGATGATGCCAGTGGTATGGCTTGGGTCAAAAAGCGTAGGGCAGAGCGTGAGAAGACCAAGGTGGCGGTCGAGCAAAAGGACCAGGAGAATGAAGAGGTTGATCCAGAAAACCCCCCACCTACGATCGCCGAGGAAGAAGTCCAAGAAACGCCTCGACTGTCCAAGGAGGACAACACCACCCCTCAACTTCCTGTTGACGTCCCCATCGTGGACCAAACCGAACAACCTCACGGAGTAACAGAACACATCACCACTGCTATCAACCTTCCACCCCACAGGCTTCACAAACGAGAGGCGTCTTTTGGTCACCGTATACCAGTCGCTCAGGTCGAGAGCCCTACCAGGGAAAAGCCTTCTTTTGGTGTGGATGTCTATAACATGGATTTCGGCGAGAGGCCTGAGGTCATACCGGGAACTCCTGATCCAAGCACCGGTGGTTCTACGAGTGAAGAAGAGGACGAGGACTCGTCGCGCGACGGAGACGATGAGGATGATAGTGACACTTATTCTGAGGTTTTTATATCCCTCCTCCTTATACGCATAGTTCGTTCGCTGACCTACAATGTTCCCAGGAGGAGAATGCGCGTAGTAAGACGGCCTTGGGCGCTGGTGTCGAGAAAGTCAGCAGACATAAGGAGGCACCTCAGTCGAAGACCCCAAATTTGCCACAGTTCACCGTCAAAAACCAGTTACCCATCACCGCTATAGAATCCTAGACATATTTGGGTTAGCTTGTGGTATCATTTTTCTAACGAGGGTTTTACTGACGCCCGGTTCCAGTTTTCAGTTTTGCTTTGGTTTAGAGTGGACGCGAATCACACCACCTGCACCGTTTCGGACCAGTGTCGCATGCATCTGTTTACTCTATCATCCATCTTTTTTTATTGGGTCTTAATTTCTTTTCCACCATATCTTTTGTTCCCTATCTCCTTGCCTCTTGCACCCGCCTGTGGATGGGACCATACCAGACGGAGTCCCATTCGCTTGCTACCGAGATATTCCCCTCTCCTCCAACTGGGTCGACCCGCCGATCGCCGATATCGTACAAAGTGGAAAATCGTTGAAAACCTCGTTTCTGCCGGTGTTCATCTCGCTCATCAATTGTGACTTGTCGAGCAGGCCGGGATTACCTAGCGTCGTCCGTTGCCGTCTCGCTAGCCTCCGCCGGTCAATTGAAAGATTCGGATGAAGCCGAGGGAAAAAGATGTGCTCAGTAAGCGGAATCCTCGTGGGGTCGTGATGTTGGACGTGGTTTGCGGCGGTGCATGTGGGTTATTATTTGCTGACAGACTTTACAATCGTTCCCTTGCTGTGGGATGTATATCATGTAGGATTTGCTCTATTCCGCTTCACGCTGTAGTTTGTATTGGGACAATGTGTTTCCGGTCAGTGTACTTGTTGTCAAGGATGTACGTGTACAATATACGCATGTGGGTCGAAGCTGGTCTTGGCATCTCTGAGCGATGAACGTGCGACGTTTCGTGGGCGTTGCCCTCCCGACACGGTCTCCGGTTCGTCCGGCGCGTTGTCCTAGTCAGATAAGGAGCTCATTGGTCGCCGCATGGGACCGGTGAGGCGATTGAAGATAAGATATCCCCCCGTCGAGGGTATGGCTCTTTTATCGCCGATCACATGCGTTGGAACACGGTTGCAACATATGCTTACACTCTCCCTCACTTTCAAAGGGCAAAGGGGACACATGTGTACCGATGAAGGGTAGGGTATGACACTGCATCAACTGGATCACGAGGGGTGAGAAACGTCAGTCGGTCGAAAGCGGAATCGTCGATAGGTAAGCAACAATCCAACACTCCTCGAAATCCGAATAAATAACAAACTCAAGCTGGCTCTCCTCCTCCTCTCTCCTCAACAGCGTCTGCTGTCTCCTCTTCAAAGACTCTCCCAGGTTCTTTTTTCTTTCTTCTTTCTCTCTCTCTCTCTCCTAACCTACCCCAGATCTCTAGAGCGCTTCACTCGTCGAAAATGCCTCCAGTCCAAAAGTACGACATCGTCTTCATTGGAGGTGGTAGCGGTGGCTCCGGAGGTGCTCGTCGCGCCGCCTCGTATGGAAAGAAAGTCGGGATCGTCGAGGCTACCCCCTACTACGGAGGCACTTGCGTTAACGTCGGTCCGTAATTGTCCCGACAACCCTCTCGGTCAACCCCTCTCTCATCCTCTCTATCTTCTAGGATGTGTCCCAAAAAAGTTGATGTGGCATGCCGCCGATCTCGCCGACAAGCTCCGTCATACCGCCGGATACAAGTTTCAAGGTCTCGACCACCCCAAGTTCGACTGGGCCACCTTCAAGCTTCAGCGCGACGCTTACATCCAGAGACTCCGCGGCGTCTACGAGAGCAACTGGAGCAAGGAGGGTATCGACCTCCTCCACGGTCACGCTACCATCCTTTCCCCTACCGAGCTCCAAGTCTCTCAACCCGGCGAGAAACCCTACACCGTCACGACAGATCACATTTGCGTCGCCGTCGGTGGCCATCCTACCATTCCCTCTGACCAAGAAATCCCCGGAGCTAGTCTCGGTATTTCCTCCGATGGCTTCTTCCAACTCGAAGACCAACCTAAACGAGTCGTCGTCGTCGGCGCTGGTTACATCGCCGTAGAGCTCGCCGGTATCTTCAACACCCTCGGAACCGAGACCAATCTCCTCATCCGTGGTGACACCGTCCTCCGAACTTTCGACCCTGCCATCCAACAAGTCCTCACTCCTTGGATGGAGCACACCGGCGTAAAAATCCGCCGACAGACCATGGTCACAAAGGTCGAGGGTGAACCGGGAAATTTAACGGTATACACCGACAAGGGGGATAAGATCCAGACCGACGTTCTCTTGTGGGCGATTGGTCGTCAGGCCAATACCAAAAACCTCGGTTTGGAGAGCGTTGGGGTAAAGACAACCCCCAAGGGAGATATCATCGTCGACGATTACCAGAATTCAAACGTTCCCGGTATCACCTCCATCGGAGACGTTACCGGAAAATGGCTTTTGACCCCTGTCGCCATTGCTGCTGGAAGGAGGCTTTCCAACCGTCTCTTTGGTCCTCCAGAATTCAACAACGACAAGCTCAGCTACGACAACATCGCCACAGTCGTCTTCTCGTTAGTAAACTCCACTCCACTCCATTCCCTTCCCACCTTTCTCACAATTTTTCAGTCACCCTCCAGTGGGAACCGTCGGCCTGACCGAACCAGAGGCCCGAAAGAAGTATGGAGACGCTGTCAAGATTTGTACGTCCTTTTGTTTTCTTTCTTTTTTTAATCGTGCTCAGTAAGATCTACCCAGACAAAACTTCCTTCAAGTCCCTCTATTTCAGCATGATCGATGAGCACCACAAAGAACCCACAACCTTTAAGCTCATCGTGCAGGGTCCCGAAGAACGAGTTGTCGGCATTCATATCATCGGTCAGGGTGCCGACGAAATCATCCAAGGTTTCGCCGTCGCCGTAAAGATTGGCGCTCGCAAGGTTGATCTCGACAACACCGTCGCCATCCATCCAACGTCCGGAGAAGGTGAGCTCACCTCCATCGGTTTTCAACCAGAAACTAACCATCGCCCCACCCTTAGAATTGGTTACCCTTCGGTGATTCCTTCACCCCCACTCGTGTAGATATGCATCCTGTACCATACTCCCCTTACTCGGCGTTCATCAATAGCATCTCTCTTTCCTTTCCCTAGTCTGATCAGGATCACAGCGTTCGCTTCAATCAACGAGAGTGCCATTATCTTGTTGAGCATATACGATCAGATAGGGCGGTACCTAAGCACTCCCCTTCTGTCTCTTCCGGTTCTCAAGCCACTGCTTGACCTCGGCGCTCGATCTTTCGTTCCACTTGGCCCTTGCCCTGATCCCGTCCAGAGACTGGGCCAGAACCATGTCGTACCTGCTCACGTCCTTTTCCTGTTTACAGAACGTGTCAGTCGCATCCAAAATCTATCCATCTAGGGATCTCCTTCGTATACCTTGAAGAATCGATCGATCTCTTGAGCATCCTTCTCCGAAGAGAATCCCCCGATTGACCCCTGGATCAGGTACTTGTACAACGAGTTTCCGCCGAACCTGGCCGTGATCTGAGACCCCCAGAGCAACGGTGTAAACAACAGGTCGTCGTCGGGGCCTATTATAAATCACATACCATGTCGTAATTCTCGAACACGTAAGACCTGAGCAACCTCTTCATCTTGGGATTGTTCGAGAGACCAAAGAAGAAGTGATGGAAGTCCTGATCTTTGGCCTCCGTCCACATGTAATTCAGAGTTTCCATCCCAACATCTAGATCCTGTGTTTCACCCATTGCACGGCTTTTAGACATTCAATAAATCAACATCGTTGTCGCAGAACACACACACTCACATTGCAGCAATCCGTGAAGTGGGGGTCTTCCCAGCCTCGTTGATCCCTTTGACGAATTCCCACTGTTCCTTGCTTCCATGCTTGACCGCGATCCTATAAATGGTGGCCTCCAAATCGGGCGGGATCCTCGAATCATCCCCTGTTTCAACGAGATGGTTAAAGCGAGATTGGAGCTCCTTGATCACCCTTCAGGGGTTATGTTAATAAAGCCTCCCCAAGGAACAATCACCCACTCTTGGTCGCCATGAATGGCCGCAGTAGTTATCGCCTCCGTCCTCAGTTTGGTGGTGCTAGGATGTTCCCCAGCAGGGTATTCAAAGCCCAAACGCTTCACGAGAGGCCGGTACACTTCCTGTATGGAGGAGGCGATCAATTGGAGGTAACTGACAGGATGGTCGCTAGACGCTCACCCTCGCAAACTCGTTGAACAGGTCGAGAATTTCCCCGTTCTCCCACCAGGTGCTCGTTATGTGGTCAAAACCGTCGGAAATGCTTTTCCAAACCAAATCTGTTGTATCCCAGTCTCAGCCACCGGCATCACCAAAATAAAGAGAGCTTACATTCTCTCTCTCCCTTCAAACAATCAATCAACGTGAACATGCTACTTGTGTCGGAGAACCCGGCCTTCGCCAAAGCGACGCTATCGAGAACAAGTCCGATACGGTCGTTCAAGCTAAAGATCGAGTCTGGTTTAGCGGCCTCAGCAGAGATCTTGGCCGTGATATCGGGGTCATAAAGTACGCGATCTGTTCAAGAGGATGAAACACATCAAGGCAGAAAACCAAAGGATACCGGACGTACAGACGCCGGTCGTGTTCGCGTTGAGCTTGTAGGGTTTGGCTGTGTCGAGCGGGATGAGTTTCTCCCTAGCGTCGAGGATGAGAGAGTTATCGATTGTCGGCTTTCCATCCTTTCCGACAGAGAGAACCGAGAGAGGGACCGTCCTATAACGCCGTAGTTTTATCAGCACCAAGTGATCATCGGTGTCCAAGAAGAACATGCCAGATGGTTTGATTATCCTTCTCCTCGGCAGGACCCGACTCGAGGAATCTGTCCTGACGAACGTGAATTCCACCCTCGACTTCGGTGACCTTAATGACCGGATAGCCCATCTGTGGAGTCAGATTAGTATATGCTCCTCTGTGGCACAGACTCGTACGCACCTTTGTGACCCAGTTGTTCATCACCTTGGGGACGTCAATGCCACTTGCCTCGGCGATACCTGACCATAAGTCGTTGGTGACGCTGTTGCCGTACAGATGCTTCTTGAGGTATATAGATACGCCCCTGAGGAAAACATCCTCCCCAACGTAATTTGCCAGCATCCTTAAAACTGAACCAGCCTTGGAATAAGATAAGCTGTCAAAGATCTGATAGGAATATTCAGAATTTTCCTCCCGGTTTAACAAATTAGACAAACCTGGTCGATCTGCTCGGCATCTGGGACATCAACTTCGATGGGGTGAGACGAGAGCTTAGAGTCGAGCAAGAGGGCGGCGTTCAGATGAAGACCGATGAAATCGGAATGAACGTTCCATTCAGGGAAGACCTTGTCTGGAAGACATGGTCAGATCTCATCCCGCCCGAGTTCTGGACGGCTGACCAATGATAATAACCTCCCCCATCTGGCCACAGAGGGAATCAGACCAGGCGAACTACGATCGGGGACTTGACATACCAGGGTAGCGAAACCTATAGCAACATTGATTTGAGTTCCTATGCGAAAGACCACCGAGGCTGCACCGTACCTTCGTTGAGATAGAGATTATCCCACCACTTCATAGTCACGATATCCCCGAACCACATATGGGCGACCTCGTGAGACTGTGTAGTGGCAACGTACTGCTTTCCAGCGAGGTCCGTCTTTTCAGGGTCAACCAAGAGTGCGCTTGTCCTACCGATGATCAAGCCCTTAGAAACGTGAGATGAAAAAAAAAGATGAAAACAGCGGGGTAGCTACCCAGTTCTCCATTGCGTCTTTTATGATCAAGGTAAGAATTTGCAAGGGAGGTGTAACAGGGGAGTTGCTCTACCTGCATCAAAGTCACTAGCCACAAGGGTATCCAACTTTGGTAGCGGGTATTCGATATCAAAGATTTTCTCATAAAGAGGGAGGGTCTTGGCCTTGACATCGAGGGCAAACCGGGTCAAAGGAACGAAATCGGGGGTGGCTGTGAAGTGTTTGATTCAGTGTGGAATTCGCGGGGTCGGGTAGAAATTGACGCGCCGTAGACACGCAAGGGCCGAGTTTTTCCGCTCAAGGGACTGGTGTAGGAGCTCTCGAGGTACCCGAACACACCATTAGCATAGGCGACGAGATATGTAGACATCTGAACCCAGGGGTCAGATAGGATAATTAAAAGGATGATCATGCGCACCAGGGGAGATTTTTCGAAACGAGTGATCTTCCACTGATTGCTGACCTCTCCGATGCTCAAAGCAGCAAGAGAAGAAGCCAAAGAGTCATCAGCAGAGTCTGCACCGGTCGAATAGACCTTCTCGGATACGACAGGCATATTGCTGAGATTAACGGTGTCGGCACGAGAGATCATGGTGACGGAGAAGTTGGCCTTGAGTAAAGGCTCGTCCCAACAAGGGAAGGCCCTTCGGGCAGAAGTAGCCTGGGGAAAGACAATGAGGGGGTGAAGGGCAGACGACATACAACAGAATTTACCTCAAACTGGGTGAGGGAGTAGTAGTCCTTTTTACCATCGTGGTCCCAGACCGACTTGTAGTAGCCAGTCATATTCGAGAGAAGCTTTCCCTCGTAAGCGATTTTGAACTTGGCCTTGGAACCCGCGGGAAGGATATTGGCCAGCTTGACTGTAGCACGACCACGCTTCTCATTAAAGGCGATTGAGGTATCGACATCGACTGGGGAAGCGAGGGCCTCGGAGTAGAGGTAGGGACGACTCAGAGTGAGATTGGAAGAGTTGAAGACGAGTTCTGAGGTATCCTGGAGGACGTCGAGGCTGATAGAGGCGTAAGTGGGTTTGGGGAGAGATTAGATTAGATCAGATACTACTCACTGGACATCGACCAAGCCGTCGAATGTCTGGTTTTCGAGGTTTGTGCGGATGGTCAGGTCATAGTGAGTGGGCTTTACGTTGAGTGGGAGGCGATATTCTGGCTGAGAGCCAGAGGAAGAAATATGTGCGATGGAAGAACAAGCACGGGGCGAGTTGGCAGAGAGCGGACTCGGACTCGGATTCACCGTCGGCCATCTCCCCGATACGCGTGTCTTGAATAATAAATTCGATCCAGAACGAGCAGAATAAACGGGAAAAAATGCAGAAAATAACGAGCGACGACGACAGGACACGGCCGAACGACCAGCCGACCTGAGCAAAGATTGCATCCTCACCACCTGCCCAATATCCGCACCCCAGATGTGTTCGCTGGCAATGGTACCCTCAAAGACGCGGTGAGCTTGATCGGTTCCAGTAACGCTCTCGCTTGTCGTCCGAGTCGATTCACCCTCCAACCTGCTGAACAACTGTTCCTCGCGTACTAGCCTTCATCACGTTTCACGACCTCCGCAATACCTCCAAGTTGACCCGGTGATGAACCATCTAGAAAGCGTCTCGTCACGCGCTTGCATGCCGTGCGTGACTGTTACCCAACCCACCTCCAACCTTGAACTGCAGCTTCCACCATGAAGACAAAGATACCGACCGACGACTCAACTTACTGTGCGTTCCTTCAAGGTGAATACCAGTACTTCTCTCCACGGACAGATTCTTATCCCCCGTCAGCGATGTATAAATATTCCCGACTTCCTAATCTCACTCACCACCGTTCCACGTTCGTCCTTCGTTCTCCCCCTGCTACCCATAGACCCTCACCGCGCTCCTCTCTTTAGTTATGCCCGCAGGTTGAAGCTCGTTCAGAGTCATATTTTTCTTAAGACGGGTAGATTGCACCCCATACGGCGCTTAATCGATCACACAACTGTCTTCAAATCCAAGGATTCACCTGGTGAGCTAAATTTCCCGTGGTACCCGGTAGCTGCGGTCTTACCGTTTGTACAGCAAAACCTGGGACATCCGAAACGATCAAGGAGTCCCAAAATCCTCAGGCAGAGGCCGAGGTATCGCCGCAGGTCGCCCCGCCCACCACGGCACACTCCACCGACCCTGCGGATTATAACCACACCGTGTTTTCTGCACCCGGTATCTCTCGTAGACGTCTTAAGCTTGCAATTCCGACAATGCAGTTACCTCCATTTCCCGCTTTTGATCACCGTCCGTCTTTCTCCGATTCTCGATCCAAGTTGCAAGCGCATTCCCTCCTCAACCCTCTTTCGCAAGCCAATATATCTCCGTCTTTACCGTATACACCAGTGGATCAGATCATCCATACTCCCCTTCTCCCCCCCGAGATGCCTCGTTTCCCCAAGGAGAAGACAAATCTTTTATCTCCCCATACACCCCAGGATCCCTCCAGTCCACTCTTTCACCCATTAGATACTTTGCGCCCTCGCAATGCCTCCGCTCATCCCCGTCCACTTTTGTGTCCCCGCCAGTTGTCCTACTTTCACTCAATTCCCACAGTTTCTGATTCTACCTCCACCTCCAAGGTTGGCGGTACCCTAGATGCGAGCCCTGGCGCCCCTCCCACAGAGTCATTGGCGTCCCCACTAATCCTTTTCCAACCGAACTCACCTTATGGTCTTGAACGTTCTTTCTGACTAGCCTCCGTTCTCACCGTCGACTTGTTTTCAGATTCGAATCCCCGTTCTTTTCGAAGCATATATCTTCTTGTATGTTTTCATATTGGCTGTACCAAACCGTGTTGTTATTTTCGCCCCCGCTATTCGTCCGAACTATATGTACACCGTAGATAATTACCCCGTTCTCGTTGCATGAATCGCGTATGTCCCACCCATACTTTAACTCCGTTACGCTAAATACCCAATCATACCCACCGATCACCGTCTCGGTTAAGCGCGCCCATCGAGGATACCAACCGCTTCGCTTGCCTGCTTCGACATCGTCGCTGGCGAAGATGAGCCCAGAGTCGCAGCGAAAAGAAACTGATGCATTCCTATCTTTCTTCGGAACGTTTGAACTCCCACATCCTGCTGTCGCTGTCGCAGACCTATCTGATGGTGCCGCCCTGTTGCATGTCCTCACACTGGTGTCAGTTCCCTCTTCTCGAAAACCCTACCCTCACCCCTGACACCTCGTAATCTAGGGATACGGAGTATTTTCGCCAGCCTACTCGTCCTCCCGCGCAACTCTCGGATAACTGGGTGTTACGCTTCAATGCTCTCAAACGGCTTTATCGACTATTAATCCAGTATTTCTCCGATGTCCTCGACCAAAACACCTCCGCACTCGAAGTTCCAGACTTGCAGGCCATGGCGAAGGATCATAGCGTGAAGGACACGTTGGTCATGTGCAAGCTCACCATTTCGATTGCCGTCCAGTGCGATAACAACAAACAAGTCATCGAGAAGATTCAAAGCTTGAGCGATACGAGCCAGCACTACCTTATGAAGGCTATCGAGCAGGTTCGTAAATATAGTCAGTCGATGTGTCTGCATCACTCACACTCTGCAGGTCATGGCCAAAGTTCAGGCATCCGGGGGCACTCACGGCGCGTCGACGATGACAGAGTGCATGAATTTTATTCCTCTATTCCGAGCTCAAGACTGAATTCAGCTTTCCACTAGCGACGATCATTACTACCATCTACAGTCCGACCGAAGTCGAGTTCTCACCGAGAAGGAAACCCTAGAGAAGGTCTACCAAAACCTTCTCGAAGAACACCGCACCCTGCAGACCAACTACGATGATGCCGTCTCTGAGAAGGAGGATGCAATTGCTCGGATGCGACAGACCCAACAGGAAGTGGACGATTCCAGGAAGAACGACAAGCCCGATCATGTCATGCGAGCGGAGATCGACCGACTACGGGCAGAGCTGTGAGTCCCCTTTTGGTTGTAGATGCGTGGTTTCACTGGTTCACGTGGTGGGCGCCAGCCAGAAGAGTGAAGACAACCTCGCCGTCGCAGAGGCTGAGCTCGACAAGCAGAACAATCTGAATCAAGATCTGAACAAGAAGCTAGAAGAGTTGCACGCAAAGACGGAGGAGGCCGCTCGACTAAAAGATCAAGTTGACGAGTATGACATTCTACGACACCCTTCTATTTATTCTAACACGCTGGTGAAGGTTGCGGCACGCTGCGGATAAACTACAGAAGACCGAGAACGTTATGGAAAAATACAAGAAAAAACTACAAGAAGGTGCAGATCTCCGACAGCAGCTCAAGGTCTGTTATCTGTGGCTTGGTCAGAACTGTGCACCCCCAATACCCTACACAGGCATTAGAAAAGCAAAACGCGGATCTGGTCGACAAGAATGCGTCAATCGAAGAGGAATACCGAAAGGTCGCCGCGTTCAAACCTCTCATGGAGTCCTACAAGACGCAGATAGCCGAACTGGAATCCAAAGTTTCTGTTCGAACAAAAGAGAGCGAGACGTTCAAGTTTGAGCTAGAACAGACCCGCATCAAACTGAAGATCGCCAACGAAGAGAGGGCGAAAGACTCGGAGACACTGGAATTGTACCAGGAACGTGTGAGGGAACTGGAACTTCAATCTCACCAACGGCCGTCCGTCACTTCACCCAAGACGCCAGTCGCGACGGTTGTGCACGAGGATGGGCTGGCAACGGAAGGAGAGAGCATGGCCGTTCTGGAGGATGAAGACGACGAGGGTGGTTTGGGAGAAGAGTTGGACAAGGTTCTTAGCGGAACCACCATGACAGACCTAAAGCTCCAGGTTCGACGGTTGAAACGAGAACTAGAAGCCGTCCGAAAGAACGAAGTGGATTCGAGTAGGGTTCTTGTACTGGAGAACCTACTGGAGGATGCGAACAGGATGAAAGCCAGGTATGAGGCTGACTACATCGCAGAGCACAGGGAAAAATTGGTGCTCCAGAGTTCCATGGAGGAGATCAGGAGCGGAAAGTCTATGGGCGATGGGTATAGTTTTCTCCGTTTTTTGTAGGTATTGTGCTCTGACCATGGTTACAGCCCCGAGGCTGCCATCGCATTACGGCAGCGGCTCAACGAGACCGTCGAACAGCTCGACGAACTACGCCACAAGCACGCCGAGTTGGAAGTCAACTTCGAGAGCCAGAGTAGAGAGTTGACGATAGCCAAGTCGGACTGTAGGCCATACTGTCATTTCCAAGTTCTCTTTGATAACTCCGGCTTCAGTGACCCTCGTAAACAAGGACCAGCTCGAAATTCTTGCCTCGCTCAGGGAATCAGTCAACGAGGACAAGGCAGAGATGGAGACTGACCTCAAGAAGATCAAGAATCAGCTTAGGGAGGCGAACGACAAGAACAGGATGCAGCTCGAGCAGATCAATGGCCTCTTGCTTGAGAAGGTAAATCTCCAGGGAGACAGCATCGACGTCCGCGAGAAGATGTTGGCCCGGGAGCGTGACTTTGGGTATGCCTCCAATGCTTACCTCGGCGAGAATGGCGATTTTGAATCTGGTTCTAGTAATCTCAGGCGGATCATCGCTGGTAAAGATCTTCCGGAGGATGTCAAATCTCAGCTTGTCGCCCTCCACGAGGAGGCTGGCATGCTCAAAGAGCAGTACAAGGAAAGCCAGGATAAGTTGAACAAGGCCAAGGCAGTACGCAGGAATTTAGGGTTGGCTTCCTCTGCTGATCGTGTTTTCTAGTTCATCAAATCCCAAGACAAGCTGTTCAAAGAGGAACACGCGAAAAAAGGCGGAGGAGTTGGTGCAGTACGTCGATGCTAGTTCCATTCCAGCACGTGTCGTTTGATATGATCCCTGTAGGGCGTACATGAGGAGTCTGAAGCTAGAATCAAGGTCCTTGAGGAAGAAGGCCAGAGGCTTAAGGTTTGTTTCTGGCTTGGGCGCTGGCCTACCCGCTTCTGACGAGAGTTTTATCTCCAGAGGCTTCTAGTAGAGCAGAGAGCCAGATTCGAGAAGGAAGTGCACCTGCTCCTTGGGTTCATCCATTCATTTGGAATGAACACAATGCGAGACTTGACAGCATCTGGAGCTCAACAACAGAGCAGATTGCCCCCGAACAGCTGGCTGGCACAGCAGCGCTCAAATGTGCGTGACGTTCTCTGGTATCTGTGGCCGTTTATAACATTTCCCGATAGCTTGGTGCACATCTCAGGCGGTAGCCCTGACAGAAGTTTCAGTCTCGCCTGTTCCCACTCGTCTAGAGGAAACTATCGTACTTTCTTGTTTAGTCGTAATTTTATCTTTGCTCGTGCCCTGCGTCAGGGAATCGGTATCGTGATCGCGGTGCTCTAGATGGAAGTGTTGGCGGTCCGTCGGGATGCGGATGACTGGTCATGACCACAACTCCCGCTACCGGGGGGTCTCATACATAAACGCCACCGATTATTGTGGGTGCCCCTTCACGTACTTTCTGCCGAATCATGGCATCTGTTATACCCCCGCTCGTTATCGACGGGAGCATGCTCGAGGGAGGCGGGCAGCTGTTGCGGAACTCAGTCACGCTTTCCGCACTATTGTGCAAACCCATCTCCATCCAGAAGATCCGGAACGGCAGGCGGCCTCCGGGGTTGAAAGCACAACACGAAGCAGGTGAGGACTTGACAACACCATCCCATAAGGTGCTAGCTTACGGGTCGCATTCGTGGCAGGGTTGAAGCTGGTCGCTGAGATCTGTTCTGCTCAGACGAAAGGAGTCCGCAAGGGTTCGTCTGAAGTCGACTTCTTCCCTGGTCCGATCCAGCTTGGGAAGAAATACGTCGCGGACCCTGGGACGGCCGGGGCGACGGGTCTCTTACTTCAAGTGTCGCTTCCTTGCGTCTTGTTCTCCCCCTCGGCTACACCAAATTCCACTCAAGAGTCGGATGAATGGACCACCCTCCAACTCCACGGAGGCACAAACGCCACGTCCGCTCCCCAAATCGACTACACGACCAACGTCTTCCTTCCTTTCCTCGCTCGCCATTACAACATCCATCCCAAGCTAAAAATACTCAAACGAGGGTATTACCCCCGTGGGGGAGGTTTGATCACGTTCTCCGTCCCTCCTCTTCCGCCAGGGGCGACCCTACCGAGCGTAACGGTGACGGAACGCGGGGAGATAACGGGGATTCGTGGAAGGTCCTACGTCGCGGGATCCCTTCCACTTCACATCGCGACCGGAATGTCGAACGCGGCCAAGACAAGACTGACATCACAATTGGGGTTGGATCCGAAGATGGTCTGGATAGAGGTGGTGAAAGAAGATGGTAAAGACGTCGGAAACAACGGTAGCGGAAGCGGGATAGTGCTATGGGCGGTGACCGATACAGGATGCGTGCTCGGCGGGAGTGGGCTTGGATCCAAGGGCACCGACGCTGCGACGGTAGGACGAGTCGCCGCAGAGGGGTTGATAAAGGCTATCAAAGGGGGCGGGTGTGTGGATGAGTACCTGCAGGATCAGATCGTCATATTTCTTGCCCTGGCAAAGGGGAGGTCGACGGTGAAGACGGGACTGCCCCTTACCCTCCATGCCCAGTGAGTGAATAGAAATTTTACCCGATTCAAAGTGGCTTAACCCGCGACCGTCTAGAACCGCGATCTGGGTAGCCGAACAGATAACCGGCGCAAAGTTCACTATCCAAGAAGACGAGTCTGGTCTGACGACAATCGTCTGCGATGGAATTGGGTACAGGCAGCCGCAGCCTTCAAATGAGGACGCAGAACCAGGAGAGGAGACCGAAAGTCATAAATAGATCATTATCATCAGAGGATGGAACTGTATAATCCCGAACAAGCATGATACAAAGGGAGATATAGGGACTGATACACCAGATGCACGATCACCGGTTCCACGACAACAACGACATGTCTCCCAGTCGCCTGTAAGACGAAAATCATGAGTTGGATGGTCGGAAAACAAGTTGTCATTGGAACAAACCTTGGTCGAACGAGATGCCTGATTGTCCCCAGTACGGCCAAGAATACAAAGAGGGCAGCAGCCGCAACATAAGCCCAACCAAGGAAAGGGTTTTTTCCGCCAATCCAGGAAACCGTTGAAATAACAATGGATTTCGTACCCTTGTATGGCTTGACAGGGAAGTCTATATGGTGTGTTAGCGTAGTGGGCTGAAAGGTGGGTTTTCTAGGGACACACTCATGTCGACGACAATCTGGTATCTCCCCTTTAGCAACTTGTCCGAATCGTTCCTCGAGTACAACTTGGTGAACGTTGGTAAACCGGCGGTCCTCATCCAGTTCTGGAAGTGCTCATCATCCTTAAGGTTTGGAGGAGGGTTTGATTCGGTGTAGCCGTCGGGCCAACGAGCACGCCAGTTGGGAGGGGGTACAATCTCCGAAAGATCGTACTCGGGTTCGGCCACGTATTTCTTGGCTTCCCCAGGCCAAGCGATGTTCTTTTCGGACATGGTGTACTGGTTAGATGCCCCAGCCGCAGGGTTCAACAAGGTGAGACTTGAGAAAGTATCTAAAGAGGTGTTAGGATCATTGATGACCGTCGACGTTCGAAGGTGTGGTGGTCACCATTGAACAATGAGTTGGCGATCAGTCCACAGGGGTAAATAACTTTGTCACCCTCGATAGCAACCGGTTTGCAATCTCCGTTCTTGAGATCATTGACGGTCCTAACCTTTCCCTTCAACTGGTTAGCATCCAGACTATTAACGTATCGTCGGTGGTTTTGGTAGAAATTCGTGAGCTTGTAGTAAAGCAAGATGGATGGATCCAAATCCGCAGGCACGTCGAATTGAATAACGCATTGGGATTGTGACCCCACAGCGGCGGTCGAGTTCTGGATGAACGCGTATTGGGGTACGTTGTACTGCGCCTTGGAATCGGCTGCGCGGAGCTGGTAGCTGTACTTGGGTATGTCGACCAGGGTAAGGGAGGTGGTGGATTCCGAAGGTTGGACTGTATCACAGTTCGTGTAGTCGAAGGACATTTCTGTGACCTGAAGATGGACCGGAGGTAAGACAGACAGTAATGAGAGATCGGGATTGGAGGAAATGAGGAACGGACCCGACTGTTACCCCAGATGAGCAGAGCACCGATTGGAGCGAAGGCGATACCAATGATGAAGAGGGTCGGAAGGACGGTCTTGGGGGTGAGAATGGGCTGCCATGCCTTGAGACGTTGCTGCTTAAAGGCGGTATCTACAACGCAGTTAGAAAATCCGGGTGAGGCAGCGGGAATTGGAGGGGTCGGCACGCACTGGCTGGCCTCCTCCAGCTGCTCTTGTCTTTCTTGGTCTCGGAGGTGGTGTCAGTGGAGTCGGTCGCAGGTTTGTTCCCGCGTCGGAAGAGAGTCATGGTTGAGGTGAAGACGAGGGGATAGTCGAGGGAGGGGAGAGAGATGAAACGGTGTGCGATCAGCCGACCGAAACGCGGATGACACAGCAGCGGCGCGTCTTACGAAGGAAACGGCCAAATTGGAAAAATATCCTCTTCGATTCTCATTCTCGTCGAGTAGATCCTAGCTACCCCCTACTTGAAGAAAGAAAGAAAAAACACCTTGCGCGAACTAGTCACAGGCAGAGGACATGGAACAGTCTCCGGGACGACCAGTACTCGGAGATCAATGAAAACTCGGCACAGCCCCTCACCACAGGGAGGAAAAGTAAGGTAAAAACAAGAAAAGGAACATCACTGAACCGCAGTCAGGATGGGGTTGAAAAAACGGTGCCTGCCAACAAGAAAGCGTGGACGAGCATGGGCAGAATCCAAGGTGACGATATGTACAAACGACGCGAGGATTTACACGAACCCACGTCCACCGCGCTTCGCGTCGATCTTCTTAAATCGCTCTTCCTTCTTTCTCTGGTAACCGGTCATCAGCCCGAGTATCTCTGCCATGACAGATTCAGGCGCGTACCTCGTTGATAACGCAGAGACTAGCCATGAATAAACACAAAAGGATGGCCATGAATCCGTAAACAGTGCTGAGGCAACATGTCAGTCACTGTGTGGATAAGAACCTCGCAAGCGGGGCTTACGAAAAAATGGGATTCAAAGTGTCGTTGGCCTTGGTCGTTATGGGGGTCACACAGAAAGACTCGGTCTGGGTGACAAAAGTAGGATCGGCACAGAATGTTCCGCCTATCTGCACGAGATCCGTTCCGTTGTAGTAACCGCAACACTTGAGCTGGAAGAGAGATCGTCAGGAGATGAAAACCCGAAGAAAGGCTATCAACCAACCATGTCCTGGATTGCAATCCTGGTGCTGGGAGTCTGCTCGGACCAAATCGTGCGGAAGTTATCCCGCAAGCGAAGAGTGAAGAACCAGATGACTGTGCCGGCGACGGTCAAGTAAGCCATGTCGGCAATGAGCAACCAGTTCAGGAGAACGAGGCCTCCGGTGATGTGGTTCTTCTGGATCACGGCCCCGACCGAGAACGCCCAGGTAACGAGGAAGAAGACACCTAGAACAAGACCGACTGCACCATGACAACGTAAGCGTGGGAAATCCATTGTTAACCGCAATGGATGGATGTACCTGTGAGATCCATCTTGGGCAGGATCAAGTTCATGAGGACGTCGGGCTGTCGCCACACGATTGACAAGGCAATAGTGACGGTGCCTGCAGCCAGAAGGGTGACGTTGAAAAACCACCAGGTCAGCATTAGCGTCTTGGACGGCATATTGTTGTGAGAGTGAGAGACTGCGATCAGGATGGTTGTCAGCAGCAAGTATGCCCGATGATGTGGAGATGGGGACGCACTTGCACGGGTTGGGGTTTATGTCTCGAGTGGGAGATGAAGGGAGGGAGCTGGAGACTGGGAGATGGTGTAGTCTGAAAGTGCTTGTGAAGGGGAAGCGATCTCCGCTGGAGAAAGGTGTCTTGAGCACCAAGAAGGAGGAGAGAAAGAACGAATTGAAGTGGATTGAAGGAAAGAAAGGGAACCAGGGACGGTCAACGCCTTGCGAGCTGTGCGTGGCAAGGAGAATAATTTAATGTCAAAGGGTTGATTCTACCGAGGAAGGATGACACTCACCGACACAAGCTGCTCTTATGACGAAACCGACTGGTGGAAGTTGAAAGAGTGGATGGAGACAAAGGAAAGATGTGAGTAGCGGAACGGAGAGTCCAAGCGACAACTCTCTCACGTGACCCACATACTCTTCATCTGTCCGACCACCGCAAGGATTCGTTGAGGCTTATACTTGCGATGCCCAACACATCTTTCCTCCTCGCCTGGCAGCTCAAGGGCAAACGTGTCCTCATTGTCGGTGGCGGCGACGTTGCTTCCGGCAGACTCGAATCTGTTCTGGCGGCCGAGGCTACGGTCACTCTGATCAGCCCTCGACAGGGTTTGCATTCCAAGACTCTCAATCTGCTACAACAACACCCCGATCGCGTTTTCTATCGTGATCGCGATTTTTCCGCTTTTCAAGACCTAGAGGATGTCGATATGGTCCTCACAGCCATCGACGACACAAACGTTTCGCGTCACATCTGTAATCTCGCACGGGAAAGACGCATCCCCGTCAACGTCGCCGACATCCCACCCTTATGCGACTTTTATTTTGGTTCGCAAATCCAGCGCGGTAACCTCCAAATCCTCATCTCCACCAACGGTCAGAGTCCCAAGCTCGCCAACATAATCAAGAAACAGATCGAATCTAATTTACCCGAGAGCGTGGCCAAAGCAGTCGAGAATGTCGGGGTACTGAGAGCCAAGCTAAGGGAACGCGCTCCGGGAACAGGGGGTGATGTGGGCAAGAAGCGGATGAGGTGGATGATCGATGTTTGCAACAAGTGGACCCTAGACGACTTGGCTCTACTGGACGACCGGGGGATCGAAAGGATGTTGGATTTGGGATGGGAGAAAGGCACAGTCATATCAACCTTCGAGGCAGGGATACCACCTTCTCGTGTCTCTCGTCTCAGGCTGCCGGAATGCACATTCCCGGTCGTGGCAGGTTTCCTCGCAGGTTCTCTTGTTACCTGCCTCGCAGTTGTCGCCAGACAGCGAAGATAGGATCACGGGGCAGAGTCCGTGGCCTCTTTCCTCCATCTTGGGACAGTTTAGGTCTGTTCTCTTCTATTTTATCAGTCGTTGCCGTTCCGAGAACACTAAATGGCACCTGCAGTTCACCAACATCACCTCTGTATGAGCGGAGTGATCCCGCTAGAGTCCATCCCGACCGCTGTCTATTCATTATCTATGGTGCAACAGCCGCCAGGCCGGTCGATGCATGTCGAACGGAGGTCTTTCCAGCCAGACCCTCCTCCTGATCCCGATAGGGTTTGTTGGGTTCTGCCGTATCAGAAGGGATTCAGGCCTTTCATACGGAGAGTGCCTGCATCAGACGGGCCCGGAGCCTCACGGCTTCGGGGTCGGCGAAACATGGCCCGTTCAACTATTCCGGATGTTGTCTGTGTAGATTTAGACTCCCACCGCCTATTTATCATACGACTGGTGATACGTTCCTCTCAAGGACTCTATGTATGTGTTTTGTAGATCTAGACAACGCCATTCTCTTCGTCGTGTGCTTTCCGCGTA
>Ga0307514_10002272_pt1 | contig 20379 bp, 15 predicted proteins | sample 16_EM_MG_FD_203088 | JGI IMG/M metagenome (GOLD analysis project Ga0307514, IMG submission 203088) | Populus trichocarpa ectomycorrhiza microbial communities from riparian zone in the Pacific Northwest, United States - 16_EM | ecosystem: Host-associated > Plants > Roots > Unclassified | place... | reverse complement strand
AGATAACTCGGTTGGTGCTTCCTTCTTCTGTATACACAGCCTACTAGTGCTTACGGAGCTACCGTACTAGCCTAGTGCTGACATACAGCTGAAGAGTCCCCTAAACTAGTAATGCATGCCACATACCCGTGACAGATCCTTGGAATCCGTCAATTTTCATTATCAATGGTAAGAGTTGTCGGTTAATACGTTGCCCACTAATGAGGTTACTATATATGGGGTCATATAGACAGTCTTCGAGATGATGAATTTTGCCATGGTGAGAGATAGTGAGTGTGCCTTTGGTTTTGCATATTGATCTGGCTCCGTCGTGTCCCCTGACTTCCCAGGCTCCATTTTTGATATTGGTCAGTGCTTTCAGCTGATTGGTTGTATAGTGTATAGTAGCCGTATTATATTGGAAGTACCCGTCCTTGGCCTCGGTTTTTCCAACCTTGATACAGAGGACATTTCCAGTATCCTTGTCATCTTCTTCAGCTTCTAGCTTTTTGACCTTCTTGCCTTCCCTCTTCTTAGTTCGACACTCGGCTTCTGTGTGCCCTATCCCTTTCCATCCTTTTACATCGATACAATATTTACATTTTTTGTTTGTATCAACTTGAGCCTTCAACACTACTAGGTCCTCCTTGATATCCACTTCCTGTTTCCTACCCTTTTGGCGAAGGGGTATATATTGCAAAAGCTTGCGGATGACATCGTCGTAATTTTCGTCCTTTCTTTTGATATTTTCCACAGTGTTGGAATAGAAAGCTGGGAGTGAATCGAGAAGGAATTCGATTTTGGCTTTTTCACTTTTGACTATACATTTTAGCCCTTCGCCAAAACTATCATCTTTAGACAGGTCCAGCCTGGCGGTGATAGCTACAAATGTATTCCATGCCATCCCATAATCAGTAATGTAGTCTTGGATACTTAGTTTTCTGTCATCAAAGGCTAGTCGCGTTACGCTTTTCATTAATGCCCCGAGTTCGGTCACTGATTTCCCTTCATATGCCTTTTTGAGTTCATCATAAGCATCTTTTGCATGCTGGAAGCTTCCGATTCTTGCTTGGACCTCCATTTCACAATTATTGATAATGGTTAACTTTGCAATACTATTCACATCATCCCAAATCTGCCATTCATCTTCCTCTTTTTCTGGGTCTGGCTCTTTATATTTTCCAATTAGAATATGCCAGACCCTGTGTTTTGTTCCTGGTACCTTTAGGAGGCTTAGGTACGTTTGGAGCGATGATACTCATCTAGGATATGTCGAAGAACCTAACAGTCTTGGTTCGATGATAGGAATTTTTATGTTGAGTTTGGCAGTTGATGTCATGACTGCGGTAGTAGTGGCTAAGCTGGAACTTTCGGGATTTTCTGTCTTGTCCTTCCCACTTATTTATCTAATAGAGGGACAAGATATATGCTTTACGGTCAGCGTGAGTGAAAATCAGGTCCTTAAGGTCATCAGCGGTGGAAGTGGTAGCTATTGGTATTTGTGGAGTCTAGGTAGAAGGTTGTACAGGGACTGGTGTTGGAATGCTTTTTGGTATGATAGAGGTTCCTGGAAACTTTGCCCGAAATTTATTTTGAGTTGTGACGTTTAGCTGTGGTCGCTTTATACTTGTAGTTGTTTTTCCACTTTGTTTTGGTCCAAGATGCAAGCAGTCTTGTACTTGCACCGGTACAAGAATTGTTGCTGGATGCAGGGTCCTTGAAGGTCCCTGGTGTTCACAACTAATTTGGTGTCTTTTTTCTCGCTGGGTATCTACCCACTTTTGCAATGCACTCTTGGAAGTGATATATAGTTCGAACCCTTGTTGTTGTTCGGGTTTGTACTGGAATGTTGTTTCGTAGCTTTTCCAGTTGCGATACTCTTCAATCGATACTGTTCTTTTTACCTCTACCTCGTACTTGGACAGACCGATTACCTCTTCGTACGTAGAGTTGCTGAAAAATGACAGGGTTTTGCACAACCCGGTTGAGCAGCGGTATGGTAGGGCAGGGAGTTCCTGAGGTAGTGCTGCTGTATAGTACTTCGCTCACCTAACTTTGCCTTCCCGGAATTTGTGGTGTTGTTTTGTTGATGGGGATTTTTCCAGGGTGGCTGTAGCTGGTGTGCAATTGTACTTTCAAGTAGTGTCGGTTGGTAGGGTTCGGTGAGGTACGTTGCTCATTGGTCTTTCCCGTTGCCCTTGATTCTTGAATTTTTAGAGCTAAGAGTTACTGGGTCTATGTCTTGGATGCTCATCTTAGTTCTTTATTCACGAAGCTTGTGGAGTGCCAGGCTCATAACCTCTAAGAATTACAGGCTATGAGAGGAAGACATCTTGAAGAGTGTGTGCACTGAAGAGGTAAGAGTAAAGAATATATTCGTCAGCGGGAACTATAGAGGACAGGCATTCTTTGTGCTAACAGACAGCTGTGTATAACTTGCTATGAAGAGTATGGAAATACACGAAGAAATCCTTTCCTTATATCCTTCCTTCTTTTTGACAATTTGCCATTTCGGTCATCCTAGCAGAGTTAACAATATGCCATTTTAGGCTCCCCTGCCGTTGCATGCCCTGGCATTTTTACATCCTTGGAGACGAGAGTATTTCTTACACACATTACTAGCACCGATGATAGATTACTACGTTTGAGCTGTTCTGGTTCCCGCCACTCTGGCCTGACCTTGGCATTGGCTGCGATTTAATCGGAAGACGGTTGAGCATGATCTCGTGCCCAAACCCTCTCGGTTTGGCTTGGCGCTGCCTTTTGTGTGCCTCGCTCGCGATAGTCTGGGTACGAGAACAGTTGAGTATGGATTTATACCTTCATCATTTTCCGTGTATGTGTATAGGAAGGAGAATTTTTTGTGCTGGGAGCAATATGGGGAGTAGGCTGGGAAGTGAGGGTGAGATAGCTTCAGGTTTGACTCCCCGCTCAAACACAGTTCGTGGATTGATCGGTGCATGTGTCGTGACTGTAATATTCATACTTTCTTTCAGTCGCTCACCTCTTGCTCTGTTTTTTGACCTCTTCCCCCCTTTTGCTACAAGCGTCAATCCACACTCAAGTGAGAGCTGGAAAACTAAGTACCGTAGATTGTCATGCGATTTCTGTTGGAATATATGGTTATATCAGAGTGACAACGGTACAGATATTTTGCCAATAAAGGAACACTTCACCTAGATCATATATATCTGGACATTATGCGTTCTGTAATTAAGAAGCTATGGAAGCTGTGATAAGCTCGGAAGAACTTCATCACCTATACATGATTAAGTGCTATGTTACGACACTCAGGTATCATCACTCACGTGATGATCATGCTGTGAGGTAAGTATATGTTGGTAACATGCTGTATTTCTACTATAACTTCCCTACTCTATCCTTGTTTTTTTTCGTCACTCTTTTTGCCTCGATAAGTAATCCTTTGAACCCATTCTTCTAACTTACGAGGTAACATAGTGAATACACTGCAATTTGAGGGTGAATCATCCTCTGTAAACCGAAGTCCAATTTGAAGGGCGTACAGCTACGCTTACGATATAGATATCGATATTCGATCAGCAGTACTGTATGTATAAACCTTGACCAGGACTGGCGAAATAGATCAGGGCCATTTCCTGTTATACAAATTAAGTACTCCGGTGTGAGCGGCCAGTACCAGCCTTTCTCTGGAATCCTCGGTACTAGCAGAGGTTTTCAACCGATATGATATGGCGCTATGCATCTCAACTTCTACCATTAGTTGCATATACTAACTTTAACCCAAGACGGAAATTTCAAACGTCAGGGGGGTAGGGGCTAGGCCTAGGATGTACTACTATGACCTTTGAATTATTATTTGGGTGGTATATGTATATAGTCTAGTGTTGATCTCGTGCCCAGACCGATTTATTTTTGGAGTGTGCAGTCTCATGTCTAGATCTCGGCCCCAGAGATAGATGTTAGCAAAGATCCTAAGACGGAAGCATTTACTAACTTAGTTTAAATACAAGTACAAAGAAAAGAAAAAAATGTGATACAATGACTTGATTAATATTGTCAGCAGGCTCCTGGCGCTTCAACACATCGCTCAAGTCTTGGAGTACCTACCACGAGAGCTGGTAATCACCTCGGTAAGCAAGGGGAAGATTAGTCTCGAGTAACCAGAAGACCGGGGATGATTTGGTCAGGGGAACCAAGAAGGGGAGGATGGACGCACCACGCTGAGGAAGGATGAGGGCGAAAAGGACTAGTGGGACAACGTAGAGTAGTTCTTTCATTACTATCATTAGATGTACCGAGAGCTGACAAGGGGGCGTTGAGAGCATCTAACGACGTCCTTTCCCCTGAACCCACCCTGAATTCGTCGTGGTAAGTACGGTAGTGGGTACCGGTATTCTGAAAAAAAAAGTTATCTTATGACGAGAGACTGTAGCTCCTGGCCGTTGTTAGTCTGGTTGCTCTGGCTCCCCAGAGCCGGCCCCTGCGGCCCTTTACACATAAGTTACGTTCTCTGCTAGTTACTGCCCTGTATCCTCATATGCCCTGACTTTCATCCCTAGATATCACTGGGCACCGCAGGAGATAAATTGTGTTCTATGCTACCCCGCAGGGTTGGCAGGGTGGATCCTCTGTCCGGCCCATAGTCTGTGACTACGTGGGCCCCCAGTGCCGGCCTGTTCCACGGAGTGTCTCGGCTCTCCCTATGCACGGGATAGGCTTTCCTGGTGCCAGCCTACGTACGCCACCTGCACTGCCTGCTTTGCTCTGTAGTCTGCCGCCTCGCCTCTATCCCCAAAGCTCGATTAATCAACAAAGGGTCAATTAGAGGCTGGGCACGAGATCACCGGATATCCCCACTGTGCCCCTTCACCCACATCGGAGCCCCTCGGGCCTCTTACCTCAGCATCATGGCCCCCACAATCTTGGCTTCTCCAGTGCAGTTTCTATACTCTCTCTGTCACCCCCATGCTGCTACCAACTCTTCCCCAACATAACTCTTTTTAGCGCCTCCATCTGCTGAGGGGAGGGGGGGGGATGGAGACCGACCGTCATAGGCTAGATTTGCTGAATACGATTAACGATTCCTTAAAAAAAAAATGGAGACCGGTAAACCGCAGTAGAGGAGTATTCTCATCCCATTTCCATTGTGACCTTCCCATTACATAGTACTATGAGTGATTTCAGCTGCGAAGGGATTTCCTTGTATCATGCAGTGGCGACCACAGATTAATCTGCGGATCCTCCTCTCCATAGTTCCCTCAGGACTGAATAATGATTATTTAAAAAAAACTAATTTAAAACCATATCTCACCATTTGCCTCGACCCAGCTTACTGTCCCTTAAGTGTCACACCCGAAGGCCAGAAACTGTGGGTGTTTTTCGAGCCGCACACTCGAAGTTGCAGCAGAACCAAGAAGGTCTGGGCACGAGAACAAAGCCCATTTTTGTAAGCTCTACACGAATGAGATGGACAGCTACAACAAGCTCATGACGTTTGCATTTTCTTTACTGGAAACAATTTTTTCCGTTTGTTTTGTTATTTGTCTTGTGTTTACGGAGTATAGAACATCAATTACTTCAGTCAAAGATATGATGTACTTCTGGAAAGTAAGGACTAAACTGTTCAATTAATATGTGAATAGCTCCAGAGTTATTGGCAGAGATATAGGAGGTAGCAAGGGATTTAAAGTAGCCAAAAATTGAAATATGACCTTGATGGACCTGTAGAGCTTAGTATATATTCTCTGACATGATAAAAGTATTGTGCCAATCAGGCTGGGGAAGGTGGGCTCCGGCTACAACCAGACTCGGCTACAAGCCTGTTACGATCTGAAAATGAAACTTTTGGACTGGTACCTGCCAAACTACCCAACCTCATACTTTAGTATATGTCAGTATGTACCACCTTTCATTCTTATAGAATATTTTCAAATGCGTATACTCCAATAGACACCCTGTATCAACTGTCTTGTGGAATTTTCAATGTTTATGTATTTCAGTATGCCATATGTTTTATCTTTAATTACCCTGATCTCTTACTGAAACCAAATACCTCTGGACTTGAATACTGGATATATGTTCGCGGGTGGCATATCTACTATGCCCCCCGCGAGCAATTTATATAATTCCTTAATATGGTAGACAACACATTTGAATTGTTTGTCTAACTAGAGCTATATTACACAGAAATAATTAAAAACCAAAAAAACCAAGTATGACTGATTCCGGTGCTAGCAGTATCAATCCTACCGGCCTCCAGGGGCTGACCCAGCGACTCCACCAAGCAGCTCCGGGTCGATAGGAATGTCCTCTAACAGTCCAACTTGTGTCCGTTCAGCCAAAACTGAGAGTCATGATTGGTTGGCACTTTAGTGTAGGAGCAGTTGAGGTCATTTTTAAAATACCGGCAGCGGATGCCTAGCGAGCAGCATTTGTCTAATGTAAGTGTAATTTGTCTAGCCGGAGTATCTAGAATCTCATCCTCCAAACCCGCAAGGTCCGTAGCTGGTTGGGGGCCCTTAGTTGGATAAAAGTTATTTGAACTTTTGCATATAGCCGCTTATTATAAGTTCTTCTCCTGGGGTACCTACACTAACCATATCACCCACTGCAAAATATGGACAGCATGATGTTTGCTGTAGCGCTGTGCCATACTACCTGCCCACGACGCTGCAATGTGTAAGATACAAGGTTATGAGGGGCGGTATTTTGTTGGAGTCCGAAGACCTTGGTTGAGTCCCTGTGCGAAAAGTGTGAAGAGGTTTATTCGCTATAGCTCTGAACGTAAAGTGGAACTGACAAAGAAAAACATTATCCACATATAGAAATCACATGACTTATCCCGTGATATTGTTCCCGTGCTCTTACTAAGTAATGCGAGAGTAAATCTAACACGCTCCCCTACTCGAGCATTCCTGACAACAAATGTCCTCCTAGCCAGATGTCAACGTCCCAATCTAATTTGAATTCCCCATCCACATTGATATCACTGATATATACATCATGGTGGAGTTCAGCCTGTAGGTAGGCGGCAACAACGTCCCACTGCCGGATTTTCTAACTGCGCTCGCTCTTTAGCTCTCGCTTTTGCCCATTCAGCTGCAAGAGGGGAGTTCCGGGCTTGTTCATCAGTTGGGTGATCTAGGTCGGTTCCTACTGCTTGAACTTTTGCAGTTGGTTTTCGTTCTCGAGTGCTGGAGCGATGGCCTAATAGGTTGTCCCAATATTCGTCTGGCTTGCGCTTTCGTTTGGGTGCAGCTGGAGGCTCGGTAGTTGATATTTGTTTTTCGGGGGTTATTGGTCTAGGTGGTTCTTCAGTTTCTCTGTCCTCAGGTTCTGAATCTTCGGATTCAGACTCGTTGTCACTTTTTTGGATTGGCTGAGTTGGCTGGATAGGTCGGGGGTCTTTGACGATTTTCGAAGCTCCTGTAGGAGTTAACACCTGGTATGTCCCATGTGTTGATGTATATCCTATTAATCGTCCTTCCCATGACCTAGCAGCTAACTTATCCGAGGCTTGAATTTCATAGTCATAACAGATGGCTCTTTGGCCAAAGGGTCGTAGGTTGGTTCGTGCCTCTATGGGATCTTTGTTGAGGAATAGCTCTATGGGGGTTCTATTGTTGAGAGACTTGTGTGGGATTCGGTTTTTGGTGTAAGCTGCCCATGCTGAAGCTTTGTCCCATAGGGATTTTTGCAGGTTTGCCCCAATTATAGCAGTTCGGCTCATAGTGAATATTGTACGGTTTGCTCTTTCTGCTATGGCATTGGTCTCGCTGTGTTGAGGTACAGTTTCCTTGAGAGTAATCCCCCTTTGTTTTAATTCTGTTGCTAGCTCTTTGTTGTGGAATTCACCACCCCAGTCTGCTTGAATTCGGGAGACTTGGTGTATCTCCGGAGGCCTTTTCCAGAGCGTTGATTATTTCAATCAACTTGTCGGCAGTTTCGTCTTTTGTTCGGAGAGGGTTTGTGATCACATATCGACTAAAGTCGTCAGTCACCACCAGCAAATATCGATATTGTGTACTTGGTATTGTAGGCTTGATTGGTCCTACCAAGTCGGTATGCAATCGTTCAAGTGGTCTTGATGTCCTTATAGGCTGGTCGCTCTGTTTTGCTAGTGGTTTGGTTGCCTTGCCTTTCATGAAGTTCTTTCACTAATTCCTGGTCACTAGTTGTTTTCGCAATCTTGACTGGGTCTGGTTGAATCCACATTCCTCCTCGAGTATCGACATTCATAACATACAACCTTTTCCCATCTTTTGTCAGAATGGCTTCCTCCTCATTTACCTCCAAGGTATGTTTTCCCAGGCGTTGTCCACTGATCAAGTTGCTATGTGGATCATAGAGTGTATGATAGTATTTGATTTTTACTCTGAGATGGGTAAAGATCATGACTCCTAATTTCCGGCAGTAGGAAATCGTTCCATCATGCGCTTCGACTTTGATTTTCACATCTTGCACGTCGGATAATAGGTTTAGTTGATTCGTTGAGTGGTGAGTTGTTCCAGTATCGTATTGAAACATCTCCATCCCTTCACAGTGGTTGGCTCCAATCAACTTTACCCTTATGTGATGTATCAATACACCATCATCTTCCTCAGATTCATCCTCCTTTTTTTCTTTCCTGCTCTTGCTCTTTTCCTCTCGTTTTTTCGTATAACACTCACTCTCTTCATGATTCAGGCCTTTCCATCCTTTCCCTATACAATAACTGCACCGCTTGCCATTGTCTTTCACTGGTTTCCTGTCTGCCTTCAAGACAACAGGATTCTCGGCTGATTCACCTTTCCCCTTTTTTCCCTTTTGCCGCATGGGAATATATTCTCGGAGCTTTCTGACAGCATCATCGTATGTTGGCTCCTTGGACTTGATGTTTTCTATAGTATTGGAGTAGAATGGGGGAAAGGATCTCAGCAAAAATTCCGTTTTTGCTAAGTCACTTTTCGCAAAGTTCTTCAGTCCTTCTCCAAATCCATCATCATCTGTTAAGTTCACTCTTGATATGATACCTGCAAATGTGTTCCAAGTTCGCTCATAGCTTGCGATATATTCATCAATAGAGCCCTTTCGGTCATCATATGACATGGATACAAAGCTATCTACTAGAGCTCCGTACTCTGTAGTAATTTTTCCTTCATATGCTTTTTGAAGTTCCTGGTATGCTTCGTTGGCGGTAGAGCAATTTCCGATTCTGGCTTAAATATCTTCCTCACAGTTCTTTTCGATAGTGAGTAGTGCTATTGCATCTGCATCCTTCCACATCCTTATTCTTCTCTTTGCCATAATCCCTTCGAACTGGGGGCTTTTTCACTGGCCTCTGTAGGCTTTTTGTACTCCCCAGTTACTACATCCCATACCCTATACTCGCAATCTGGAATCTCGATGATGTCCAGGTATTTTTCGATGGACCTGGCCCATGCAGGGTATGTTGCAGGCCCATTTAGTCTTATTGCAAGAAAAACATTTTCAGTGGTGGAGGAGGGATTGGTGTTGTGGGTCTGGATGGTGATGGGCTGTGGTTTGGAGAATCTGGTGGACTTGGTGTTTTCGGCGGGAGAGCTTGTCGCCCTCTTGATTTTGATCTCGTTCGGCTAGATATAGGTGCGTCTTTTTTCGGCTTTGGGGTTTCAGGGTATTTTCCTGGAAATTCACTTGGTTCTGCTCCGCCATTCATTTATCTGAGATATCGATCAGGGTGTATTTAACAATGGTCGGCCTTAGAGGAGGATATATTAGTATGTTGTTATAGGCAGGGGTAGTTGGGATTGCTGGAGTCGGGAGGTCTGTTGATTCTTCATGACGGATATGATATCGGGCTCGCAATATTCTGCCCTCTCGAAATATCCGGGATTGTTTTGTTGTTGCTGGTTTTGGCACTTCTGGTTGAGTCTGAGCAACGGTCGGAGAATTTGTATTGTTGCAGGGTATTCTGCGGGGATGTATTGCTGCAGTACAATTCACCCAGGCTCGTAGCAACTTATGCGTCTGCTTATCAGGTATTACTGAGTAGACTCAGATATCTCAACCTGATTTTTGCTTCTGCTTATAGTATATATACGTGCGAGCGCCGGGCTCATAACCTGTAAGATGCAAGGTTATGAGGGGCGGTATTTTGTTGGAGTCCGAAGACCTTGGTTGAGTCTCTGTGCGAAAAGTGTGAAGAGGTTTATTCGCTATAGCTCTGAACGTAAAGTAGAACTGCTCTGATACCGACAAAGAAAAACATTATCCACAGGCGGATTCAGTGTGCTTATATGCCCTTTCCTTCGAACAATTATCTACATATGGAATTCTCATGAACAATTATCCACATATGGAAATCACATGACTTATCCCGTGATATTGTTCCCCGTGCTCTTACTAAGTAATGCGAGAGTAAATCTAACACAATGCACTAGCTTCGATCTGATCTAGAACTGAAGAATTAAATCTAGCTATAAACTCTCCTCATTCCACCATATTAAGTATATAAATTGCCCACGGGCGGCTCAGAACATATACAGGTATTGTAAGACCCATGCTCAATTTTCTAGTCCAGGTATCTAGGACAGAACAGAGTCGCCTGCACTAGGAGATCGAGGCTCGGGCTCTAGAGATGAGACTTTTAATCTATTGTCCCTTGGGCTGCTGAGACATCGACAGATGGTGAGTATCTAGGTATCTGTATGTCTCACTATATGAAGTTTGTGTCTAGAAGTTACAACAAGGTTTCCTCTCTCCCCTCCTCTTGAAATCTGTACTCGTATTCAAGCTATCTAGCCTATGACGAGGGACCGCATCTCCGAGTAGAGACTGGGCGGGATTGCCCAACCACTGGGCCGTTCCCCCCATAGCGTAATAAACTAAATCATGCCCCGTAACTGCGTGCTGGACCAGCTAACCCCCCCCCTTGATTACAACAAGATTAAGAGACTGAATATTCTTGACAATTGACCAAGCATAACTGCAGGCACTTTTGGCAGCATCAATGGATGCTCATGGTAACTTGAATGGATTGGAAAACTTTCATGATGTTGTATGTAGATATCCCTGATGAGGGATGGATAAGACAGGGTTGGATAGGTATTTTGTACTACATACCTAGATAAGTTGCTACACCAAAATCAGGAGTAGTTTGACCTCCCTTGGTTCAGCCCAAGGTGACTTCAGGGGCTGATTATGGGTAATTCATCAGACACATTTTGATCTTGAGTGGATAATGATTCAGCCTTCTGGCCTCTATCCTGATGAAAAATGCCTAGCCGATTCCCTCATCTGTTCACACTCGACTTAATTCATATATAAGTACATTAATATTCGCAGTCGACTATAATCCTCAAAGTCAGCCCAATGAAGGCCCCAACCCCCTTCCAGTTGCCTCTGTTGCTCTAGCAGTTCCAAATCCCTATGATGGTACGGACCCGAGTTGCCCGTACTGCACGCTCATGACCAACGAATACGTGAAATGTCATGCGAAGTATTCGAATGGAACCACCATGACTCCAAGTTACGAAAACCTGCGTTGTCTCTGTTCAAGAGCGACCGGAAACCTATGATAGTATGGATGTTTACCTCTTGAGCCTTTACGCCTAAATTAAATCCGATTTTTCATTTAGGTGCATTGGATGTTTTATAGACTTGGAGGCAAGGTCGCAATTCATCGCCAACCATCCAGCGCGTGCGCAAACTACAAAAGCGAGCAAGTAGACAATGAAACAGACAAGAAAACATGCAAGAAAAATGTTGCTACCTCTGATAAGACTTGCTCGTGGAGAATGGGGCTGCTGGGGCTGTCATGTGAGGAGGATATAACATACATGCACAACCCACCCCCCCGTTCAGGAAGCTACAATTATGTACTTGGATAACGCATGGGAAGGGGAATTGTAGGGAAGCGTTCGCATTGGTGGCTTTTTCAAAATTGACTCCCCCAGGTCCCCCAGGTTCAGTTCCTTTTGAAGGCCACCTCAAGAAGTGGTTTTTCAACGGTAATACTAGTCCTCCATACTGACTCTGAATACAATTACCCTGAATCGTCCACTTCCTTCTACAGTGACTAGTCTTTTATCCTACAGAGTAAACAGGAAGGGTTTTAATATCTGAGACTTGAGCAACTTTAATTTTCTTAATTTTTCGATCATACACTCTTCATACTACCTCCTTATAGAATAGAAATTTAACAATGATACCCTCCAATTGTACTAGTAGGTGCGGTCGCTCGTCATAGCCTGAATACGAGTAATGGCTTTCAAAAAAAAAACCCTCCAATTGGCCCTGCTGCCTTATTTAGCCACACTTCCATAACTCATGGGGATGGCTATAGTGGGGCAGAGAGGGTTGGAGTATCATTTTCGTGTGCTATTTTCACTTCCTTACCCCTATGCACAACAACCATGTAAAAGAGTTCATCACAATCATCTGTGGTCATCCTTCAACCTGCCCGGCCCTTAATCTCTACAACCTTGCCTGCCACATCAAATCCCACACTCAACACACAATATTCCCCTTAATAAGACCAACCAAATTATTCATGTAGGTGTCTCGTACTAGCTAGAAATGTATTCACCGACGCCAAACGATATAGTGGTAACGCCCCATCAAAGTCAACTATGTAAGCAACAATGAAAAAAGTAAGGTAACCCCCACAGACCCCACCAACAAAGGCAAATAGTGAATAACCCAACCAAAGATCAGGCAGCGATATTGACAAAGAGGCAAAAGAGTAGCAATCAGAAAGAAGCAATGCAAATGCAAAAAGCAACAACAGCCAGACAACAAAACTGATAAAAATTATCCATCCTCCTCAACGACCAGCACTTCCCACAACCCGAACTCATCCTAACGCCACTCACTCCTGCTGCCTAACCACCTCTTTCCCCTTCCTTCCCCTTAGAGTCTTCACCTTCCCCTTCCCTTTCACATCCACCTTAACCTCCATTCCCGCAAGCTCCACCTCAATGGCCCTCTCCCAAGCCTCTCCTCCATCCTCCGCCAACAAGTCCCACCCGTACTTCCCCACAACAGCAAAAATCGCAGCTTGGGTATTTAGCCACTTCGATTCTTCCGCCGAATTCTTTGCGTTTATCCTTCCCTGTTCCTGTTCACGTTTAGTATTCCAATCTCTCTGGACTATATCCTTTTCCTCTTGCAGCTTGTTCTCCTCTTCAGCTTTAGCCGCATCGACATATTTCCTCGCATTTTTACCAAGATAGAAGTGACTCCAGGGTGCAGAGCCATATTGGTAAGCAGAATGGATATCATTATCATGCAAAGCTGGATGATGAGTATAAGTTGGCGCAGGGGGGTCCGGGCTCTCAAAATTCTCATACGTGACATCCTGGAGATGGACTGGATAGTGCAACCAACTCCAGGGAGTGCTGAAGGGTCTGCACTCCTCAACATCCAGAACATTCCCCGATTCAGCAACTTCCCTCGCCCTCCAGATATCTCTCAACTGAGCATAACTAAAGGTCGGTGGCTCCACACCCTCCAAACTGAACTGTTGGATGAACGTCTCAAACAAGCAGTAATCAATAGGATCCGCCCATTCTGCAATCCCATATTCCTCCAACTTCGGCTTGCCGTCAGAAACTAATTCCCCCGCGTGACCCCTGCGGCAAAATATCATCTGCTCAAGCTCATAATCAAAGTTGGCAGCATAATTCTTGATTGGAATATCATCGATTAACGTATCTTTAATCCCAGTGATAGGAATCATCCTATAGCCGAAAAGGTGATCGTCATTATTGGAGCTGTTTTCAGTTGAATACACCCCTGGGGTGAGCCTATCTTTGTAGTCGTATTGTCCCTGTCTCTCTGGGTCGTCGCTTTTCACGAGGTATAAGATGCGCTTGAAGCGAAACTCATCTCCGCCCCATTCCAAAGCACTGTTGTTCTCAATGTCATGGAACTTCATGAAGTAATTCGACACCATCAGGCTCTGGAGGAACTCATAGCATCGAGAATCCGACGATGCCATATCAATGTGACGGTAGAATGGAGCGCTAGGATCGCTATCTACATAAGTGATGCCAAGTTTCTTCAACAGTAAGTCTCCTCGGACCCAGGTCATCACACTACACCTTCTCTGTTCAAACGGGTGGTAGTCATAGCGCTTCAAGGAAGCCCCAGGATCGAGTCCATTCTGTTGAGCCAGGCGATGGAGATAGTTTCTCTTCTTTAGCTTGTTTTCCTCTTTCTTCGCCCTTCTAAATTCGCATTTAGCTGATTTAGTATTGAGATACTCATCTATATCCTCATAGCCATGCTTTTTGGATGCCAGCCAACGGACATCATCCTCCATGAACATGGTCGTGAAGGTGTTATTCTGCATAAACTGGCCATAATGCAAACCACGTCTCTGCGGGATAAGTCCGTCCTTGGTTCTTGCCAATTCCTGTGGGCCACCAAGAGTGCTAGGGAGTATCCCCCCAAAAAGATCCTCTTTCTTGATGTTGTATTTTTTAATTGCCTCAGTCATGGTGATCTTTTGCGGCCAGACGGTTTTATCGCATTTCATACAGCACACCAATGTACAGTCCATGATTGCGCGTCTGTTTGAGGCCTTACCACAAGCGAAGCAGTGCCTCATGGTCGCATTAAGCCATATTTTGAGAAGCCTAGGGGCCAGGTGAGAAAGGCTACGTTTGGTATCAGCGAGAGCCTGCTGATATTTCCTCAGCATAGAAGAAGCATTGCAATTCAGGATTTGAAGTCGAAGATATGCAAGTAGAGCATTGCGAAAGGTTTGAGTGGTTTGAGAGAGGGCGAGGAAGGGGTGGCCCCTGATCTTTTCTCCAACAGGAAGGAGGGGAGCCAGATACTCAAATATGAGGAAGTATAGCTCAAGAGGGAGTTGCTCGATGTGTGCCATGATGATTGTGAGGGCTTAAGCAGAGCTTGGCCTCAAGATGATATTGCTGTGAACCGGGGACCTTGTGTGTGCAGGGTATTGGGAGAGAATACCAGTCTGCAGAAGGATACTGTTACGTCGTCAGCCCCAGTCGTAAGTACAGTAACATTGCTCTATGTACAGTACCTCGTTACCACTGCCTCTCACTCGTCACCTCCAACCGATACACGTAATAGAGAAGGGGATGAATTCTCTATACCAATGATGCTCAAGTAGCTTAAAAGAGCAAACAAGTAGTTAGTTGAGCGTTTGTAACCCTCCGTGCGTCATGCGGAGCTACAGTAGCGGATCGCCCCATGTAGAGTATATTGGGTACATAAGGATGATTGCAACCTAGGTACCTTGGTACGCTGGTCATGATGCTGAGTCCCTGCAATAAGTCCTAGTCTTGTGCTGAAAGCACCGATGGATATGGCCGTTTTGTATTTGGGGGGTAAAGTATGTAGAAGAGTACTGGTACATACCTGTGTAGAGTACATCAAATGGGTTTACCTAATTTGTCAGGCCCCTAAGTTTGAATTGGCTTCTCACGACGCCAAGCTCTAACACGACCTTTGATCCGTGATGGTGTTTCGCCTACTGATACCCCACCGAGAAAACGTTTGAATGCCCTCCAGGTAGCACGGGCTTACTGAGATACCCTTCGCTTAGTGGAACATGTCTAATGTACAACCACTTGGCCCAGTGCCAAGACTACTCTCTCTAGGGTGACTACCGTACCGGTAGGCTCCACAGACAACAGCCTGGCGGGTTCGTAGAATAGAGACTTATTTGCATGTGAACCTACTATCTGTACCGCAACCCACGACGACCATAGCTGTGCCTTATTAAGCCCCAAGGTGACTTCCAAATCTCTCAATGCGGCTTTAGATGTGACTTCATTCTGCACACTTGATACTCCCGGATCCATGGCTTCTTGCAAACAGTCCTCCCAATCCTCCTCCTCGCTGGAATATGGGTCGCTACTATCCACGTCTGATGGTAAGAGTACCAACTCTGATCCCGATTTCATATCCACCCTGGCTCTTCGTTTAGCCTTAACGTCTGATTTAAAGTGCAAGATCTATTCATCTGATTTGCTAGCATCCGAGTTTGGTGAGGAAGTAGCCGCCTGTGCCTCCCCATAAACCACTGGCATGCCCCTCCCTTCGTGTTCGTAATGTTGGAGAGTGTGCCTCTTGGCATAGAGCTTTGATACTTAACACTTGCTGTGAATACCTACTGGCCATTTTACCCCAATCTCATCATGACAGCCACCAGGCCAATTTATTTCGGAAGTTTCGCTGTGACCTCACAGGTAGTCCCGAAATCAAACAAATATATATCTGCCTTTAGGCGATTAACGAAGCTGCTACCTAGGTTTTCTACAAAACTGAACATTCCTTTGCGCTCGTCAACCTTAAACCGCTCCTCCCAGGACATGTGCTGGTCTGTTCTAATCGAGTAGTCCCTCGAATCAAGGACCTTGATATGGCCGAGGTACCGAGCCTCCGTTATTGCTTTCTCTCGCAGTCCATAATTCACAGAACGGATTAGGTTACAGATCTCTTTTTGACCGTTCAGAAAGTGAGCAAAGTCCTCGAGGCTGTCTACGGCGCACAGAGCTTGAACATTGCTATTCAGGATGGTGTAGCAGCTGGTCAATCGTGAGCTCCACTCCTGTCTGTTTCCAATCCTGGGCTTATCGATGTTTCCGTAGTGTGCCCCACGTGCACACCCATATCATTCCCCGGAGGTTCAAGGACCTCACCAACTCAGACGACATCTATGCCCTGATAGAATCTGAAGCCGGAGACCTAGGCAAGCTCTTCCATGAGCGAGACCAATCCCAGTCAAAACCAATATCACCATCACCAGCCAAAGTTGGGGTGGAGGTTAATAAAGTGGTAGTGAACGGGGGGGGAGTGGTAGTGCACGGGGGGGCAGTGGTAGTGAGCGGGGGGACAGTGGCAGTGAGCGGGGGAACACAATCAGCGGTATCAATTGCGGCGCAAGTACACGAAGGAGAGTCACAGGCACCTGGTGGGGGAAGAGCTAAGTTCCCTACACCATTGCCAGATGCACTGAGAAAGCCGAGAACCATAGATGATATGGAAAAGGAGGCAAAAATGTTGGCTAAGTTCATGGCCGAGTATGATACAAATTCGAGGCTCTGAGGGCGCAGCTGAGGGCACACTGTCAGAAGGGAATTGAGGGCAAACAGAACTCTTTTTTTTCCCCTGCTCACACGTCTATGGGGCCTTAGGCTATGAGACGGCCATGATCTGTTTGACGGGACCTTCATTGGACCCCCGAAACAGAGAGTTATAAAACAGTAAAAAAAAAGTGTACCTAGTCCTGGCATAGTTTGGTAACAGAACCAAATCTTGGCATCATGCTCAATCTCACAACGTGCTACGACGACATAATCACCACCCAGTATGTCCGCTGCACCGCAATCCTACAAAGAGCGGAACTTCATAGCAGTTATCGGAGATGAGGTAAGTTTCCCTGGGGTCCCATAGTCTGATTCTCCATAGCTAACAAATCCGAACCTCATAGGATACCGTAACTGGCTTGCTTCTCTCCGGCATAGGCGTACGTTCCCCACTGGGCACCCTGGAGTTGCCAGTTCTCTTCGTGGTTTCTTATGACTGACACTACCTGTTGGGTAATTAGCACGTTACCCCCCCACCCAACGCCTCAAAGAATTTCCTCGTCGTGGACACCAAAACCGAGGTGTCTGCTATCGAGAAGGCTTTCGATGAGTTTGTCAGTGAGAGGAAGGACATCGGGATTGTCTTGATCAATCAGCATGTATATGCCCCAGATAACTCCAGCTTTCCCCCACCCCGCACCTGCATGCCCTGACAATTCAAGCCCACTGTTGAAAGTGTGATTTGGAGGGAAATAGACTCATGGACAGATCTAGATGTCTATCAGGACATAGCTGACATTACCCCTCTCAATAGATTGCGGAGAAGATACGGTACAAGATCGATACTTACACAGCAGCGTTCCCGGCAGTCCTTGAGATACCGAGCAAAGACCATCCATATGACCCAGAGAAAGATAGCGTGTTGAGGAGGGTTAGGAGGCTGTTTGGGGAGTAGATGATTGGCCAAGATTGGGTAGCAATGCTGTCCATTGACGTTGTGGAACCGCATGTAATACCTTATGAATTTTGTACTATCTGATAGTATGTTGATGATAGCTCTTCTATGCCTTGGGGATCGTACCAACTATAGGAGCCAAGTTCTCACATCAATTGGTGGTAGCGCTTGTATAGATACTATGAAACATCTAGATAAATAATAAGACAAGGCTATGGAGAAATCCCGGTGACAATAATAGATATACTGGTAATGTGACAAATACAGGGAAAACCAAACCAGGCGCTGAGAGGATAACAAGTCAACCACAGAATGTAAACATCAATGATCCATTTGAGAAACCAACCCAGATGATTGAGCACCTAACCCGAGTGTTGCTAAGAAACGCCACACTAAGCTGAAACAACCTCTACCCCGTCAAGAGTTGGTGAGAGCGCATCCCCCTTACCGCTTCCATTATCGTACATTTAGCTGGATCCTGGCCTGCTTGGATGGAACATAATGTCTGCAGTGACGCAGGTGATAGGCACGTCATCCTTGGTATAAACATCTGCAGTAACGTGATATTTTCCCTAAAATATTGTCAATCTTAGAACTTCCTCTGTTGAATGTAGTAGAGCACTGACTGGTGGGATAGGCTTTGGCAAGGTGACTTCTTTTGTCAGGGTAATCTCTCCGGACTCAACTGGGCATTTCAAATTCACTTGCCCAGCGTTCTCGCAGAGGTCAATCGTCTGGTGTATCAGCTTGATGTATCCGTATTTAACTTCGACTTTCACGTATGCTCCCGCTTCGATATGTTGTTCTAAAAGCCCTGATGCAATGATTACAAGCTTACAGCCACTTCAGCAATGTATTAGCAAACTGATAGGGGTGAGGGAGTGATGGTAGAGCAGGAACCTACGCTGTGGGTGGATTTGGAGAGATGTCGACATATTTAATCTTCAAAAGATCATCATCCGTGGGACCACAGTACTTCAAGGGGCTCTGTCCTGGAACGGGGTTGCCAGTTCCTGGGAGCCCAAGAGGTGACTGGCCCCAGAACTGACTTATAGCCGCCGACGAAGCAGTAGTAGATAAAGCTGCGAGGAGGAGAGTGAAGTACTTCATAGCTGCGGTTGAGCGATGCACAGAAAAAGAGGAAGATGAGTCAGAGAGTTAAGATTGCGATAGAGGAGTTCAGTGCTAGGAATCTTAATACGTTGTGTGGATGGCGGCGACTTGTTTTGAGATGCCTTCATGCAGGAAGAGGCCTGACACTAACATGTCTGAGCTAGCCGTAGTGTGGCTGACTGAGACTTGAAGCAGCGCCAAGCCTTCGTGCAACTGGTATTCCTCATGCATAGATACACTTACTGTAAGTTAAGTTCGGTGCTGAGCTGCCTATCACTGTTCTCGTGCCCAAACCGATTTGAGTGGGTGCTTAAATCTATAAATCGGTCTGGGCACGAGAACACCCATCACCACTTTCACAACAGTTGGTATCTTGCTCTGAGATTGACCATATTGAGGGCGCGAAGTAGGCAGCAGGAGAGATAGCAGGATAGACAGTGGGAGCAGATTTATCCATTAACATCGATTTAAGCACCCACTCAAATAAATCGGTCTGGGCGCGAGAACACAGTAACATTAGTAAAGTACTGGCAGTGCTGGTGATTTACCACACCCAAGAAATGAATCGGTCTAGGCACGAGATCAGGTGCTGGTAGCTTGAATAACTGGTGGGATAACTGATGGGAGAGCGTTGTAAAAAATTTTTTTTAAGTCCATACATACCTACAGTACTTACCGGTACGTCTGCGTCGAATACATTTTTTTAAAATTTTTTTTATATATATATAGATAATTTCCGTTTTTTTTTTTCCGAGTCCAAGCGTGTTGGTGAAATGACTTAGATAGCTCGTGTACCCCGTATAGACCTGCATATGCAATTCCTGGGGAAAAAGGCGAGAGAACGTCTCTATCCCTATGTACCCGTACATAAGCAGATTAACATAAGTGATTATCAAACGTTGATCCACGGGAGTATGAGCGTACTACCAGTAGGTACATACAGTATCATAGTACCGTACCTACACAACAAAGCAAGGCAGTCCTGACTACTCTAACGCCGGCTGCGGGGTAAGCATCTGTTGATAGAACCGCCCAATGGGTATGTAGTAGGGGTGGTCAATAACCTCAGAACGTACTTCTGTAAATTTGTGTACGTTACGCATGGCGCTACACGTGCAGGGGCTTACTAACCAGAAGAGGCAGGAGGTTATTGACCCACCAACATTGCAACCAAGAACATAAGTATGTTACTGTACGTAGATGTAGTGGCTGAATCATCAGCATCATCCATACCACCACCCTCCACAATGCCACGCATAACCAAGAAGTCAGTGGCCCTAAAGGACATCAAAAGTAGTGCACAGGTTATTGCTGGCTGTA
>Ga0307514_10002271_pt1 | contig 20395 bp, 20 predicted proteins | sample 16_EM_MG_FD_203088 | JGI IMG/M metagenome (GOLD analysis project Ga0307514, IMG submission 203088) | Populus trichocarpa ectomycorrhiza microbial communities from riparian zone in the Pacific Northwest, United States - 16_EM | ecosystem: Host-associated > Plants > Roots > Unclassified | place... | reverse complement strand
TCAAGCTGACGTTGCCGCGCTGAGTGGGCAGGCAGTGCTCGATCCTGGCGAATTGCTCTGGCGTGATCTCCATGCCTGCAGTTTGCCGGCGCAGCGATCACGGTTCAATAGTGTTAACACGCCCTAGGCCTGGCGAGGGCTCATGCGGTGAGCCTGGGCTTTGGCTTCGGCCAGAGCCGGAACGCGAGCGCCAGCAGCAGGATGACGACTGGCACGGCGTAGCTGGCAGACATCGGGATGCGCTTGCCGAAGGTCACCATGAAGCTGATCCAGAGGTAGTAGATGCCGGCCGTGTGCAGCCGGCCCCAGGTCTTGCGGCCCAGCCAGGCGGCAACCGTGTCGGACGAGCTCAGCGCCATCAGCGCAATGAAGCCATAGGCAATGCCGCCGGTGATCTGGTTGCCCGGGCTGCTGGCCTGGTGGAAGCCGGCAGGATCGAGGCTGGCGAAGCCGAGGATGGCGGCCAGGTGGATGGTGTGCGAAACCGCGAAGGCCAGGCCCAGGTGGCGACGGTTGCGCAGCTGCCAGCGGGTCAGGGCGCCGGGCCAGTGGCGGGCGGCGGCCGAGGCGGTGAAGACCAGGAGAAACAACAACCAGGAGCTGCGCGCGGTCAGGCGAATGGCCAGGCGCAGCGCTGGCACCAGGTCCGGCAGCACCAGCAAGGGAGTCGCCGCCATCAGCAGCAGCGCCAGCGACAGGCAGGCCAGCAGGCGTGGCCCTTCGAGCAGCCTGGCGCGGACGGGATGGGGCAGGGGGCGAGTGTGCATGGTGGTGGCCGGTGACTTCAATGTGATCGGAGATTACATTTCGGCCCAGGCGCCGGTCCAGGCGCCACACAAGGTGCTTACATGGTCAAGCCAGCCAAGGCTTCTGCTTCCCACGCTGCGCCCGCAGCGCGTGCCTACCACCACGGCAACCTGCGCCAGGCCTTGCTGGAGGCTGCGCTGGTGCTGGCGCAGCAGCGCGGGCCGGAAGGCGTGAGCGTGCGAGAGGCGGCGCGGCAGCTGGGCGTGTCGCCCGGTGCGCCGTTCCGGCATTTCCCGAACCGGCGGGCGCTGATGACGGCGATGGCCGAGGAGGCCAGCGCGCGGTTGCAGATCGAGGTGCGCAAGGCCATTCGCCCGCGGGACAAGACGCCGCTGGCGCGGCTGCGCGCGCTGGGCCGCGGCTACCTGCAGTGGGCCAGGGCGCACGAGGCGCATTTCCGCATCGTCTCGGCACGGGACCAGATCGACCTGGCCGGCTCACCTGGGCTGCAGGCCAGCATGCAGGCCGTGCGCGCGCTGACCGAGCAGACGCTGCACGAGGCGCAAGCGGTGGGTGAAGTGAGCTTGGCACACGACGCGGCGGCGCTGGCGCTGCTGTCGCGCGCGACCGTCTATGGCCTGGCGCGCATGCAGCTGGACGGGCATCTGCCGCAATGGGGCGTGAAACCCGGCGGCGAAGCGGCGGCCACCGAGGCGACGCTGGCGCTGTTGGTCAAGCTGATGGCGGCAGGTGCAAGCGGCGCGCCAGCGGCTTGAGGCAGCTCAGCCCTGCTGCGCGCGGCGGCGGCGTTCGCGGCTATTGGCCAGGTGGGTGCGCATCGCGGCGCGGGCGGCGTCGGGGTCCTGGCTGGCGATGGCGTCGAAGATGCTTTCGTGTTCGCCGTTGACGCGCCGCAGGTAGAGGCTGCGCTCTTCGGTCAGGGCGTCGCTCAGCGCGGTGGTCGGCTGCAGGCGGGCGCGCGGGATGATCATGCTGCCCAGCGTCTGCATCAGGTCGGCGAAGTGATGGTTCTGCGTGGCGCGGGCGATTTCCAGGTGGAACTGGAAGTCCGGTGCAATCGCATCGCCACCGTTGGCCACCGCCTGCGTCACCGCGTCGAGTGCCTGGCGCATGGCCTGCAGGTTGGTGGGGCTGCGGCGCACGGCGGCCAGCGCGGCGGCTTCGGTCTCGAGGCCGATGCGCAGCTCCAGCACGGCGATCACGTCGTTCAGCGTACTGAACTGCTCTGGCGAGATGCGAAAGCCGGTGCCCTCGGAAAAACCGATCACGAAGGTGCCGATGCCGTGCCGCGTGTCGACCATGCCGGCCGCCTGCAGCTTGGAGATGGCCTCGCGCACGACGGTGCGGCTGACCTCGAATTCGGCCATGATGGCCGCTTCGGTCGGCAGCTTGTCACCGGGTGCCAACCGGCCATCCCGGATGCGGTCGCCCAGGGAGTCAACCAGCTCCAGGGCAAGGGTGCGGGGCCGCCGGCGGGCGGGAAGCGTGGAATTCGGTGCAACAGGCTGCATGCGGGGTATTGTCCCTCGTCGGATCGGTGGAATCCCAGGTCGGGCGCTGGCTTCAACGCGCTAAAGTGCCGTTCCTGGTTATGTTGTACGACGACATACAACTATCATCTCCGGGCTGTGATGCCTGCGCAAGTCAGCAAAGACCCGCAGCGCAACAGCGCCAGAGCCAGCTTTTCAGTTCCTGACCTGAGCGAGTTTGCCTTGACCAACGCCGCCGCCCCGACCGCAGCCCCCGTGGCTGCCCCCTCCATCGCCTCGCTGACCGCCAGGCCACCGCTGACGCTCAGCATGCACCCGGCCGACAACGTCGCCATCGTCGCCAACGACGGCGGCCTGCCTGCCGGCACCGAGTTGCCGCCCGGCCTGCCGGGCGCCGGCCTGGCGCTGCGCGAGAAGGTGCCACAGGGTCACAAGGTGGCGCTGGAGGACATTGCCGAAGGCGCGGTGGTGCGGCGCTACAACGTGCCCATCGGCTACGCCGTGAAGGACATTCCGGCCGGCAGCTGGGTGCACGAGCGGCTGCTGAAGATGCCGGCCGCGCGCGAGCTGGACGACACCTTGCCGATTGCCACCGTCAAGCCGCCGCACCAGGAACCGCTGGTCGGCCACAGTTTCCAGGGCTATCGCAACGCCGACGGCTCGGTCGGCACGCGCAATCTGCTGGCCATCACGACGACCGTGCAGTGCGTGGCCGGCGTGGTGGCGCTGGCGGTGGCGCGCATCCGTAGCGAGCTGCTGCCGCTGTACCCGAACGTGGACGGTGTGGTGGGCCTGGAGCACACCTATGGCTGCGGCGTGGCCATCGACGCGCCGGACGCGATCATCCCGATCCGCACCCTGAAGCACATCTCGCTGAACCCGAATTTCGGTGGCGAGGTGATGGTCGTCAGCCTGGGTTGCGAGAAGCTGCAGCCCGAGCGCCTGCTGCCGCCCGGTAGCTTCGCGATCCAGCCGGCCGACGATGGCAGCGAAGCTGGGCTGGACGTGGTCTGCCTGCAGGCCGAGGCGCATGTGGGCCTGATGTCCATGCTGGACGACATCGTGCAGAGCGCCAAGCCGCACCTGGCGCGACTCAACGCCCGCCAGCGCGAGACCGTGCCGGCCAGCGAGCTGGTGGTGGGCGTGCAGTGCGGCGGCAGCGATGCGTTTTCCGGTGTGACGGCCAACCCGACCGTGGGCTTCGCGGCCGACCTGCTGGTGCGCGCTGGCGCCACCATCATGTTCAGCGAGAACACGGAGGTGCGGGACGCGGTGGACCAGCTGACCAGCCGCGCCGCCACGCCCGAAGTGGCCGAGGCGATCAAGCGTGAACTGGGTTGGTACGACCGCTACCTGGACCGCGGCCGCGTGGACCGTTCGGCCAACACCACGCCCGGCAACAAGGCCGGCGGACTGTCCAACATCACCGAGAAGGCGATGGGCTCCATCATCAAGAGCGGCAGCTCGGCGATCTCGCATGTGCTGCCGCCCGGCGAGAAGTTGCGCCGTGACCAGCGCGGCCTGGTCTTCGCCGCGACGCCGGCCAGCGACTTCATCTGCGGCACGCTGCAGCTGGCCGCCGGCATGAACCTGCACATCTTCACCACCGGCCGCGGCACGCCTTACGGCCTGGCCGAATGCCCGGTCATCAAGGTCGCCACCCGTAGCGATCTGGCGCGCCGCTGGCACGACATCATGGACGTCAACGCTGGCCGCATCGCCGACGGCGAGCAGACCATCGAGGAAGCCGGCTGGGCGCTGTTCCAGCTGATGCTGGACGTGGCCAGCGGCAAGAAGACCTGGGCTGAACACTGGAAGCTGCACAACTCGCTGGTGCTGTTCAATCCGGCGCCGGTGACCTGAGTTTCACTGTCCGTCCGCCGGCACGCGCACCAGGTCGCCTTGCGTCGGTCCGTGGCGGGTCACCAAGGCCAGTCCGGCCTTGTCGATGGCCAGTGAGCGGAACGGGCCGATGGAGGCGCTGGGCAGGGTGAGCAGGGCATGGTCGCGGCCGGTGGCGTCGCGGCGGATGAGCTGGTCGCCAGCGGCGCTGCGCGAGATGCGCCAGAGTTCGCCGTCGTGCCAGGCCCAGTTGCCCCAGTCCTGTTGCGCCAGGTCGTCCAGCACCAGCTCGCTTGGGCCGACGGGGCGGCCCTTGTCGTCCAGCCGGCGGCGCCACAGGCCGCGCTGTTCTTCCCTGGCGTAGTACAGCCAGCGCTGCGTGCCGAGCATCACTTCGCGGCCGAAGTGGGCGTGGTCGTCGGTCAGCCGGCTGAAGGTTTGCGTGGCGGGGTCGAAGCGCCAGAGTTCGGGGTGGTTCTCGCGGGTGCTGTAGACGATCAGCGTGCGGCCGTCCACGCCCCAGCTCGGGCTGGCGACCTCGGCTTGCACGGGGATCACGGTCGGTGCTGCACCGCCGTTCAAGTCGCCGATCACCAGCTGGTTTGGTCCGTCGCTCGGGCTCAGCACGGTGGCGTAGCGGCGGCCATCGGGGCTGCAGGCGGGCGGCTCGGGCGTGCCGGCGGGCAAGGGCAGCTCGCGGGCCTCGGCGTTGGCGCCGTCGCGGTACCACACGCCGATGCGGCGCGCCCGGAAGGACACGAAGATCGGGTGCTCGGCGTCCTGGCAGGCGTCGGCATACAGGTCGCGGCCGCTGGAGCGGATGCTGCTGCGCAGCGCACCATCGGCCAGCGCATAGAGCTCGATGTGGTCGTCGTAGCGCAACACGCTGGCGGCCACGTCGCCGGAACCGTCGGGGATCGCGGCCAGGCTGCCGACGTTGTCGATGCGCGCGAAGCGGCTGGGCGTGCCGCCGTCGGCGTCCACGCGCCAGAGCGCGAAGTCGCCGGCCAGCCCGGCCGAGAAGACCAGGTCGCGGTCGCCCTGCCGCCAGGCCAGCGCCCAGATCGGCGCCGTTTCGCGCGTGAGCCGCAGCGCCTCGCCGCTGCGCACGTCCAAGCGCACCAGGTCGCCCACGGTGTCCTTCAGCTGCAGCACCGCGAGGTGGCGGCCGTCGTGGGACCAGGCCATCTCGCCAAAACCCAGGCCTTCGCCGGCCTGCGCCAGCACGCGTTCCTGGCCGTCCGCCATGTGGTGCAGGATCAGCGCCAGGCCGCCAGGTGCGCTGGAGGAGCGGCGCGAGAAGGCCAGCCACTGGCCGTCCGGCGAAGCGGCCAGCGTGGCGGCGCCTGTGAGGTAGTGGCATTCGGCCAGGTCGCGCCGGCTGTTGTCGCGCAGGTCGACCAGCATCACCCGGCAGCTTTCGCCGTGCTGGCCTTGCAGGTAGGCCAGGTGATGGGCATCCACCCACACCGGCCGGTAGATGCGGTCCTGCGGATCGGTCGGCTCACGCGCAGGTGCCTCGGGCCGCTGCAGGTCGACCACGCGCAGCCGCGGCGGTCCGCCGGTGCGCCGCCACACATAGGCCAGCGAGTGCCCATCCGGCGAATAAGCGGGCGACTCCTCGATGCCTTCCAGCGTGGTGATGGCGCTCAGCGAGCGCTGTGCGACGGTGCCCGCGCCCTGGCGAGCCTGCCAGGCCAGCGCCAGGGCCATGAACAGCAGCCCAGAGACCCCACCGGCCAGCCAGGGCAGCTTCGACTTGCGGGCGGGCGCCGGCGCTTCCGCTTCTTCCTCGGTGACCTGAACCGCCGGCCACAGCAGCCGGTAGCCGGACTTGGAAATCGTCTCGATCGGGCCGGTGTCTTCGTCGGCCTCGCCGTCTAGTCGTACCGGTTCGGCCGACTGCGCCTTGCGCAGGCTGCGCCGCAGTTGCGAGACGGTGTGTGTCAGGCCGCTGGAGCCGGTGTAGCTGTTGCCGGCCCAGACTTCGGCGATCAACTGCTCGCGGCTGACCACCTTGCCGGCGTGCTCCGCCAGCCTCAGCAGCACCGCAGCGGCCTTGCCTGAAATGCGCTCGCTGTGGGCATCGGCACCGTCGGCCGTCAGCGTGCGCGCGGCCGGGTCGAACACGAAATGCCCGATGCGCCAGGCTGCGTCGGGCGGCGATGCGGGCGCGGCTTCGGTCAACCCATCCAAGTCCTGCAAGCCGCCCTCCGCCTTCTTCACAAAACATTCAAAAGTCGGACTTTAAGCGAGCGTGCGCTGCCCATTGGCGTCTGATTCGACGTGCTGCGGTAAAGGCTGGCCCTGCGGTGGGGGCGAAGACCGGGCGGCAGCAGGCGGCAGGCCGGCTGCATACACTGCGCCGGATTCAAAGCCTTCTCCCGGAGCTTGCTGCATGGCCGATTCGTCCAACTACACCCCACCCGCCATCTGGACCTGGCAGCGCGAGAACGGCGGCAGGTTTGCCAGCATCAACCGACCCATTGCGGGGGCCACGCATGACAAGGAACTGCCCGTGGGACGGCATCCGCTGCAGCTGTATTCGCTGGCCACGCCGAATGGCGTGAAGGTCACGGTGATGCTGGAGGAACTGCTGGCGCTGGGGCATGCCGGCGCGGAGTACGACGCCTGGCTGATCCCGATCAACGAAGGCGCGCAGTTCGGCAGCGGCTTTGTCGAAGTCAACCCGAATTCCAAGATCCCGGCGCTGATGGACCGCAGCGGGCCTGAGCCGGTGCGTGTGTTCGAGTCTGGCGCCATCCTGCAGTACCTGGCGGAGAAGTTTGGCGCCTTCCTGCCGGCTGGCGGCAGCGCGCGGGCCGAGTGCCTGTCCTGGCTGTTCTGGCAGATGGGCAGCGCGCCGTTCCTGGGCGGCGGCTTTGGGCATTTTTATGCCTACGCGCCGGCCAAGTTCGAATACCCGATCGACCGCTACGCGATGGAAGTCAAGCGCCAGCTGGACGTGCTGGACCGCCACCTCGCCGAGCACCGCTACCTCGCGGGAGACGACTACACGATTGCCGACATGGCCGTGTGGCCCTGGTACGGCACGCTGGTCAAGGGCCAGCTCTACGAGGCCGGCGAGTTCCTTCAGGTGCACGAATACAGGCATGTGCTGCGCTGGACCGACGAGATCGCTGAGCGCCCTGCCGTGCAGCGCGGCCGCATGGTCAACCGCACCTGGGGCCAGCCGTCCAGCCAGCTGCACGAGCGGCACGAAGCCAGCGACTTCGACACCAGGACACAAGACAAGCTGGGCGCCGCATGATCACGCTCTACGACTGCGCCACCGCACCCAGCCCGCGCCGCGCGCGCATCCTGCTCGCCGAGAAGGGCGTGGCCCACGAGACGGTGCAGGTCGACCTGCGCGCCAACGAGCAGCTGGGCGAGGCCTATCGCCGCATCAATCCGCAGTGCACTGTGCCGGCGCTGCGCACCGAGGAAGGCGGCCCGCTGCTGACCGACAACGCGGCCATTGCCGCGTGGATCGAAGCCGCGTTTCCGCAGCCGCCGCTGCTGGGCAGAACGCCGCAGGAGAAGGCCGAGATTGCCAGCTGGCAGTGGCGCATCGAGTTCGAAGGGCTGATGGCGATTGCCGAGGCCTTTCGCAACAGCTCGCCGGCCATGGTCAACCGAGCGCTGCCAGGCCCGGTGGACCATGCGCAGATCCCCGAACTGGCGGCGCGTGGCCTGGCCCGGGTGCAGCAGTTCTTCGTGGACCTGGACCAGCGCCTGGCCGGACGCGAGTTCATTGCCGCCGAGCAGTTCAGCATCGCCGACATCACCGCGGTGGTGGCCGTGGACTTCGCGCGGGTCGTGAAACAGAAGCCCGGCGAGCAGCACCCACACCTGCTGCGCTGGCGGGCGGCGATGGCGCTGCGGCCGTCAATGTCCTTGTAAGCTGCTCTCCATCCCTTGCGGGCATTGCGGCCGGCCTCCCTACAATCGCGCCCCTTTTCCCTGTTTTCCCTCACATCGCGCACATGGACATCGTCGTCAACGAAGAACTCAAGGCTTACATCGACCCGTTGACCGCGGAAGAACATGAAGCGCTGGAACGCAGCATCCTGGCCGAAGGCTGCCGGGACGCGCTGGTGCTGTGGGGCAATGTGCTGGTGGACGGGCACAACCGCTACGGCATCTGCCAGCAGCACGGCGTGCCGTTCCAGACGGTGCAGAACACGCGCTTCCAGAGCCTGGAAGACGTGCACCTGTGGATGATCGACCAGCACCTGGGCCGGCGCAGCGTGTCGGACTTCCAGCGCGGCGTGCTGGCGCTGCGCAAGCGCGAGATCGTCGCCACCCGGCGGCTGCGCAAGCAGGCCGAGCCGGCCGCGGAATTCAAGGCTCCGGTGGGCGACGAGCGCTTCGTGCCGCCCGAAAGCCAGCCCACGCCCAAGCCCGCTGACACGCTGGAGACCCGCGAGGCGCTGGCCAAGGCCGCCCGCCTGAGCAACAGCCAGGTGGTGATGATCGAGAAGATCCAGAAGCAGGCGGCGCCCGAGCTGGTCGCAGCGGTGCGCGCCGGCACGCTGTCGCTCAGCGCCGCAGCGGCAGTGGCCAGCCTGCCAGCCGAGGAACAGGTCGCCGCGGCCAATGCAGGCAAGGACGAGCTGAAGCAGGCCGCCAAGCGCGTGCGCGATGCCAAGCGCAAGACACCCGTCGAGGTGGCGGTGATGCCGGCAGCCGCAGCGCCCGCGCTGCCCGCGGACGACAACGACGACAACGTCGACTCGTTGCGCCAGCGCGTTGCCGCGCTGACCGCGGAAAACGCCGCACTGCGCCAGCAGGTCGCGGAGCTGCACTCGCAGCTGCAATACGCTGCCCAGAACGGCGGCGACACCTCGCCTCCGTTCTGATGCCCGCGCTGCGCTACCTGAGCTTCGACCTCAGCGACAACGATGAAGGCGTGACCACGCTGGAGGCGCTGGCCTCAACCTCGGCCGCGCAACATGCTGCCGTGCTGGCCGAGGTGCAGCAGGTGCTGGACTGGGCCCGGCAACATTTCCCGCATGGGCATGGCCCGCTGGACGACGGCATGGACTGGGACGAGGACCTGCAGCTCAGCATCGAAGGGCAGTGGCATGCGGTGACGCTGACGCTGGCGGTTTCAGCGCGTTTCGCCGAGGCCTTCCTGGCGGTGTTCGGCGGGCCCGCGGAGGATTGAAAACAGCGTGGGCATGCCTAACATCCCGGGCCATTGCCACAACCGCTGTCTGCCATGCGCCCGAATCGCTTCGCCCGCCTTGCTTACGCTGCCGCACTGGCGCTGCCACTCGCCACCTCGCCGGCCCACGCGAAGCCTGACGCACCGCCCCGGCCAGTGACGCCGCGCGGCGCGCTCGGCGCTGACGAACTGAACAACATTGCGGTCTTCAAGGCCGTCTCGCCCTCGGTGGTCAACATCACCGCACTGGGGCTGGAGCGCGATTTCTTCTCGCTCAACGTCCAGCAGGTGCCACAGGGCACCGGCACCGGCTTCGTGTGGGACACGCAGGGCCACGTCGTCACCAACTTCCACGTGATCCAGGGCGCCAGCGGCGCGCGGGTCACGCTGGCGGACCAGTCCAGCTACAAGGCCGAGCTGGTCGGCGCCTTCCCGGACCGGGACATCGCGGTGCTGAAGATCCCGGCGCCTGTGGCCAAGTTCAAGCCGGTGACCGTGGGCACCAGCCGCGACCTGCAGGTTGGCCAGAAGGTCTATGCCATCGGCAATCCATTCGGCCTGGACCAGACGCTGACCACCGGCATCGTCAGCGCACTGAACCGCGAGATCGAGTCGGTCACGCATCGCACGATCAAGGGCGCGATCCAGACCGACGCGGCCATCAACCCCGGCAACTCCGGCGGCCCGCTGCTGGATTCGGCCGGCCGGCTGATCGGCGTCAACACGGCGATCTACAGCCCGTCCGGCGGCAGCGCCGGCATCGGCTTTGCCATCCCGGTGGATGAGGTCAACCGCATCGTGCCGCGGCTGATCCGCGACGGCCGCATGGTGCGGCCTTCGCTGGGCGTGACCGGCGGCGGGCCGGAGATCAACCGTGCGCTGGGCCTGCCCAAGGGCGTGGCGCTGGTGCGGGTGCAGCGCAACGGCCCGGCTGCCAAGGCCGGGCTCAAGGCCTTCAGCCGGGGCGACGGCGGCATCCTGGCCGGCGACGTGATCACCGCGGTCGATGGCGAGCCGGTCGAGACGCAGGATGACATGCTGACCGCGCTGGAGCGCCTGCAGCCCGGCGACAGCTGCACGCTGAGTGTCTGGCGCAGCGGCGCGACCCGCAAGTTGACGGTCACGCTGGCCGAATCCGACGACTGAAAAAATCTCGAAAAAAGTCTCTTGAAAACCTGGCGCGGCGCTCCTAGTTTTGGAGCCAGAAGCGCTGGGGGCCAGTCTTCGGCGCTTCGTTCCACCCTTGTTTGACGCAAGAACGAATGGAGGTTTCGCCATGTATCGATCCCTGTTTCCCCGCGACATGTTCGCCGAGCTGGATCGCCTGCAACGCGACATGCAGCAGGCCTTCGACCTGTCTCCCAGCATCCGCGGCTTTGGCCGCCAGAGTTTCCCGGCCTTGAACGTCGGCGGCACGCCGCAGACCGTCGAGATCTATGCCTTCGCCCCGGGCCTGGACCCGGCCACGCTGGAGGTGCAGCTCGAGCGCGGGTTGCTGACGATTGCCGGCGAGCGCAAGAACTCACTGGCCGAGGCCGGCGACAGCAAGTCCGCGGTCCACATTAACGAGCGCTTTGCCGGCACCTTCCGGCGCGTGTTGACCCTGCCGGAAGATGCCGATCCGGAAGCCGTTGAGGCGCGTTGCACGGACGGTGTGCTGCACATCACGGTGCAGCGCCGTGCGGCCTCGCAGCCGCGCCGCATCACGGTGCAGTGAGCCGTCTTTCCTGAACTTCAGCATCCAGGAGATTGACCATCATGAACAGCTTCAATCTTTCGTCCAAAACGCCCAACAGCTCGTCGCTTGCAACCCGCCCCGGCAACCAGGCGGTGGACAGGCCGCAGGACCAGTCTCAAGGCAAGGCGAACTACAGCGACGCCGCGCTGACCCCGCCGGTGGATGTCATCGAGGACTCGCAGGGCATCACGCTGTATGCGGACTTGCCCGGCGTGTCGCGTGACAAGCTGAACCTGCAGGTCACAGCCGACACGCTGACCATCGAGGCCGAATCCGGCCTGACGGTGCCCGAAGGCCTGCGGTCCAGTCACAGCGAGGTCAGTCTGGGCCGCTATCACCGGGTGTTCACGCTCAGCAAGGAACTGGACACCGGCAAGATTGCCGCCGACCTGTCCAACGGCGTGCTGCGCCTGCGCATTCCCAAGGCCGAGCATGCGCAGCCCCGGCGCATCCAGGTGCAAGCCGGCTGACCGGCAAAAGCCCGCAGGCTCGCCCAGCCCCGCTCAGCCGAGCTGGCTGGGCGACAGGTAGTCCTTCAGGAAGTCGTCGAAATTCTGGGTTTCGGCGGCTTCGATGCGGGCCTGCTCGGCCAGCGACTCGCGGGCCATCGCGGCCCAGCGTTCGGCCGCAGTGGCGGGCAGCGGCTGGGCCAGGAAATGGGTGCGAACGGCGTCCGAGCGCTCGCGCACCCAGCCGACGAACGATGCGTCCGGGCGGGCCTGGATGGCCGCCAGCACGCGGGCCGAAGGCGTCAGCGCCGGGTTGGCCAGCATCTGCCGGGCGGCGGCCAGCGCGGCCTGGTGCGGCCTGCCGTCGCCGGCCAGTCGCTGGTCCAGCAGATCGGCGATCGGGCCCATCTGCGTGAGCAGCTCGGCGGCCCAGTCGGTCAGCGTCAGCGTCTGTTCGCCGCGTTCCAGCAGCAGGCCGGGTTCACGGCCGCGGGCCGCCGTGCGGTGCTGGTTGCGGGCCAGCGCCGCGACTTCCTCGGGTGTGTCCTGCGGGCTGTCGCTGAGCAGGCAGTGCAGCAGGAAGGCGTCGAGGAAATGCGAGGTCTGCGCGCCAATGCCGGCCGGCTCGAAGGGGTCCAGGTCCATGCAGCGCACTTCGACGTATTCCACGCCGCGCTGGCGCAGCGCATGCAGCGGGCGTTCGCCGCTCTGGATCGTGCGCTTGGGGCGGATCGTGCCGTAGAACTCGTTTTCGATCTGCAGCAGCGAGGTCGAGAGCTGCTGGTAGCGGCCGTCGGCGCTCTTGACGCCCAGCGCTTCGTAGGCCGGGTAGGGCTGGGTCAGCGCGTCCTGCAGCGAGGCGCCGTAGCCGGCCAGGTGGTTGTAGCTGACGCGCAGGCTGGCCTGGGCATCGCTCTGGTAGCCCAGGCGGCCCATGCGCAGCGAGGTGGCGTAGGGCAGGTACAGCGTGTCGGTGCCCATCGCATCCAGGCCATGCTGCAGGCCGGCGCCGAAGTCGGTGCTGGTGGCGGGCGAGGCGCCGAACAGCCACAGCAGCAGGAAGGAATGGCGGCGGAAATTGCGGATCAGGCCGAAGTATTCGTCGTTCGACAGCCCTGGCAGCGACCAGTTGTAGTGGATGCCGGAGATCGTCTGCATGCGGCGGCCATAGCGGTGGCTCAGGCCGTGGCGGTAGACGGTCTTGGCCTGGCCGACGTTCGAGCGGCCGTACTGGCCGATGGGAATCTGCGCATCCGGCGGCAGCCGGCCGGGCATGCTGGCCACCCACAGGCGCTCGTCGCCAATGGCGCGGTAGCTCAGCTGGTGCAGCGTGGCGAGCTCGTCCAGCGTCTGGCCCACGGTGGTGTTGGCACCGGTCACCAGTTCGACCTGCGACTCGCTGAAGTCGGTCGTGATGTGCGGGTGCGTGAGCGCGGCGCCCAAAGCGGCAGGGTGTGGCGTGGCGGCGAGCTGGCCATCGGCCTGGGTGCGCAGGCTCTCTTTTTCAATGCCGCGGCGCATGCCGGCCAGGCGGGCCGCGCTCAGCGCTTGCAGTTTCAGTTGCAGGGATTCAAAGCTCACCGATGCCTCCTCGGCAGATTTTCTAGTTCAAAGCCGACTTGGCGGTCATCCAGTCGGCCGCTGTCGCGTTGCACTGGGATGGCAGCTTGCCCGGAAAGTGCGTCATTGGACGCCAATTTCAAGGCCACCGCATGGCAACCCGATTAGGCCTCGCCAGGCTGGGGTTGCCGCGAGCAGCCGTGCAAAGGCTGCTCGAAATGTGGAAAGCGATTTGCCTCGGTGCACCGATGAGGCTTTTCGCAGCACGGGGGGTCGGCCAGCAGACTGTTGCCCAAAAGCAATTGTCGGCCCCGAACTTGCTAGCTTTTTCGGTGTGTGCACGCTCGCTTGCCCTGCTTCAATGTCAGCATTGGACCGAGCTTCCGCCTGAACCGCCATGTGCCTGATCATCAAAAAGCCCCGGGGCCGGCAGATCACCGCCGACTTCCTTGAAAACGCCTGGCGTGGCAACCACGACGGCTGGGGCTTCTTCTACCTCGACGGCAGCGGCCACCTCGCCACCACCAAGGGCATGCAGCTCAACGAGTTGCTGGCGCTGAACCAGGGCCTGCCGCTGGACTGCGAGGTCTACCTGCACCTGCGCAAGGCCACCTACGGCCATGTCAACCATGAGATGGCCCACCCCTACCAGGTGCGCGAAGGCCTCATGTTGATGCACAACGGCAGCATCGAACACCTGGCTCCCACCGACACCCGCCGCAGCGACACCTCCGAGCTGGCCCGCATGCTGGCCTGCATGTTCGACGGCCTGAGCGATGCGCAAGTGGCCAGCATGATGCGCAGCGAAGGCTTCAACCGCCTGATCACCCCGGCCATCAAGGGCTCGATGGTGGTGCTGCTGGACCGCGAAGGCGCGGTGCGCCTGGGCCGCGACTGGCACGTGGTGCAGCCGCGCGAATGGAACGGCGTGATGCCCGGCATCGAAGTCTCCAACACTCACGCCTGGGCCCCGCTCTGGGACCTGCAGACGCCGGCCTGGCGTCGCGTGGCCCGCAAGGCCTGGCAATGGCTGACCGGCCGCAAGGTCAAGCTGGTGATGCAGCGCGGCTGAGCGCCCGCTGCCGTCAATCGGTCAGTCAGCCCGGCCGCCGCAGCTTGAACTTCTGCTCCGGCCCGATGCGGAAATAGTCCGCCGGGCCGCCGCCACGCAGGATGGGCTGGCCGGCCGCCGTGTCGTACACGCCGTTCACCAGCAGGCGCTGCGCGATGTGCACGCCCACCACCTCGCCCAGGATCAGCCAGGTCGGCACCAGTTCGCCCGCGGCGCTCTGCAGCTGGACGATTTGCGTCAGCTTGCACTCGAAGCTGACCGGGCTTTCGGCCACGCGTGGCGGCTTGACCAGGCGCGAGGCCAGCGGCGTCAAGCCCGCCAGGCCGAACTCGTCGACCTCGGGCGCGACCATGGCTGACGAGGCATTCATCGCCTCGGCCAGCGGCTCGGTCGCCAGGTTCCAGCAGAACTCGCCGGTTGCGCGGATGTTGCGCAGGCTGTCCTTCTCGCCCACGCTGGCAAAGCCGACGATGGGCGGCGTGTAGTTGAAGCCGTTGAAGAAACTGTAGGGCGCCAGGTTCAACACACCGGCCGCGGAAATCGAGGAGATCCAGCCGATCGGCCGCGGACCGACGATGGCGTTGAACGGGTCGTGCGGCAGGCCGTGGCCTTTGGCGGTCTCGTAGAAATGGAGGTCGTGCATGAGGTGCGCATCCAGGTGGGCAGTGTGTGCTCTGCGACACGGAGGGTGTAAGGAATTGAATGAATGTAAGCGCTCGGCTTCGGCGCACGGGGCAGCGCCTGAAATGCCGGGCTGCAGGCTGGGGTGGCGATGATTGACGCCGCGGAGTCTGCGCCCGGATCATCGCGCCGGGCCGCGCATGTGCCGGCCATGGCCCGGAGGGATCACATGAACACCAAGACGCTGTTTCGCGCCAGTCTGCTGACTGGCTTTGCCGTGCTGGGCCTGGCGACCGCACCCGCCTGCGCGGCGAAGACCGGGCAGGCCACCTTTTACGGCTACAGCGGCGGGGGCAACTGCATGCTGCCGGTGCCAGGCGACGTGTACACCGCTGCCATCAACGGGACCGATTACCAGGGCTCCAAGGCCTGTGGCGGCTACGTGCTGGTGAAGAACAGCGACACCGGGCAGACGGTGAAGGTGCGGATCGACGACCAGTGCCCCGGATGTCCCGCGGGCAACCTGGACCTCTCTGCCGAAGCCTTCAAGCAGATCGCCGATCCGGCGCAGGGCATCATCAACATCAGCTGGAAATACGTGCCGTACGACCAGCCCAGCATGCAGCTCTTCATTGCCGACGGTTCCAGCCAGTACTACACGGCGGTGCAGGTGCGGCACCATCGCTACCGCATCAACAAGCTGCAGTACCGCCTCAGCGCGCAAGGTGGCGCGTGGACCACGGTGGCGCGAACCGACTACAACTATTTCGTCAAGCAGGACGGCATGGGCCCCGGCCCGTACGACTTCCGGCTGACGGACGTGAACAAGCAGGTGGTGGTGGTGCCGAACGTGCCGTTGCAGACCGGCGTGGAGATCGAGACCGGCAAGCAGTTCCCGGTCTACGCGCCTTGATGATCATCCAGGGCGTTTCGCTTCCCGTGTCAGCCTCATGAGAAAACGAAGGGCTGCCCCAGGTTTTCTCATCCCCTCGGAGGGCCTGACGCGAAGCGGCAGGTCTGGGGGCGCTCTCAGGCCCGCTCGGCGAGTGCCTTGGCAATGCGCTGCCGGCCCACGGTGGGCCGCGGCACCTTGCCCTTGACCTCGTCGAACCAGGCGCGCACGTCTTCTTCCAGCATGTTGCCGTGCATGTAGTTGTAGATGGCCTTCTTCAGGCCGCGGCCGAGGGCGTCGTGGTCGGTGCCGGTGGGGTCCAGGAAGCCCACGTCGTTCTTCGCGAACTTGCCGTCCGGCAGCGGCAGCAGCGTGATGCCGTAGTCCGCCGGCTGCTGGCCCACGGGTGAATGCACGGTGCAGGCGAAGCGGTGGAAAAAGCCGCTGTGGATGCAGCCGTTCTCGAACAGCTGGCGCACGTATTCCAGCGCGTCCACCGTGTCCTGCAGCGTCTGCGTCGGAAAGCCATACATCAGGTAGGCGTGCACCAGGATGCCGGCATCGGCAAAGCCCTTGGTCACGCGCGCGACCTGCTCGACCGACACGCCTTTTTTCATCAGCTGCAGCAGCCGGTCCGAGGCCACTTCCAGGCCGCCCGAGATCGCCACGCAGCCGCTGTCGGCCAACAGCTGGCAGAGGTCTGGCGTGAAGGTCTTCTCGAAGCGGATGTTGCCCCACCAGGAGATGCCCAGCTCGCGCTGGATCAGCTCCTGCGCCAGCGTCTTCAAGGCTTTGGGCGGCGCGGCTTCGTCGACGAAGTGGAAGCCTGTCTGGCCCGTCTCGGCGACGATCTGCTGGATGCGGTCCGTCAGCACGCTGGCCGAAGCCCCTTCGTAGCGCGAGATGTAGTCCAGGCTCACATCGCAGAAGCTGCACTTCTTCCAGTAGCAGCCGTGGGCCACGGTGAGCTTGTTCCAGCGGCCGTCGCTCCACAGCCGGTTCATCGGGTTGAGCATGTCCAGCAGCGACAGGTACTGGCCCAGCGGCAGCCCGTCCCAGGTGGGCGTGCCGACCTCGGCGAAGGCCACGTCGGCCTCCATCATGTTGACGTAGCGGACCTCGCCGCTGTCTGCGTCGCGCACGAAGGTGCGCACCAGGCGCTGGCGCGAGCGCTGGCCTTTGACATGCTCGATCAAGGCCAATAGCGGGCGCTCGCCGGCGTCCAGCGTCACGAAGTCGACGAAGTCGAACAGCCGCGGCTCGCCCAGCTCGCGCAGCTCGGTGTTGACGAAGCCGCCGCCCAGCGCAATGGCCACGCCGGGGAACTCGCGCTTGATGGTCTGCGCAATGCGCAGCGCGGCATATACCGCGCCGGGGAAGGGCACCGAGAGCAGCACCAGCTGCGGCTGGTGGCGCGTCAGCGCTTCGCGCGTGAGCGCGGCCAGCGTGTCGTCCAGCAGGTTGGACGGCTGGGCCAGCGCTTCGGCCAGCGGGTCGAAATGCGGCTGGCTGGTGGCGAGCTGCTCGGCATAGCGCACGAACTCGAAGCGCGGGTCCACCGCGTCGCGCAGCACGTCGGCCAGGTCGTTCAGGCACAGCGTGGCCAGGTGGCGGGCGCGGTCCTGCAGGCCCAGCGCGCCGAAGGCCCAGTGCAATGGGTCGCCGCTGCCGTCGTCGATGTAGTGTTCCAGGCTCACGAAGCGTGCACCTTCGGGCAGCCAGAAGCGGGTGACGATGCGGTGCGCCAGCGTCGCGTCCCTCCCTTGCAGGAAGCGGATCAGCGATGCGATGCAGGCACGGTAGCGCCGGAACTCGTTGATGAAGTGCCGCACCTGCGCCGAGCGGCGCGCTTCGGGCAGTGCCTGGCAGGCAGCCAGCACCTGGTCCAGCCCGCTGGGCGAAAACAGCCGCAGCACCAGCGCCAGCGCAAAGTCTTCCTGCACCGCGGCGATCTCGCGCGAGCGCAGGAAGCCGGTCAGGTAGGCAGTGGACGGGTAGGGCGTGTTGAGCTGCGTCATCGGCGGGATGAGGCTCAACACCTTGAACTCGGAAGCGGCGGACATGGGTGGGCACAGGGCAACGAGGGGGTGGCCCAGGCCACCAGGCCGCAGTTGCGGTTCGTTCGAATTGTGCCAGCCGGCTACCGGCCCGCTTGCTCGGCCTTGCCCTGGCGGGGAACTGCGCCCAGCAGGAACATCTCCACCGCCCGGTGGACCTTGGCGCGCACCTCGGTCTCGGACACCGGTGGCGGCGGGTTCTGGAACACCCGATTGTTGATTTCGGCCGTCAGCAGCGCAAAGAACTGCTGGGCCATGACCTTGGGGTCGGTCCGGCGCAGTTCCTCGCGTGCCATGGCCGCCGAGACCAGCTTGGCAATGGCCTCGATGCTCTGCGCAGGGCCGGATTCGTGGAACAGCTGGCCCACCACCGAATGGCCGGATTCCGCGACGACCATGCGGTAGACGGCGATGGCCTTCTCGTCGTTGACCAGCACGTGCAGCATGCGTTCACCAAAGCGCGTGAGCTGCTCTTTCAGCGGGATGGACTTTTCATCGACCTGCGCCAGGTCATCCACCGCGTCTGCCAGGTTGGCAGTGGCCAGGGTCTCGACCACGGCCACGAACAGCGCTTCCTTGGACGGGAAGTACCCATACAAGGTGGCCTTGGAGCCGCCAAAACGGCGAGCCAGCTCATTCATCGAGGCCCGCTCGTAGCCCACCTCCTGGAACAGCTCCGCCGCCGCCAGAACGATGGCGCTGCGGCGCGCCTCCGTGCGTACCTTCATCCTTGCTCCTCAAAAGTGAACCGGATGGTACTTTTTTCTTGACGCGCCGGAAAAGCAAATCAATAATGAACCGTACGGATCGGTTTTGATTTCGTCGGTGAATGGCTGGCAGCGCTGGCGAGCAGCCAACGGGTCGACTCCGCAGCTTCGTGGTCTTGTCTCCGTTGACCGCTCCCTCAATGCGACCTCACCCAGGAACCGCCATGTCACTTTCCAACCCTTGGTTTTCAGGCGCCGCGCTCGCGCTGTGCGTTGGGCTGACGGCCTGTGCCGGCACCCAACCGGTGCCACACGCCGGCATCACCTCATCCGAACAGCTGCGCCGCAACACCCTCGATGAGACGGGGCGCATCCCGCTTGCCTATCAGTCCGGGGTGGCGCTTAAGCGCTACGGCAGCGTCAGCCTGGATCCGGTGGTCATCTATCGCGGCGCCGACAACCAGTTCGAAGACATCGCCGAATCCGACAGGCGCGAACTGGCGGCCTACATGCAACGCCAGTTTTCCGACCGGCTCGATGACTACGCCCGCCATGCATCCGGTGCGCCTGGCAAGGCCTTGCGCATCCAGCTGACGCTCACGGGCGCCAAGAGCAGTACCGCGGTGCTGAGCACGCTGTCGCGCTTCGATCTGGTAGGCGGCCCCTACAACGCGGTGCAGGCCGCGCGTGGCAAGGAGGGGGCGTTCACCGGCTCGGTGACCTATGCCGTCGAGGTCTTCGATGCCAACACCCAGGTGCTGCTCGCGGCCTATGTCTCCAAGCAATACCCCGGAGCCTGGGACCTCAAGGCGGGCATGGGGGCTTTGAACGCCGCCAAGACCGGCATCCGCAGCGGGGCAGACGAACTGGTTAGCTACCTCCAGGACAACTGATTCCTGCACCTCTTTCCTGGCATTGCCTCCTCATTTCAAGGACACCAGCATGAACTTCCTCTCCAAAGTCGCCCTGTTCGGCGGCACTGTCCTCGCCCTTGCCGCTTGCGGTGGTGGCGATACCGCCGAATCCCTGAACATCGGCCCCGGCCAGGTGCGTTTCTTGAACGCCGTGCCGGGCAGCCCCAGCCTTGCGCTCTATCGCAAGGACGACATGGAAAACGAGGCCGGTGTGCAGGCCTATGAAGGTGCATCGAAGTACTACGACACCGTCAACGTGACCTCTGACTGGAGCGCGCGCGACGCCATCACGGGCACGCAGCTCGGCGTCACGTCCATGCGCGTCGAGAACGGCACGCTCTACACGCTGGTGGCCCTCCCGGGTTCCGGCAGCGCCTACAAGCTGCTGCAGATCTCCGACCCCTACAACAAGCAGCTGGATTCCGACCGGGCCCGCGTGCGCATCGTCAACGGCACGCCGGAAGTCGGCAGCTTCGACGTCTACATCACCGCGGTGGGCGCCGACATTGGCAGCGCCACGCCCGCCATGGCCGGCGTCGCCGGCCAGATGCCCAGCCCTGCCTCGGGCGCAGATTCCTTCATGATCGGCAACGGCACATACCAGATCCGCCTCACCGGCGCAGGTTCGAAGTCCGTCTTCTTCTCCGGCACCTTCAAGCTGGGCAACGACGACGACGTGCTGTTGATCACCTTGCCAGGCGCCGCCAGCGGCGAGGTCAAGATCCTGGACATCCCGGCCGGCAAGACCCAGTCGAGCACCGAGATTCCCAACGAGGCCTGACGCACCGCAACCGCATGAACCGCGAGGCCGCGCACCATGTCCCACCCTGCCGCAGCGACCCCGCGCGTGGTGCCGCCCGTGCTGCAAACTGCAGTCGTCATCCTGGCGCTCGCCGCGGCGCTGGCGCTGCTGCACTTCGGCCGGGCAATCCTGGTGCCGGTGACGCTGGCCGTCGTGCTCAGCTTCGCCGTGACACCCTGGGTGCGCACCCTGCGGCGTTGGCGCCTGGGGCCGCGATCGGCGGTATTCGCGGCCGTGGCTTCCGTGGTGCTGGTGGTGTCGTGGCTGCTGGTGCTGATGGGCACGCATGCCCTGCACATGGCCGAGCGCCTGC
>Ga0307514_10002269_pt1 | contig 20403 bp, 12 predicted proteins | sample 16_EM_MG_FD_203088 | JGI IMG/M metagenome (GOLD analysis project Ga0307514, IMG submission 203088) | Populus trichocarpa ectomycorrhiza microbial communities from riparian zone in the Pacific Northwest, United States - 16_EM | ecosystem: Host-associated > Plants > Roots > Unclassified | place... | reverse complement strand
CCACTTTTGAATTGTGAATTGAACGTATAAATTCTCGATAGCAACTCTTGATTTTGAAATGCTCGTGAAATGAATAAAACAGTTCTCAACTCCTACTTTTGCAATGTTAGAACTGTTGTTTCAGTTTTCTTTTCTTTTACAATTTTTCATGCTTGTAATTGTTATTTTCATTTAGTCTTGTCAATTTCTTTTTGTTTTTTCTTTTATTAAGCCAATCATGTGGTATTGCTAACAGGTAAGATCCTCTCTGGGTTCTTGCCCCCTTTCTAAATGAATGCACCATGATTGAAATCAATAGTAGTGCTTACTGCCAAAACTTACAAATTATTGTGGAATACACCCTTTTGATTGTGGGTTATGTCTATCTTGGAGTATGCTTTCTACAAATGGTTTTTTTCTTGAGGTAGAGAAAAGAATGTTCAAGTGCAAAGATGATTAAAATGAAAGAGCTCTCCAACCCCTGCATATCCACTGCAGGGGCAGCTTGAAGGCTCGTGGAACATATGCATTGTAGTGAAGCCAAAAAACCTGATTTAGCCGAGTAAGAAGGAATGGTAATTGCTTATCCTGAACGGTTTGGCAGGTATGCTTTACCCAAGTTTTTGAGCTGTCATTCTCAAAGCCATTTTCCTTCAGCCTGTTTTTCCTACCATTATTGTTTTCTCTAGGTGTTCGGTGCTCGGAAGAAAGCTCATGGCTTGTTGAATGCCATCGTGGATCTCTGCCATATGTTTGAGACTTTAGGCTGCGTTATAGTAGTTTGGAGTATAAGACTAGAACTTTCACAGCCACGGTGATTTCTGCCTCAAGGTCAATCACGTCTGTATATTCAAGTACTTAATGCAATATTCCTTTAATGCAAAATCAAAGCTTGTTATCGTTATTTAATATCTTTTTATAGTTCATTTTAGCTCATGTATTTTAAAAAAATTCATTGAAAGTTATTCAAATCTTCTAGCTCTAAATCTTGTCACCGACCAACTGGAATCTCTAACGACTTTTAGTGTTACTTGGATCACATCACCCCCTTTTAGCTATCTTCAAGTTGATTCTATTCTTTTTTTCTTTTTCTTTTTCTTTTTTGTAAATGGCGACCTCCCCATTCTTTTTATAGATGGCTGTTTTTTTTTAAGCGTGCATTTTAGCTACAGTAATCATGAAACATTTTGTGTTGTGCTGGGATGACTTTAAGTTTGTTTGAGGTTTGATTGAGACTTTTTCACATCTGCGGCATTTGTCTTCCTTTGCCAGTTATGCATGCTCTCCATGGGATGTTGGCTGCTATGTTGGATTCTGGACTTTCATAAGTTTCTTTTGTGCTTTTTGACGATGTTTGCTATACTTACATCCTTCCTATTCATTTAGTTTGTCATTCATGTGATGGACAAGATGGAACATCTTTTTCCTGCTTTGAATTTTGATGTGGAAAGGAAATTTAGCAGCTGAGTTTCAACCATTGTACCCTGCCTTTTTTCTCATGCTTTTTGCCCTTCCTTATGGTTTCTTAGGGGGTGTTGCTTATGTTTTTTTCTCCATTGACATTGGATGCATATCTGCCCTTCCATGCATTTACTACTCTTGCTATATTTTGCTGTCTTAAAGTTAGCTCTTTCGTGTTCAAATTGCTGTTGTCACTAGACAAATTGGTTAAGTTTATTGGGCATCTTGAAGAATCAGGGAGGTCGGAAACAAATTATCACTGTCATTGATAGTGGATGGATGGAGAGAGAATATTCTCTTAACAATAATTATGTTTGGGGCTAGAATTGAGAAAATCAAAAGATTTAGGACTCAATTGTCGGTGAGGTAAATAGATTAGGGACTAATTTGGGGTTTCCAAAAAGGCTGTTATAAGTTCTAATTCAAGCTTGGGCAAGAAGAAACTACCAAATAATAACAGGAGAGTCGTAATACTTTGTGTGAACTACAAGACAGACAGTGAAAGCAAGTGGTTTAACGGTCTGATCAGCATTCTCTGCCTCCTTGTCGACATCGTTCTTAGGTGCGCTTTATTGCCCTTGTCTTTCTTCCCGATCTTCTTCTCCTTCTTCTTCATAGTCAGTAACTTTTTTTTTTCGATTATCGGGCTAGTGATTGTATTATATGGATGCAAGAATTTCAATTATTTTGGTTTAGAGCTTCTTTTTCCTATGAGACTCATAATGGGTATCGGCAATTAGCTTTAGATCGTTTTTTTTTTTATCTGGGTTTGGACGAATAGCAATTTCAAGTTCGTCAATTTTTGTGCTACTAAATAGTAATTGAAAAGTAATTACTTTCTCTTAGTATTATGGCCTATTTATATTAAAGGGCATGTGTTTTTATGGAATTCTTATTTTTATATCTGCAGTAATTTGAGTATTACTTCTTTCTCTGAGAATGTTAGGATTTTTTGCCCAAAGGAGGTTGAGGCTCCTTATTTTTGGCGTTATTAAATCCAAAAAATTGCATATCTGAAAAATTTACTAGTACTAAGTCGGACGGTTATTTTCACTCGGAAATGTTAACGTCGGCCCACCCTTAGGAAAAGGGCGATTTAAGGATCTTTTAGTGAAACATGCTCCATTGTTTGTGTGATTTATTTACTAATAACATGTTGTTAAGGTAATTAGTTTTTTTGTCAGTACAGTCATTGTTATGTTCTATATTTACTCTTCGGTAAGAAAGATTGAATCTTTAGCTGTGAGGATGAAGATCTACTTAATATCCTCTCCGTATCGGGGAGGTTATTATTGGAGTGTTGCTACAGATTAACCTTATATTTATGCTTATAAGAAAGGATTGCTGGTCCTATGCGAGAGAATTATCTTCATCAATCGCATTGTGGCTGCTATAAAATACTTTTAAGTCAGTACAATTGTGCTTGTTTCAATTTGTGCACTTATTTTCAAATGTGATAATGTAGCAACTTAGCATAGTTGTTTTTTTTTTTTGCAAGCATGAGGCCCAAAATTATCACGTACATTAACCTACTATGAGAAAGAGTAATATTTGCTACTTGTATTTGATTTCCTGTTAAATCTGATAGACTTGTGAACGAAGTAGCAAAAGCGATCCATTTACATCTGTAATCAAACTACACTGATCGTGTATATACTTCCATTAACAGGTTGTTTGATTTGCTGCAAAGGAAGAGATGGGAGATGTACTTACAGAGCTTCCGCCCTCTTCAAGGTTCTTTCAGGAAGATCTGGACAACTTCGCAACTTCATCACCACCGCTTTCGTCTCCTTCCCTTCTGTTAACTAATCTTAAACCTGATAAGCCTCTACATCCTTCTCTGCTCATCATTGCATTATCTTCCCCTTCTCTTTATGTTTTCCACCATATATCCTCAAAGACCCTAATCGGCAGTCTCGTACTACCTGAGATCCCTTTCTCAGCAAACTTGATCGGGCCCTCTCTTGGTGATAAGTCTTGCAATATTTATGCTCTCAATGGTGCTGACAATTTAACACTCGTTGTCTCAGTACAGTGCTCTGTCAGTGCTGAGAGATCCATTGCAGTTGCTAAATTGCTTATTGGTGATCAAATAATTCCTGAGAGGGTTCTAATATTGGATTCAGTTCAGAACCAGAATTTCCGGGGTAGGCTGGCACCAGACGAGATAAATGTTTTCAAGCTGGAGACATCAGCAGAGAGGAAAGGACTGAGCGATGATGGTCGTGGAGGTTCATCCTTACTGAAAGGTTTAGACTATTTTCCTTCAGGGAGTGTACTGGATGGCTTGGCAGCTGCTCTGTTGGCAAGATGTCAGATGAGAAAAATCAGAGGAACTCTTTGTGTTTCATGGCCTCGACATGGTGTTTCTGTGGTGGCTATGGTCATGTCTCTGCTGCAGAGGAACGTGTTGCATGGCTTTGACTTGAGCTCAATTGGAGATTCCATGGATGAATCTTCAAGGTTCAGTTCAATTAAGAATTATCCTTTTGATTCTGATATGTATACATGATGCGTTTTAGGTTTATAGTGCTTCTTTAGTTCCTAGCAATACTTTACTCTTACAAGATGCAAGACACGAGCTGTAAGATTGTATGATTTCCTCCTTGTATGCTCTCTTCTCTTACATTGGTTTTTTATCATTCCAATTTCAACAATGACGGAACGACTTGTATTTTTGATCTTGCACTGAAACTGCATGTTGGTTTTGTGCTGGACATTTTGCTGTGGTATAGCCAGTGCATGTCGGGAATTTATTAAACCACAACTCCATAATTATACATGGACAGACTGATCATCCAGGGCGTCTCATGGTAACTTAGGCCCCGGGCATCGTTGCTAGGTGCTCTTGCTGTTCCCATGTTGTCCTATCCAAAAGTACAGCTATTCAAAATAAATCTTCGCCGGACCCGATTCAACTTTTTTTTATCAGTGCTTCCATAGTTCGCATATTGTGATCACCAATCCGTGCCAACGCAGGAAAACTAAACCATAAAAACAAAACACTCCCAGGTCGCGCTAGCTGGCTTTAGCCATTGTTGAAAACTTGAATTCACAGTTCACGGCCCAAGATGTTTCATCCTTCTATTCTATCACAAGGTCAATAACTCCGCGACAACGATGGAATTGATTTTCCTGGTTGGCTCTCTTAAAAAAGCAAGATAACATGAAGAAAGGTAGAATAGGTAGGTATTCTTGTTCTGAAAGAATGATTGAAATGGATGTTTGTGTGCTGACCTAGATGGAGTGGAAACTAACACCTCCATGTGCTAGTTTCAAAGTTATGAAAATCAAATTACCAGAATCACATCAATCATCTTAGAATAACCCCACATGTTAAAATCAGACCATCCAACCAAATAAGTCCACACCAAATAAAAATGTTCAAGTAGATTACGACAAGTTTTTAAATAATAGATGGATGGCACATTTTCTTGAGGATTTAGTCATGCACAATTGCCTTGACTTGTTCAGGAAGAGAAGGAAACAGGGATGAATATGAAGATTGTTTTGAAAGTTGAATGGGTAAATGAGGGGTAATAAGCCGTTCAGTTTTAGGTTTGTTGACTTGCCCAAATCATTCATGTAATTTGAAGGGCAAATACAGACTTTTCCAAGTCCCTTCTTTCGGTTTGTCTCGAGTATCTATTTGGTGATTTTGGTATGGGAGTACCCACCAACCAGGCCAACATTAGTTGCATCCTCTCTTGACTATAGAGATCTTTATGCAAAATACTCAGAACTGCTATGCAAAAAGCAAAGTGCAAAAATCTACTTTCTTTTCACTTAAATATCTCACTCAGTCCAATCCATCTCCCCCACTCTTTCCTACTTTCATTCAAGAAAAGCAAAAGGAGCAACAATGGCGTTTCCTCTTCAAGAAATAAAGCTTCCCATATTACCATTTTCTATGTTGATTATCATCTCCATCCTCGGCAGAAGCTTGCATGCAAGCGACCCTCCTCTAACTTTAGACTACTATGCTCCCACCTGCCCCAGTGTGTTTGAGATTGTCAAGAAAGAGATGGAATGTGAAGTTATTTCTGATCCACGCAGTGCAGCTTTGATAGTTAGATTACATTTCCATGACTGTTTTGTTCAGGTTCACAACTCTCAACTTTTGGCATTATCATTGAGTTTCTGCAACTCTAATATCCTTCCCTGTATATACAATAGTACTCCAAGTTATAAATCCTATCTAGCCAACTGATAGGGTATGTTCCAATTATTGGTGCAGGGATGTGATGGTTCAGTTTTGCTAGATGACACAATCACCCTGCAAGGGGAAAAGAAAGCTTCAACAAACATAAACTCTCTAGAAGGATTTAAAATCATTGATAGAATTAAGAACAAGATCGAGTCCGAGTGCCCCGGAATAGTGTCTTGTGCAGATATTCTCACCATTGCAGCAAGAGATGCAGTCCTTCTGGTACTAAACTGTTCAGCATTACTAGCTAGTAGTAGTAGTAGAATAGATTCATACTTTTGCTAGTTTGAGAAAATTCGGTCTCTTCCTCTCCTTTTCAACCAGTTATAATATTGGCAGGTTGGTGGACCATATTGGGATGTTCCTGTTGGAAGAAAAGATTCTAAAACTGCAAGTTTCGAGCTCGCGGCATCAAATATTCCAACAGCAGATGAGGGTCTGCTATCTATCATTACCAAGTTTCTTTACCAAGGCCTTTCTGTTACTGATTTGGTAGCTCTTTCAGGTAGGATGCTCCTATGGTGGGAGGGACATTGACCCTGCATATAACTACTACTTGAAAAATCATAAGAACATTGCATTTCTAATATTTAAAATCCATTCCTGTCTGTGAAATCTGCAGGGGCGCACACTATTGGCATGGCACACTGTGCAAATTTTCGGGCGAGGATTTACGGGGACTTTGAAACAACTTCGGATAGAAGTCCAGTGTCTGAGACATATCTTAACAACTTGAAATCTATGTGCCCAGCTACAGGAGGAGGGGACAATAACATATCAGCAATGGACTATGTCACGCCTAATCTTTTCGACAACTCTTTCTATCATTTACTATTGAAAGGAGATGGCCTGCTAAACTCAGACCAAGAACTGTACTCGAGCATACTCGGACTTGAAACAAAGAATCTTGTGATAAAGTATGCCCATGATCCAATTGCTTTCTTTTACCAATTCTCAGATTCCATGGTGAAAATGGGAAACATTACAAATCCTGATAGCTTTGTCGATGGAGAAATTAGGACGAACTGCAGATTTGTGAACACATGAGCTGGCAAATTGTGGGCTCGCGGATAGTGATTTGGTTTTATGTTGTTTATTTGTTATGACAAGTGGTGGAAAACACAGATTATTTATGTAATAATATTAGCCATTGGTTAATATTAAGGCTCAATTTCTCTTCGATTTATTTTATGTAAGCTATATTATTTCTCTTTTTCTCATGCCCGGCCATTGTTTCCCTATTGAAGTGGATTCTGCAAAAGCTCATAGCCAGCAATTTAATTCATAAAACTAGTTATTATATATCTGTAATAGCACATACAAATTTTATCTGAACTTCGGATTGTGACTATATGAGAATGTATCCTTAAAACATAGCATAAAAAAAAAAAAAAAACAGAATATAATCTTGTCCAGACTTGAATAGAGGATCAAGAAACTCCGACGGAAAAAATATGGCTCTCGTGCAAAGCAGCATTTGGATAGAAATACACCACACGTAGGAGCCGAGTTGCCAAAAACTATTAAAATCTGGTTGTATCAAATGTTCACATAGTAAAAATCCCTGTCATATTTTGCTGCCCACATTCTTTGGTTGCCACCATGGCACCATCTCACCATGAGAGTGTTGTATTGTGAAGAAAGAAAGAAATTATCAGGCAGGTTCATTCTTCAAGGTAATGTTCAGGCTGCCAAATCCAGAGAGAATGACGTTTTGAACCCAAGCCCAGGCTATCTAAGCTCTTAGAGAATTGGACTGGGCATGTTAAAACATGAAGGCTTACTGAGTGATTGAGCTTTGAGCTGCTTCTCCTTGGAAATATATATTCCCTGATTTTACAAAAGGTTGACAGTTCGGCCATTCCCATTGGATATCCAGTCCAGCCATCCCCGATACCACTATATATGGTTCTGGTATGGTTGGGATGACTCTAGGTTTTTGGAGTTCATTCTCAATACGGCATAAGTTTGAAAGAAAAAAATATATAAGAATTATTTAGTATTAAACAAGATCTAGTGGATCAGTTTTAAATTTTCCCAATCTAATTTATTGATTTAAAATTAATTATGTAAAAATTGTTTTTGCATCACTCAATTATTTTAATGGTTTCATGACCGATGAAAAACATAATTTAGTTTAAATTTTTTTTAAATAATATATTTTTTTTAATATTAAAATGATAGCATATTAAATTATTCCGAATTTCAAAACTTAATTCATTAAGCTCACGGCTGAAGCATGAACTCTGTTGAGTTTAAGATAGTAACTTTCTTATTCTCACTCTTTTATAATTATTTTTTCTACGTGGCTTATATGATTCCAGGGCTGTTTGTTTTTGCTATATGGCCGCACTTCTCAAAAGTTTTGATTTATTTTTGTTTTGAATTTTTTTTATTATTTTAATGTGATAATATCAAGAATAAATTTTAAAAAATAAAAAATATATTATTTTGATAATTTTTCAAATAAAAAATATTTTTAAAAACAATTCTTACCTCTCAATACCAAACACTACCTAATAAATTAGAATTTTTTTTTGTGGTTTTCAAAATTATGACTTAGCTATCTGATTTAAGTTGACTATTAACATTTTTAGAATGCCCATACTGCCCTTTTAAAGTGCTGTGTCGGTTTTGCCTAAGGTAGGTAAGATTATAAAAATTTACCAAAAAAAAAAATCTGGAGAACAAAGAATAATCTATATTGAATAATAAATGAAAATACTGTTATGAATGAATATAAAAATACAAAACTCATTATGTGTTTTAAAAAACAAAAGTAAACTAGTTTTACTTTTTTATTTTTCTTGCGTGAACAGTCCCTTCAAGGTCTGTGACGACTTGGCACCGAGATGAAAATCTGGAAGAGAAACTCTTCGATGGTGATATTTTTCTTCTCTCTTGCAAGCTATAAATCTGTTCCCATCGTTTCCCTCGACCTTTTCTAAGATGTAAAGGCTTGATTTTTTTTTTTTTTGATATATTTTCAAATAAAAAATACTTTACAATTATTATTGCAATCTCAAATACCACCGTAGTGTTTGGAAGTATAGTACTAATTGTTTTTCAAGATGTTTTTTATTCGGAAATACATGAAAATAATATTTTTTTATTTTTAAAAAATTATTTTTGATATCATCACATCAGAATAATACAAAAAAACCAAAAATAAAATTAATTTTAAGTAAAAAAAATCTAAAAACATAAAGACACACGATTTCTACATAAAAAACAAACAGCCGCTACCTTCAAGTCTTCGAGCTAGAACGTTTTAGAATTAAAAAGCGATGAAAGGTGGAGATAATTGCAGTGAAAGAATTTTTTTATTTTAAAAAAAATATTTTTAATATTATCATATTAAAATAATACAAAAACATTAAAAATAAAATTAATTTCAAGTAAAAAAATAAAAATTTAAAAAATAATAATAAAATGCGGTTTCTACATAAAAAACAAACAAACAGCCGCTGCCTTCAAGTCCCCCTGTGAGAACGTTTTAGATTTAAAAAGCGACGAAAGGTGGAGATAATCGCAGCAAAAAAATATTTTATTTTTAAAAAAATATTTTTTAAATAATTACATTAAGATAATACAAAAATATCAAAAATAAAATTAATTTCAAATGAAAAAAAATCAAAAACTAATAAAACGCAGTTTCTGGAAGATGAACGTTTTAGAATTAAAAAGCGACGAAATTAATTTTATTTTTTGATATTTTTATATTATCTAATGTACATTAATATGAAAAATAAATTTTTAGAATTATTATAAAAAAATAAAAAACAAACAAAAACGACCAACAGCCGCTGCCTTCAAGTACCCGTGTTAGAACGTTTTAGAATTAAAAAGCGACAAGGTGGAGATAATTGCAGCGAAAGCTCTCCCTCGACAGTTGATATCTCTTTTCTGGAAGATGAACTTAATTTTATCGGGGAAAAGCAAGCTTAAATTTTCCAGGACTCATGACAGAGCTAGAGGTCGCGTCTTCCTCCTGTGACCCAATCATGCCTTTCATGCACTCAGATACAAACGTAATCCAGTCTAAGGATATATACCCTAATTACAAAACCAAACGAAGTATACGTCTCTGCACTAGAATGACACGTATTTCTTGTTAAAGAAACATCTCAATCTAATAATTTAAAATGTTAGGTAAGGTTCCAAGATATGATTATTTATATTATTCTCTAACACACCCCCTCAAGTGAAAGCCCTTTGAGCTTGAAACTTACATAGGACCACATTACCTTATGCTTAATTTTTATCAAATAAATAGGGATCGTGAGATTTAAACTCGTGACCGCTTGATCATCAAGACTTTAATACCATATCAATAAATCATCTCAACGGAATAATTTAAATTATTAGGTAAATTTCTAGAATATAATTATTTATATTATTTTTCAAGATGCTTAATCATATTTCACAGTGAAGATGAACAGTTTTCCTCTGCATCTACATTGATTGATTCAGAAAATATGATCATCTCAGTTAATGGTCGTCTCAGCTAGTTTTAGACAAGTATGATTATCTTTGACCGAACTCTAAAATTACAGCATCAACACATTTTTTGATATAAAATTGTAAATACCGTGCTTCATGCCTAAGAAATTTCCTCAATTTTAATATTTACATTGTTTAGACTTTTAAGAAATATCCAAACGCAAAAACGAGTTAAAATAGATCAAGTTTGACAAAGGGCTGTTCTTCGTCAAGAGTTTGAATGGTGTTTCTTGGGAGATATGATTCAATGCATGCATTGATGGAGGAGATGACATAGTCCACTACATCACATCTACTGGTTAACTGGCTTGCACAAGAGTAAATTTTATTAAAAAAAAATAATTCGAGTTAATAATAGTAAAATCACATATTTATTTTTGTTTCGTATTCAAATTTTTTTTTGAATTTCGTCAAGAGTTAATAACAAGTAATGATATTTTTGCAATCAAACCAATTAAATCTTTTCAAATGGATTTTCTATATGTATAGAGTATTTGGAGTCTTAAGTTTTTATTTTAATTTTCTACCATGACGGTTTATTATATCACAAAATACTATTTATTTTAATCGTGTTTTTTTTCTTTTCTTTTTTTTTTCTGAATATATATTTATTTTTCTAATTTTATATTTTAATATTTAGTTTATCATTAAGTTTCATAATTTATTATGACTTGCTTTATACGAAGTTATTATGGTCTCATAACCTATGTCATGGGTTTGATGGGTTAAATCGAGTGTTTTTTTTAATTGACATTTTTCTTTTTAATTTTATCATTTAACATTTGATTGATTGAGAATTAGACTTTATAATTTATTTTAGTTTACTTATATGAGGTTATCATGGTTTTATGAATCGGATCATATGTTTTGTGAATTAACTCGTGTAAAATGAGGTTGTTTTATTGTATTTTGTTTATAGATTGATTTTTTTTTAATTTCAACCTTTATAATAATTTATTGAAAATTAAATTTTATAATTTATTTTGATTTATTTTTTATTAGATTATCATAATCTTCATCACGCACAACAACTCTCAAAAGATAAAAACACAAATGATAATATCTATATATTTTTTTCAATTTAGATACCTAAACATGTAATATTTGTAGATACCAGCATGCACTATACACTTTTGCTCCTATTTCACTATATTATATATTATTATGATATAATATAACTGCGATGATTACTTCATTGATCCGTGGCATGTGATTTTAGAAAATTAAAAAGATCACGATGTTCAAAGTAGGGCATCATTTGCTGCTCTATACGTGAAAGCAAACACGCAAACGAAAGAGATTCAAGAAGCGTGAAGCAAAAGTCACGAACATTAAGTACGATTAATTATATGATTAGATCTATTGATCTCCTTTTAGTCAAACAATTAATCAATATATGTATTGTCAAAGCTAGCCGCTGTCTCATCAGTAGTTTGCGTTTACTTTGATCTAATCAACTGGCACACAGATAGAACAAATAAAAAAAAGAAAAAAAAAAAGAGAGAGGAAGAAATAAACTAATTTAAAGACGATGACTAAGCTTCCGAGACAACCCGATATTATTGTCTAACTTTGACATTATTAATATTGTAAACTTAAATTTCCGCTAACTAACAATTAAAAAAAGGCAGTCAGTTGAAATTTGAACTTGCGTTGAAGAACAATCATTGTCACAGTACGTATCACCAGATAGGAAGAGGATTAATCCATTTAATTATATGTATGATATTCAAGGAAATACATGCTTGTACAAATTTTGATTTTTTTTATTCTCAAATTATTTTTTTAATGTTTTTGAATTGATTTATGTGATATTGTCAATAATAAATTTTAAAAAATAATAAAAAATAATTTTAATATATTTTTAAATAAAAATTATATATTTTTGAAAACAATATATCTCTGCTTTACTCTGAAAAACAATATATATGACTCTGGTCCTTCGGTTTTTAATCCTTTTTCACAATGATCATGTGTTCGGCTCCAGAATATAACATGTCCTTTCTACGATCTTTCTTTAATCTGCAGAGTCGCTTGTACAATACTCGGATATCGATAGTTTGATTGGAATGTAAATATTCTGGTATCGGTCCCGAAAGTTGGTCTTAATTAGAATATTACTGGAAAGAATCGAGGAAATTGTTAATTTTTCTGATCATTAACGTGGGGAGTTGAATATCATCACGTAATTAACACACTTGTTTGTAAATAAGTAAAAAATGTAACGTTACTTGATTTCTCTAAAAGAATTGGGTATCACTCATCCCTTCACGGTCACGTAAACAGTGAATTTTTGTTGTTGTTATTTTTTCAATTTAATTATTTAATATTTATTTTTTATAAATAATTTTGATTTATTTTTAATCAAGTTATCATAATATCAAATAAACATTTATTGTTTGTATTAAGTAAAAAATAATATTAAAAAATTCTTAAATTCAAAAAGAGACTATAACCGGATCATAAATTTATATAAGTGAAGCCACAAAACTCAAATTATATCACAATATTAATATTTCAAAAAATGCCAAGTTTTTTTTTAAAAAAGTTGAACCATATATTTTACTATTTATTTGAGTTGTTTTAGAATCTATTAAGTTGATTGTGTTATATTAAAAAAAAATATTTATATAATTTAATTTTAAATTTAAATTAAACAAGAAGTTATTGAGAAATTTTAAAATTAATATGCTACACTGAGTGTATTAACAAAACCAAATAATTTTTTTGCCACCTAAATGTTTTCTTTTACGTTCATTTTTTTTATTCGAATTGCAACGAAGTGCAGTTCTTTAAACTAATTAATTATCTCAAATGAAGGCGCGTTGTCAGCTTTTAATGTCAGCAATGAGCAGATATGAATTTTCGTACGTAGCCAAAATAAATAAAAAATCAAGATTTTCCTCGATCCAGTATTATTTTCTTGATTGATGTCTATATATATACATATATCTTTTTTATATTTCTTTCTCAGCATAACGCCAAACAATTTTCTCCGTCAAAGAAAAAAAGACTAATTTATCTGATCTCCGAACTCGATTTATTTCCTCTGCTAAAACTTCCAAACCGTGTATACGGAGGTGATGATTTTTTATTTGATTTGTTTCTTATAAAAAATAAAAAATAAAAAATAAAATTAAGTTTTTTTTTTTTACAAAAAATCAAAACCGAACCGAAACCGGTTCAAACTGACCGGTTTTAGTTCAGTTTTTTAGGATAAAAACTGATTCAAACTAGTTTGGCTCGATTTTTTTAGGTTTTGGTTCGGTTTTTTCGGTTTCAGGTTTATAAAACCGAACCAAACTGAACCGGTCAGTTTTTTTAAAATTTTAATCGGTTTTATTGATTTTTTTTACGGTTTGATTTTTTATTTATTTTGTTTTTGATTTTTTTGGTTTTTCTCAGCCTAAAGCAAAAAAAGAACAATAATAATCACTGCGTTTTTCTTGGAAAATGTTTTGAGAGGCACCTTTACATATTCTTCATAGAAAGTGTCCCTGATTCGATTCCATCCAGTCAGGAATGCTGGCTTTACGTTGCCATCAAAAGGGTAGGTCGAGGCCAATAATAGTCTTTGAATTTGTGGATCAATGCAGGGGAGAGAAAGAGGCGGGAGGGACCTCAGATCACGCCATGTTGACAAAGATTCTTCTTGAATCTCCAAAGTCAACTCCCATGTCAACCGGAATCATTACGTGTCGCTCAAGCACATCACATCAAAAGCAAAGGCAGTTTCTAGCCTATATCGAGGCAATTTTGTTTTTTTGGGCATTTTAACGCTACGGGCTCCATTTGGCTGTAGAATTCACACCTGGAAATCTGTGCCCTCTTAAATATTTTGAAAGCGATTTTCTGGAGTGGAAAATAAGCTATACGGTTTTCTCTATTTCACTTTTTTCTCTCCATGGGTGTATTAATATTAATATTATTAATAATAAAAAACCAGAGGCATGCAATACACATCTCGCTTTCCCAATTCAGGAAATGAAATTATTGTTCGCACAACATAGGAATAAAGGACTCCTAGTCGTCAGCGCATGGGTATACATGTTGAACACAACATCAGCAAATCGAGGCCTCAGATAGGATAAATTGGATAATCACCACACAAAATAATAAAAATAATAATATGGTTTTATCATGTTACATTTTTAAAACGTAATATTTATTAAATATTATTATATTTAAACATAACAAGATAATTATCAGGCATATACTAAATACGACGGCCAATTGATTCCTCTCGATGATGGGAACGGCATGAAATTTAATTGCCCATTGACGTTTTCAGTCCTCGTTCGCTCACAGGGAGAGAGTAAAAGGGCATGCATCGCACGCTCCTGCCATGCCGACCGCACTACCTAAAATTAATGATACTGGGAGGATAACGTTGTACAGTCCTAATTCATGAAACTTGGACCACTTGGGCTCCTCCAGCTAGTGCTGATAGCACAATCCTCGGTACGGAAAATTAATGTTGAGGCGAGACACAGACAGGTGGGTGATTGTGAAGGAAACAAATCAGATGAAATTAGAAAACTATCTACAGTTTCTTCAATACTATATAATATAATATAGAACATAGAGTAGTGGACCCATGATGTTATAATGCCCATCCAAAATGCACCATTATGTTAAGATTAGCACATCAACATATTGATTTTCCTCATTTTTTGTTGGGATTGAATTTTGATGTTTTTTTTTTTTGACAAACGGAGTTTATTGAATGACGTGGTTTCACATTGGACTCGGAACATTATAGAATATTTCTTATAATCCGAACCAACTAACACCTTGGAGGACCATTTTATAAATGTGAACTATATAATATAATATAATAATACAAAATCTTTTCCAAACCGTCCCTGATATTTCTCTCTCCTCCTCGGGGGTCTTTCTCGAAGTGAAGTAGCAGATTCTCTAGAACTATAACCTCCCTATTTTTTTTATTTTAAAAAATCAAAAAAGTAAAATCCTGGAAATATCTGCTCTTTTTTAATAAATCAAGGAAAATATTTTATTTCACTCTATTTATAGAGAGAAACCGTCATAACTCCCCCTGCTAGCTGCCCAAAACCACTCGCCCTCCCAAAAAGGACGGAAAGCTCACTCTCATTCGGTTAGTCCTCTCTTCTTGATTCTTTTTGATCGATTTTGCAATCTGGGTTTTGCTGTTCTTGCCATTTTCTTATCAAATTTTGCTTCTTCATATGGCGGTTGCTCTAGGATGGGGTTCTGTTGGATCCGTACAGATTGCTGGGGCTGAGGTTTCAGCACTGTTTGGTGGTGTATGGCTTGTCTGGATTTGTTTTTGTATTGTTTTTCATATCTGGGCGCTTTTTTTTTGTTTTGTTTGTGATTGATTTTGCAAATGATTTTGTTTTGGTTTTTGGATCAACATTCTCGTATTTTGTTTTTAGTATTATTAGCTTTGGTTTTGTTGGGATCTTTAGAATAGTAAATTTTGGTGTGATTCTTGAGAAATCGTATGCTGACAAATTTCATTATTGAATATTTTGAATTGGAGGGACCTTTTTTCTTGCACCTTTTCTTTTGTTAATGCTAAACGCGGTAGTTTTATCATATATGATTGTAATGCCAAATTACAATGTTATAGCTATCTGATGCCAAATTACAATTTGCACTAGGACATGAACTTATTGTTTAATGATGAATTGTTTTAGCTATCTAGTGAGAAATTAATTTGAATTGCCATGTTTCACTTGTTTAAATAAATTCGAATATAGCTCCATTGTTCATTCATTCGTAACTTGTTATTATGGACATGTAGCTCTTTTTTGGATTTTTTCAGTGGAACTGTCATTTCCACATCATATATGAACGAAGATGGGCGAATAATATTGTAGTACTAGAGGTTCAGAATTGAGCCTGCTATGCTGGAGGTCTGAATTAGTTCTTAATTCCGATAGCTAAGTCCTATAGGTTAAAGTAGGGGTGCTCTAAACTTATAATTATTCTTTTGAACACTTTATGAGCAACCAATTTGGATGAGAAGATGATCTTTACCCTTTTGAATTAACATCTTTTATTTACTGCGATGTCTTGGGGGCTTGCCCTTCTGTTAAGCGCATTTAGTTTTGTGTGGAAAATCTCTCCTTTTTTTTTACAATGCATAATTTTTTTCTTTGGTTCTTATACTGTAATTTGTCTTACTTGCAGTGGTTTGAACCAACATATTCCTTTCAATGGCTAAAGATACTTCTGGTGCCGAATCACACCCAAAACGGCAGGGACTCTTGAAAGATCAAGCCAGATTAACTAAGAAAAAGGACTGTGATCGCTTTGAGATAGTCCCAATCCAAAATCCTTTGTCATTTGAGAAAGGATTCTTTATTGTTATCCGTGCCTGCCAATTGTTAGCACAAAATAATGATGGAATGATACTGGTAGGTATAGCAGGCCCTTCAGGAGCTGGGAAAACCATTTTCACTGAAAAAATTCTCAACTTCATGCCCAGTGTTGCCACCATATCGATGGACAACTACAATGATTCAAGCCGAATTGTTGATGGCAATTTTGACGGTAATTTTGGTTTTTGCACACAACCAGTGTTGCCCCATTGTTTGCAGTAGTTTGATTGTTTTGAAGTTGAGATAAATCATGCATTTGTATGCTATTGGTTCTAATGCTGTTTTGCAACAGACCCGCGCTTGACGGACTATGACATGTTGCTCAAGAATGTTCTTGACTTAAAGGATGGGAAACCAGTTGAGGTTCCAATCTATGATTTCAAGTCGAGCACCCGAACAGGATACAGGTTGAGCTTTGCTCCGTTTTTTAGTTATCATACTTTCCAGTATCTTTTGCATTATTATAAAAATGTGAAAGTCTTTGTAACACTCCTTATGGCTTAGCATTTATCAATATATCTGGTTCTTTTTTACATTACACTCTCACTTCTCTATATAACCAGTTCTTTTGTACAATACACTCTGTATTCTCCTTGACCAATTTTTAATCATCCTTGCTTGGATTCATCCTCATCAAACAACTCTTCTTCATCCTCCTAAATCTATAACTAAATATCCCCAATTCTCCTCCTCCATCCTCATGGCTGGCCACAAAAGTGGTCGAAATCTGGCCTCACTATATCTTGCTCTACCCCAAAATTAGCAGCACTCGTGCTTGGACGCATTTCATATTAAATCCAACTTGAAACTGAAATAAATACCAAGAACCATTTGAAATCATTAGAAAGGGAAAAGCACAAACTCAATTTTGAAAACCCCTTTTCACCGTGTAAAAATATAAAGGGGAGGAATAAAAAACTCGAGTGATATTCATTGGTGGAACTCCCAGCAAAAGCATACCATTGATGAAACAACAAGGGAAAGATCATGCACTGATCTGGTGGTGATATATATCAATATAATGCACTAGGAAACAGGAGTGTGCTGTTTAAGAGTCATGAATAGCAAGGGCCAAGCTCTCCTAATCATGGAAAAGCAGGACCCCAAAAGTATTAGAAAAGAATAAAATTGAATTTGTATCTTTGGTTTTGTATGTGCAGGCTGTGGAACAATGAAACCTTGACCTTCAACTTTAACCTAATTTAAGTATGTAACTGTGACAGGACACTCGAAGTACCATCTTCTCGTATAGTGATTATTGAAGGAATCTATGCACTGAGTGAAAAGTTGCGACCTTTGTTAGACCTACGAGTATCTGTAACTGGGGGAGTTCATTTTGATCTTGTAAAACGGGTTTTAAGGGACATCCAACGAGCTGGCCAAGAACCAGAGGAAATAATCCAGCAGATATCTGAAACGGTGATTGTGTTATTTTATTCTCTCTGAACATGCTTTTACTTTATCATGATGTTGATTTTTAAAGTACCCACTTCTCTATTTGCAGGTATATCCGATGTACAAGGCCTTTATTGAGCCAGATCTCAAAACAGCCCATATAAAAATTACAAACAAGTTCAACCCCTTCTCTGGATTTCAAAGTCCTACTTATATATTAAAGGTTATTTTTCACTCTGTTTTCATATACTCTTTATTTATTTTTTATATTTTATATTTTTCAATTCTCACACAACCATTGATTCAGGTTACTGCAGTTTATGCTTTACAGAAGTGGATTCTCCTTATCTTGCTATTGTTCAAATCAGTAGTTGTTCCAGTGACTGTATTTTTAACTTTGATTTCTGAGCATGTATTTTTATTGTAGTCAGCAAGGAAGGTAACAGTGGACCAGATCAAGCCTGTTCTCTCTGAAGATTATAAAGAGACAATGGAGCAGATTTATGACATATATCTTTTACCACCTGGTGAAGATCCAGAATCATGCCAATCATATTTGAGGATGCGAAATAAAGATGGAAAATACAATCTCATGTTTGAGGTTTGTCCTGAAACTTAGTTTCCTTCTAATTAATGTTCTGCAAAATTAACTATGTGCATTGGTAAATGGTAACATAATATTATGAACTTGTGGCCAAAGAATGTAGGAGGGGTATGCTTAGATATGTTTTGAGCAGGGAAGTACAATGTGGCCAGCCTTGCCCCATCTCCCCTTGTTGGAATTTGTTATTTTTCTTACTTGAAGAGTTTCTGGGCTTCTCTTAAAAATTTTAGCTTGTCTTTTGTATACCATGTCTTTCCGCCCCTGGTCCAGCATATGCATCAGGTATACAGTATGCTATAGTTGACTTCTGAAGAAAAATGTGCATGTCCTGAAGGCTTACATTACCTCTCAAAATTTTTGTTGCAATCCTAGTAGGATGGTGATATGTTGGGTGTTATATATGGGTCTGTTGATTTTAAGACGCTGTTTTATTATGAAAAAAAATCTGCAATTGTTATCTGGTTAATTAATGATAATTCATCTTCAGGAATGGGTTGCAGATGCTCCATTTATCATATCACCAAGGATCACTTTTGAAGTCACTGTTAAACTCCTCAGTGGGCTGATGGCCTTGGGATACACAATAGCTGCTATCCTTCAAAGAAGTAGCCATTCATTCTCTGATGATAGGGTGTGTGTGAAAATTGATTGGCTAGGACAACTAAATCGTCAATATGTTCAGGTATTTATTTAATTTCATACTTTCCATCTGTTTAGTAGGTTAGCTAGTGCTTCCATGTAAATTTAAAGTATGTCGAGGTTGAAAGCACAAGTAATTAAGTACTTAAATGGCATCTCTCTCAGCTGCAGTCAAAGTTTATTGTACTTCCATAATTTTCTCACAATACCATTGAAAAACTTTCATAGTATAAATAGAGAGACTTCTTATGATAATTTGTTTTCAACCACGTGTTTTTAAGCAGTTAAACTTTATTGCATTCTTTTAGAACTAATATGGTAGCCATTATTGAGCATCTTTCAGCAAGGAAGGAGCGCGAGGTTTAGAGTTTTGGTCTCTCATGAAAATCAATGGTTATATTGTCAGTTTTAGAAACACAAAGTTAATGTAAAATTGCACTAAAATCTACAAGATTTAAATAATAAATTATTTAAATTCCTCAAATGTAGTTAATGCTTACTGATTGTGCTGAATACTTTGATCTTCGGATAATATTGGCTCGGCATTTTTCTTTTCTTGTCGAGGTTTTTTTTTGCTAGTTTCAAATGGTTTCATTCTACTCCGAACATTTACTCTTTATTGAGCTTTATATTTTGTTCTTGGACAAGGCCCATGTTATCCAATGCCAACGACAGTTATTGTCATCAACCTCTATGTATTGACGAGGAATTAGAAATACTGGATTTATGTAAGTGCGATGGTTTAGTGTTTTATTGTAGTGATTGAAACAGATGTTGCTAATCTTTTGTCCTCTTTATAGTCTCATTGTTAGTCAGTTATGTGAGCTATAAAAAAACTCACTGTGTTGATTGTAGGTGCAAGGAAGAGATCGCTTGGTTGTAAAATACATTGCAGAGCAGCTAGGTTTGGAAGGCTCATACACTCCACGTACCTATATAGAACAGATTCAACTAGAAAGGCTTGTAAATGAGGTCATGGTATGGGAATATCCAACACTTGTGATTACTTCTCCTGCAAAAGCAGTCCTGATCTGATCATTCTGCAGGCCTTGCCAGATGACTTGAAGACAAAGCTCAGCTTAGATGAGGATCTGGTTTCAAGCCCCAAAGAAGCACTTTTGCGAGCCTCTGCTGATAGGGTTGCCAGGAGATTTAAGAATGGCAAAAGGTTCTTTACCAATTCAACTCTGTTATGATTCTTTGCATCCGACACTATTTTGTCACATTGCTAATATCCCTTTATT
>Ga0307514_10002268_pt1 | contig 20415 bp, 14 predicted proteins | sample 16_EM_MG_FD_203088 | JGI IMG/M metagenome (GOLD analysis project Ga0307514, IMG submission 203088) | Populus trichocarpa ectomycorrhiza microbial communities from riparian zone in the Pacific Northwest, United States - 16_EM | ecosystem: Host-associated > Plants > Roots > Unclassified | place... | reverse complement strand
ATTTTAAGGTGTTTGGATATTTGTATTGTTTATTTCACTTTTATTTTAATTGTGTTATATTATTATTTACTACTTGACTAGATCTTGCAATTTAGTTAAAATATTTTACTTGTAATTTTACGATTTTAGTTAAAATATTTTATGATTTTAGTTAAAATATTTTATTTGCGATTTTACGATTTTACAATTCGAGTTTATATTGGATGTTCCGTGTCGTGTCAAAAAAGCGTTTTTGACAACCTTGGTCTGCAACTTCAGAGCCAAAGAGGAGTGTTGAATTGATGCCTCAGAAGCTGCTGCTGTGGAGCCTGCTGATGTGGAAGCTGATAAGAGTTTTAGATTTAATAAAACACTTGTTGATTTGAAATTGTCAAAATCTGTTAGGAATGACATAAATCTTCTTTATTTTGTCATGATCTTCTTAGATTCTATTACGTAACAACAGCAAATTGAGCTGCTTGTTACTTGCATTTCTATTTTTTCTTGTTGCTTAAATAAGACCTCTAATGATCAATAAACATGTGAGTTTCAGAATAAATGTGTTAGTTGCTAGCTTCTGCATTTTATTCTGTCAAAATCTAACAATCTACACATCTACTATATGGCTAGTTATCATCAATAATATTGCTCGACTAAAAAAGAGTAAAAAACAGAAGGCCCAAAAGTTAACTATTGGAAGGCAAAACTTTAAATTCGAGTGTCTGATTGGATCCGAAATCCCAATATGAAAAACTGATTTAGAGCTTTGTAACGTGAGAACACATGTGAAGCCAACAAAGGCTGTTTGAGGGTCAAAATCCATTTCCAATGCCTACTTCAAGGTATTTTCAGCGATTTGATCAGCAGAGCAGATTGATTTCTAATCCGGATTTCCATCTGACTATTTATCTGTTTTCGTAAGTGTCATATTTCAAGTTAATTTGATTTTCTTAGTCAGCGCAACTATGGCAAACTTATATTATACAATGTTAAGACCCCAGTTATTTAGCTATGGATTCAATAAGAACTATAGACTTAAAGACTCTTTCTCCAGAGCTTTTCTGTTTGCCTTGTGATTTGCTGCGTCAACATCCAATAGTCCTCTGGGTGTGAACTGATTAAGAAAGTTTTTTAAGCAGGTGTGATCTTACTGCTAAAGAGCTGTTTATATTGCTTGACAAATTATAAAAGTACAAAATGGCTTGACATATATTGTTAATTTCAGTAATCTCTTGCTTGCATGTGCTTTTATTTTTGAAGTTTTTAAAGCTTAGGGTAGCTAACTAGGATACACAAATGACACTTCTCCTTTCCTGATGGTACGTGCTCCTGTCATTCTGGGTGTGTCTTTGGATCTTCTAAATTTGACACTGCAAAATTTGATGTGGATTCTACATATGCATATAAAAAAAAATAAAAAAAAAATTATATTAAAAGATATCAAATAAAATATTAAAGTTTGAAAAAATTCAAGTAAATGGAAAGATTTTAAAAAATATATAAAAAAATAAATTTGTAAATGAAGTAATAAAAGCAGCTTAATTAAAAAAAAAAACCATAGAGGTAAAGCATAGAGAAAAAAGGGAAAAAAATGATAAATTATAGCTTTGAAGATATATTTATAAAGAAAAATATGTGTATTGAGATAGCAAAGAAAAACAAAGATATTGGTTTTCTATTTATAAAAAAATATTAAACTTAATAACTAAGTAAATAAGAAAAAGCTAAACTAAATATTAATACTAATTTCACGAAAGTAGCTTTTCCTAAATAAGAATTGGAAGGGGGAAAAAAACACCGCATTGAATTGTAATTGATTTTGTCTTTGTCTTGATTGATCCTTCATGTTGTTTGAACGTCTACATTGCGCTATTAAACAATATAAGTTTATCAATTTGTCCCAATTACTCGGTGATCAATTGAAAAATGTTTTTTTTTCTTATAAGCACTTTGGTTAATAAGGAAATTAGAAAGAAGAATAAGCAAGGAATTTTATTTGATTTGTTTTTGAAAAATTGAAAAACTTTCGCTAAGTCAATTTTTGCCCTCCCCGTTTCCTTAAACATTAATTGGTTCCATCCTTGACAGCATAATTTGCAAGATCCTTTGTTCTTCACTCAACTGCATTAATTGATTACCGAAAAAAATTGACGTTGATCCTTAGACATGTTGATTTGATTGTTTGTAAACTTTTTGGTATTGATCCTTTAAAAAAAAAGATTTTTTTTAATTAAAACAACAAATATCAGAGTTTTAAAAATAAAATGATTTGTTAAATTTAGACCTCAAAATTAATTACAACGTAAAGGAAAATAAATAAATGAGTTCCTCTAATTCACTAATTTTATTGAAGTTATTGGTGGGTTTATTGGATTTAGAAATATATCTAGCTTAAGGAAAAGTCTCTGCACAGCGAAAATTCCTTTTTCTTCTTCATAATTGAACTTTCTCTTGGTGGCAATTAATGTGGGTCTACATATGCTCATAGAATGAATCTAGTTATCACTTAGCAAAATGGATCAATTCTTTACTTGACCATATATGGACCACTAATTGATAACAAAAATATCTAGATGCCATTCTTTCTGATATAATCGACCCCAATTTACACGATTCCTTTGTTTCAAAACCACGTTGGATCGATTTTTTTTCTTTTTGTGGTTGATTTTCTCTCAATGTCCTTGTCTTGACAGGAACATATTGATGAACAGAGAAAAATACTTTCGATTTCCTGGATATAAAAGGCTCAATAAGGATTCATATACATCATGCGCGCATTGCAGTCTGTCAGAACTAATAATATAATATATAGACTTGATTTGCTCTCAAGATAATGTCTGAGGCAGCTGATCCTGCAGAAGTGGAACACGATAAGGTTGGATATATTATTAGCTATTTTAGTACCACTTTTCTGCACTACTATTTGTTTGTTGTAGTCCCAATTTTATATATATAAACAAACTTGGGTTTTAGTTTGATATTAGAAGGTTTCTGAGAATGTTCATCTATCTTTTATGAGTAAAAATGAGGTTGTTAATGGTGAGCTGGAATTATTTTTATGCTTACAGGATGAAGGTAGGTGGAGGTTTAAACCAAGGGGATTGCACATCACATGGAGTAGTAATTCAAGTTATTGGAAGATGCCTGAGAAAGGGTACAGAGAATTATCCCTTTAATCAAATTATATCGTTTCAATGCTTCAAGTATTGTAAATAATCAAATGATATAGACACAAACTATCATAAAATAATAATTTTCTGACATAGAGCTCATTGGATGCTTAAGTTCTACACATAAATTTCAGGACGGATGGTCCTGCAGAGTTGATGGCGGTATGCTGGCTTGAAATAGACGGCTCAACTTCGGAACCCCTATCCAAAGGGAAGGGGTATGCACTGAGCTTCAAAATATCTATGACAAAACAAGATTCTGTTTGGAAGGAAGGTCCTGTTTTCATGCTAGCTAAGGTAGGGAAGAAAGGAATTGCCAGATGGGAAAAAATCAATTTAGGAGATATGAGAATCGGCAACATAATCGAAATTCCTTATGGGAAGCTTCGGTTTGAAGTTCCGAAAAAGGCTGAAGATACCAGGCTCTATTTCGGACTCTACGAATTGTGGACTGGAAAGTGGAAGGAAGGTTTACAAATTCATGAGGCTGTAGTTGAAGAAATGCCAGATTGAGCTTCCGTTCAAATTAATCACTCTTGTACTATCCTTGATGAGTTATGGATAAATGTAACCTCAGTGAGTTTTTTTTCTTTTTTTTCCTGTGAAATACTTTATAAATCCAAGGAAAAATCTGTAGCACCGGAATAAAATTCTGCTATTGAAATATGAAAGAGTCTGTAGTCCTAAGTTTTCAGGAGTTTACGAGCAAAGTCGAGTGGACTTTGGTTTACATTACAGGGATGACTCACGTCCCTCATCTACAAAACCCTGACACGCCTATCTCTAAATAATTTGAATCTGTGACCTGTATGTGGAAGTCCAGAATTTAATCAAAAGTGGCAGTCCTCTTGAGTGTATTTGCTATTTTCTAAACCATTCTCACTTCATTTCGAGAGTTTAGCTAGAGAGGGTCCTAAAGGAATAGTTTTGTGTGAATCTGCAGATGCTGAATTGTGGTGAGTTTAGGCTGTTTAGCTAATGATGGTCCTGAAGAGCTGCTACTGGTGTGTTGGTTTGAAGTGACAGATCATGTAACGAAAGGGAAGAGGTTTGAAATTAGTAATTAACTTCAAGTTATCCATGAAAAACAACGCACGTTTTCTAGGACTGACACTCCTGTTTTGATGATGGCTAGGATAGGAAGAGAGGGAAGATGCTCACGTTTAAAAATAAACCAATGATTAATAGCTAGGAGAGGAGCCGAAGGAAATTCCTGCTGAGAAGAATCAGAAAGAGTTCAAAATTATAAATCCAAATTAAGCTATGTACGTTTTGGCTTGTAATTAGAAAAGTGTGGATAAACTGGCAAATTGGAAGGGTGGTCTGCTAATTCATGAGGCCATATAGTTCAGGAAGCAACAGTTCTACAGGACATGAATTTATTAATGCTAGCTATAACAGCTAGTTCTTAATTTTGCTTACCAAGATGGGAAAAATTGCTTGATTTAATGTGTCAAATAGCTCGTTTTTCTGTAAATCGAATATTATTTAATCTTAATCCGGGATTTGAAAGAAAATAATCTTGTTTAAATACCATACATGATTAAAATTTTGGACATAAATGATGCACGAGCGTAATTCTGGCAATATAAATATTTTCTTTATTATTTTTATTTCTTCTTGTTCGCTTTGGAAACTTTATTTTTTCATGTTCATTATTATTAAGCTTTCCATGTTTTTCTATTTAAAATGAATATTTTTTTTATTTTCCATTTCAGTAATATTAGGTTTTTTTAGTTTTTCAATTTAAAGAAGATAGTTTTTCTATTTTATTTTTTCTATTTAATATTATTAGAGTTTTCTAGTTTTTTTTTCTACTTAAAGGATTGTATTAATAGCTTTTTGTCAAGTAGATTTTGATGAATAAAATTAAATATTTTCTTAGTTATTTTTATTATTCATTTTTAGTTTAGAAATTTTATTTTTTTCTATTTAGTATCATTAGGTTTTTCTAGGTTTTTTTTAATTTTATTTTTTCTATTAAGTAGGGTTTTTTAGTGTTTTAATATAAAAGATTGCAATATTTTATTTTTTTGTCATGTTATTGATTTTTTTATATAGTTTTGACTTATCACAGATCATGGATTTTCAGATATCTCTCTAAATTGAGGTGCTCAGAGGCGGAGACGCTGTATGACAACCCTTTGGTTGGATTCTCTACCGATGAGAAGCAGCCAACCACGCAAGCAGAGTGCAAAAGCATTTTGGTATCAAATTGTTGGAATCCATTCTTTTACTTTCCTTTTTCTGATAGCAATCACCGGAAGTGATTCAGAACTTGAAAACATCGGCGGACTATAAATATTTTGATTTCTCATAGTTTCACAACGCCACACAGAAATGCCGAATTAATTTGCTCATAGTTTCAGCCGTCCATTGAATTCAACTTGAAAAGGCTGGGAATGGTGGGCATTATTCGGATTCAAAGAAAGTATCCTTATCAAGAAAGTATTCGGATTCCTATTCAACTCTTTCCTATGCAAAATTTGCTCAATTTTTTATTTTTATATTCTGCGTGATGTATCACGTGAATAAAAAAAAATATGGTTTTCAACCTTTAGGGTTAAAAATAGAGAGGAAATTCTAATTTTTTGAAAATTTTATAATTCGATAATCTAATAAAAAAATAACATGCAAATTGTTTATATAGAGTTTAAAACAGATCTAACCAAAACAAATCCAAATCTAAAATAGAAAATAATTAAAATCTAAAATTAATTAGAAAAAATAATTAAAATAACAAAAATAACTTAATTTGAGATTCTTCCAAACCTCGACCGATTACACCGAATCAACCCTTCTATAGAATTTTGTTTATAAAATCATATATGTTTACAACGAATCAATCCTTTTCATAAATGTATCGTGCAACACGTTCACATCATATATGTTTCAATTTCGTGGTTAGGAAGCTGGAAAATTATGTTTGCACAACTCTTGCTGCCAAGCGAATTGATTCTTTTCTTGATCATACATGGAGCATCAAGACACAAAAGAAAAGAAAAGGTTAGGATCCACTCGTTCTGATAAAGTAGAGCACATTTACTTGATCCTTTTTCCGTCCCAAGTTTTATTCCATTCTTTTTTTTCTTTCTGTGGTTGAGTATCTTTTTGATGTTCATTTCTTGGAAGCTGACATAATCAATGAACGCTTCTTTGGGGCTGCATAAAAAGGGCTCTTTGTGGATCAACAAATATATCATCTTTTCTCTCTCCAAACTAACACTAGAATTTATTTGCTCTCAAGATGTCTTCTTCAAATAAACCACATTACGATGCCGATATTAACAAAGTGTTTTATGAAGAGGTCAGATTGCTATTATCTTTCATCGGTGTTTGTTCATAGATTAGGCCTCCGAATTATAATCCTTCAACTGAACATTTTGTTAACCAGCTTGCTAAATTCAAGCATAGTATTTTGAATGTTTACCGTTATACAAGGCAACTGTATCTAAGGCTAACACATTATTTCAAGTTGAAAGTTTTTTTCTTGATGAGAATTCCTCTTCGTGTTTACAGGACAAAAACAGCTGGACGTTTAAGCCGAGGGGGTTTAGCATCATATGGGGAAATGACAAACGCTACTGGAACTTGCCTGATCAGTCAAGGTAAGAATCCATGTTCTCTATATTTAGTTTTAGCTGGAAAGGAAACATAGTTTTGCAGCATGTGATGTGTAAACTTTAAACTTTGCTAAGCAAACACGGACATTTACTATACTATTTGAGCTTGAATATCGCAGCTCGGATGAAACACCAGCAGAGCTAGTGCAAGTGTGTTGGCTTGAACTAACGGGTACAACAAAGGACCCCTTAAAAGAAGGGAAGTACAAAATTAAATTCGAAGTATCGATGAAAAAAGATGCATTTGGTTGGAATGGTTGTCCTGTTTTTATGATGGCCAAGTTAGGGAAGAAGGGAAGGTACAGATGGAGCAAAGTCGACCTATCAGATGTAAGCACAGACAAGAAATCAGTTACCTCGGACTTCGTGATTGATGTTAGTAAAGGAACGGACGATAACAAGCTCTATTTTGGTTTGTATGAAGTGTGGACAGGCAAATGGAAGGGAGGTTTGCAAATTCACCAGGCCATAGTTGAAAAAGTGCCAAGTGAAGTGAAAACTTGAGATTTGGTTCAAATCAACGAGTCTCTTACAATCCTATTTTAGATGTAACGCAATAATGAGACCTGTCTAGTTTTACCAAGCTTTATCTGTTGTGTGGTGTCCTTGAGATTTATATGCTGTTGTTCTAACATCAAATAATTGACTGCCTCGTGTAGTTCTTCTATCTTCAACTAAACTTACTTTGATGATTGCTTTCTAGCTATATGATGAGAATTGTTTCTCTTTTCTTTTCTTTTCTCTTTTTGGCAAGTTACAAAACACCAAGAACCAAAGGCCAAACAAGGTGAAAGAAAAACATGCACAAATTCTGCCAAATTTGCAGAACTGGCTAAAAAATAATGATAAAAAATGCACCTGGAAAATCATATAAAAAGAAATAAACCTATCAAGATGCAAGAGGGAAGCTTAAGGGTGTCCTATTGAGAAAAAATATCACAGCTTAAGGATATTTCCTGTTAATAGAATTGCTATCATCTCTATTATGTAAAATATCGCTAGCAGGTGCTCAGGTTCAGTCATTTTTTCCTTTTTCTGTTAATAGAATTTCTCCTTAAGGCTACACTCATTTGTCTTAAAGGTTGTAGCTTAAGAAACAGTTGATCTTCTACTTAAATTTCTCTTTCAGTCCTGCTTTTATCTGTAATCTATTTCATCCTGTGTCTAGCAGCCTCTAACTGCTTCTTCAGAACTTGACCACTGCTTTGGATTATGCATAGTCATGCATCTAAGGTAGGTTTCCAAGCATTGATTAACTCTTCCAGGCTAACCATCAATTTGTGGATGGTAGGAAGGGCTCATAAGCATTTTAACCCCCAATAATCTGAGTAATTCCTTCCAGAACAGACTGGTAAAAATCTTGTCCCTGTCAGTGACTATAGAAGCTAGAAGAGACCATGAAACTTATAAAAATGATCCGGGAATATCCAAGAATCCTCTCAATTCTTTTACAGACTTAGGTACTAGCCACTCCTTGATAGTTGTTATCTTTTATGGGTCAGTAGCAACTCCTTCAGGTGAAATGATGTGTCCTAGATATTCTACTTTTTGTTCACAAAAAAAGCATTTAGACTTACTTCATAAACAATTGATTACTCCCGAGTGTCTCTAGCATATTTCTTAGATGACTAAGGTGCAGCTCAAATGTTGAACTATCCACTAAGATATCATCAAAGAAAACTAATACAAATCTCGTTATAAAAGGCTCCAGAATATGATTCATCAAAGCTTGAAAAGTTGTAGGGGCATTAGTCAAGCCAGATGGCATTACTCTAAATTCATAATACCTATAGTGAGTCCTGAATGTCTTTTTTTCTATGTCACTATCATGGATTCTCACTTGATGGTATTCAGACCTCAAGTCCAATTTTGAGAAGAACTGTGAACCATGTAGTTCATCCAACAGTTCATCGATCAAAGGAATTAGGAATTTTTTTATGGTTAGATCATCGAGTTGCCTGTAGTCTATATAAAATCTCGACGTGTTGTCTTTCTTCTTTACTGACAAAATTGGTGAAGCTAAAGGACTACAGCTAGGTTGTATAACTCCATTCTGCAAAATTTCTTTTACCATATTTTCAATTTTTTTCCTTATGTAAGAAAGAACTCCTATAAGGCCTTATATTTACTGGCTTAGCACCTGGAATGAGAGGGATTCTGTGGTCTATAGATCTCTTTGATGGTAAGTGTTTAGTTTCTCGGAACACTGCCTGGTATTCCTTTAGTATAGCCTCTACTTCAACCACTGTCATTCTCTGGTTCCTCTCTTCTTGAACTTCTAAGGAAAAGAACTGACCAATGTAACCATAAACAACCTCCTTAAAACTCTTATGTATCTTTATAATCGATACCATTTATAAACTGGCATCCTCTACAATTCCTTTTAACTCGATCATCCTTCCATCCTTCTTAAAAGACAGTTTCATCTTGTAAAAGTCAAATAATATTGGTGAGAATATCCTCAAGCAATCAACTCCCAATACTATATCACACCTTCTCAACTTTAATAACCTCGAATTAGCTTGAAATTCACGCCCCTATATGAACCACTTGAATTTTAGGTTATAGGCATCACATTTCATAATGTTACCATTAGCCACTATGACTGTCAGAACTGTGGTTTTAACAATGACAGCTTTGAGTCCTTTAATCACCTTCTCATCTATGAAACTATGAGTGCTTCCACTATCAATTAAGATGATCAAATCCCTTCCCTGACAACACCCTCTAATCTGAATGGTGTTATAGGCATAACAATCAGCAAAGGCATTCAGGGACATCCCATACTCTTCATTTCTGATATCTTTCATGACATCCACTCCATCCTCTTCTTCTGCTTCTAAGAATTCCTCCTTTTCATCCCCCCTTCCCTCAATCAAATGAATCCCTTTAACACTACATTTATGTTCAGGTACAAATTTATCACCATATTTAGAGTATAATTCAAGTTTCCTTCTGTGTTTATAAATTGTATTTGTAGATCTTTACACTTCTGTTTAATTGTGCATGAAGTGTGTTATGTTAGGTTCTATGTATAGGAAGAGGAGCGACTAAAGTACACAGTGGGGGTGAAAATTGTAAGACTTAAGGACAGGATCCAAAGACCATCTGCAGATTAGCTGTGGAAAACTCTAATTTTCTTACTGCAAGTAATTCAGAATCACGAGTTTCACAAGAAACAACTTTAAATGGCGTGTGATTTAGGAAAGGATTTTGTTCCCTCACCTTTAACTATGCCATTGTACTGTGTCCTAACTTTACACTGTAATCTTATCCATGTATGTTCATATCTTGCACAGCACTACTGAATCAAGAAATTACTTTCCTTGTTCCATTTGTATTCGTCCTCGTACATATTCCGATTTCTTGAAGCAATTCTTCAACTTTCTTAGTTGCAAATTCTAGGCTAAACCATTATTTGTCATACTAATAAATCCTTGACTTGTTCAAAAGAAGCTTAATTAATGAATGGAAGCTAGATAACAAAAGGGTAGGCAGAAAAGCAAAAGGGAAAAAACAAAGAAGCTGAGAGAGCTGAGACTCAAGTAAAGGTATGGGCATTAGATGTTTTTCTTCCTTGTCACCACAGTTAAATCCGATGTTAGCTTTACGCAACTTGAGGGTAATAAGAATTCTGTTAGCTAGAATGCTAGTGCTTATATATCTACTTTCTTTTTAGTTTTGCAGTGCGTAGAACTTTGAACTACGATATGGATTACGACCAAAGATCAGAGGCTCTCTCTGGCCCTCTCTGGAAGGGTGTAAGTGATTTTTTCCTCTTTTTGTTTACATTTTCATACTCTTGTTCATCTCTGGTTACTCATATCCGTCGTAACATGCTCAAGTCATAGTGTAGGAACTTTTGCTGGAAAATGCAGAGAACTATTTTAAGATCATGGTGATATATTAAGATTGAGTCTGGCAGTGTCTTATTTCATTTTCAGAATAAAGTTTCTGATTCTCCTAAGTGATGGCTTAAGCTTTTAGTAGTCTTAATTGCCATCCATGAAAAAGGGAGGGAAAGGTGGTATGATAGAATAAATTGATCTTATTCTCAGAAAACGACATTCAATTTGTTATCGCTAATAGTAACCATGTATAGATAATTAATCTCTTTTATTTTATCATGAATTATGTTTTTTTGATAAAATTAATGTTTAATCTATAGGATGGCTCTTCAATATCGTCAGATAAAGCATGTCCTGCAACATGCAGAGTGCCAGCCAAGGCTCTAAATATTATATGGGGCAATGATCCCCGGTTTTGGCAATGGATCAAACTTTCAGAAGTGGAAACAAGGTAAGCCAATCTAAATTAGCATTTAATCATGTAGATATCGTAATCTTTCATTTTCGAGTGATAGCAGCAGCTATACTTCATTTTATAATGTGTTTGAATTTTTCAGGTCAGTTGGTTTCGACGAAGGTGCAAGGCTCCTTCAAGTTAACTGGATTGAGGTCACTGGGAAATTGCCTTCAACTATGTTCAATGTTGCTTCAGCTACAAAATACGGAGTATATTATGTCATGAAATTTCAGGTTGATGCATTTGGTTGGCATTCTGTTCCAATCAAGTTCAAGGTAAGACTCAATGGACAAGAGACGGTGAAAAACTTTGTACTTGAGTCTTACAAGGAGAAACATGATGTGTGGCATGAGATTTGCGGTGGCGAATTCACAGTTTCAAAGAACGCAGCTGGAGTTGTAGAATTTGGTATGTTTGAAGTTAAAAGCGAGTGGTGGAAGGGTGGCGTGGTTCTTGCAGGTATCAAGATTAAGCCAAAAGAAGGTTAATAGGGGGGGAATGTTTTTGTTGCAAGACTTATAAATCTGGAAATTTAGGCTAATTTTATGTTTTTCTTTTTTTTTCTTTTTGATGAGCTGTGTTGTTTGACAACAAACAACAAAAAGAAAATGACTCTTATCGGTGTCAAGTCCTGTGATAAGGATTTGGCAGGCAGAACAAGCTCCATATTGCATAAAAGTAATCCAGGATTCTCTTTTGATATTCTCAGAAGTCCAAAAACCAATTTGCATTCAGGGAATATAACTTTAATGGATGCTTTATCACAGAATAAGTACTTTTTATTTTATATTGTATGCAATATGTATCTTTTTACTTTCTTTGATTGATGAATGTTGATGAAAACAACATGTGCATCATCAACAAGTTGTAATCTCACACACTTAACAGCTTTCGTTGTAGTCTGAGTGTGTGTGTGTGAGAGAGAGAGAGAGAGAGTGTTTAGCACTCAGATAAGCAATACATTTTCTGTCGAATCCAAAGCACTTTTGAATGCATGGACGCGAATGGTTTGCCTAAGACATTATTGGAGAGGAACTTAAATCTCACATGAGCGAAAACTAGCCAAAAAAATACCTTGACCATTGAAAAAAATACATATTCTCTAGCCCACAAGGCATCTTATTTAATTTGATGGATGATGCAACTCAATACATTAATAACTCAACACACTTGATCAAGTGATTACAGCCTGGAGACTTGATTAATGATCCAACAGTGGACGGCTAGATCAAGAGCCAACACATTTTTGCAGATTAATTTATGACTAATTGGACCTTCTAGTGCACAAGATGATTATTTAACCTCACCATGCTATAAAAACAGTAGTTTGTGAGAAAGTGATGGTTATGAAGTGAAGGGGGCAGGGTTGTCACAGGATGACGTTTCACAGTCGCAACAGACAAGGGAAGAAACTAGCTATTCTCAGCCTATGCACATCGAAGAGACATCAACAGAAGCAAAACTGGGTGAAACCAAGTTGAAGAGAGTGGAGAAAGAAGCAGAAAGTAAAGCCCCGAGTGGGAGTACAGGAGAAAGCAGCAGGTTCTAAGCCACTAAATGATGCCAAAGTGAAGACAGTGACAAAAGTTAAGTTACCACATAGCTGTGAAGCCATATTAAGAGATGCAGGCTCTCCAACTCAAAGGTCCTCAGTGGACTAACTGTATGATCAACTCAACACTGGAGTTTTCTTGAACCAAAAGAGAAAGGCAAGTCTCATTTCCATCACCTTAATTATATCATTGTTTTTGTCTGTCTATCATTGGGGGAGGGGTGTTTCTGTGTGTGCCTAGTCTGATATGCATAATGCATGCATTTACCTAGTAATCTTCAAAGTTCATGTCAACTTTATTTCCAGGAGAGTTCATTTTTCCCAAGTCCTAACCATAAGTTCTCTTATGAAAGTGATGTTTCTGTGGATGTGACGGAGCTATTAGATGCCTGCTGGCTGGAAATATATAAGAAATTCAACAGCAGAATGTTCTCCCGGGATATTTTGTATGAGGCTGTGCTTGTGGTAAAGTTGAAAGACCCATATTATGGATGGGGAGTTCCAGTGAATGTCTCACTAGTTATCCCAAATGGAAACAAGCAAGAACCTAAAGAAAAGTTGCAGACAAAAGCCAGAGAACAATGAGTAGACGTCCCAAATAGCGAGTTCATAACTTCACCCGAAAATGTTGAGGAATCGGTGTGCATGAATATGAAGGCAGAGAATAGAAGAGGTGCCTTGTTATCAAATGGATTGTCATTCGACCAAAAACTTGAGCTAGCACTAGAATGATACAACATTTACTATCCAGACAGAAATGAACTAAAGAATTATCTATAATGTCTTTCAAATATGCAGAGGATAGCCAATTTACCATGCAATGAATAATCAAACAGAGATTCACGAGCATGTGGATCCCCTAATTTCTGCGGAAAATACTGGATTTTGATGCCAGTTGATGAATGAAGATAAATTTGTTTTACTTATTAAATAAGTTCGTTTTACAATTTGAAAAATGATTGCATTAACATTTTGCATGTTGCATTTTGGCCCACACAAAACGATCATCTAAACACTAAATTGCTTCTTTCACAGCTCAATTGTAAAGATCATGACCATGGAAGAGATTGCATAAAACTAATTCTTTTTTTATTTTTGAAGAATGAACATGGTGATAAGGAAGAATCCATGTCACTGATCAGGTAACATGAAAAGGAGCTGGTACAATTAAAAGAGCAAAACAATCTTATAAATGAGGATTGAAGCCTATATTATAAGATAAATTCAAAAAATAAAAAACAAGTTAGGGCACGATATGCAACACCTGCTTGCTGCAGCAAAGCTCCGAATGAGAATAAATGCTAGGTCAATTCAAAGATCAGTGCGGTAATTTTCTGGCTTATACCACAATGAGAAATCAATTCCTTTGCTTTTCAGTTTCTCAGTGGCAGGTGCAATCCTCTCCAAAATCTGCATTATAAAGACTATCAAATCTATCATCTGGTTCAAACAAGATCACAAAGCACACTAAAGAATTAGGCACACAATGTGAAATCATGAAACAACCCAAAGAGTCAAGGTTCACATAGCATAATTTACAGTGAAGTGGATTTTGACTCCCATCCATCAGGGGATTCGGAACAATGTTTTCCTTTCAACAAAAGCAACTTGCTCTAGCAATTTCCTTCTCATCTTTTCTGATGGTAGGAAGAACAAGCTCCCTCATAAATGGGTACTAGATATTTTCCAATTACAACAAAAGGGCCCAGCAATTAGCTATTCAAAAATGTGACGTTAGAAGCTATGTTTATAGTTAATGCCATTGGTGAAATTTTTCATGCCAGTTGTCTTATGTCTGCAATTAAAGAGTGGGGAAAACAGAAAAAGAACAAAAAGGTGTTTGATTTTTTCACAGAAAATAAGTGAAGTCTAACCTTGGCATGCAACACACCATTAGACACCAAAACAGATCTATCAAATACACAAAACTTTCCACCATCCATGCGAGATACTGTCCCCCCAGCCTCTTCAACTATCTGCTTGAAAGGGAAAGGAAAACATTAATATTGAAATATTTAGAACTGACCCTCATTACTAACAAAATTGTGTCCATATTCAACAAATATGATTTGAAAAGGCCTGTTTCTGTTAGCTGGGGAATGCCAAGGATGGTGGTTGTGATATTAGCAAGTTGAACAAGTGGCTAGTGAGAGAAATAAACATATTTCCTAGAACAGTGCCACTATATTCACTGTGAAGCTTATGGTTGAAGTCACCATGGATCTTTGGGGGACAGCACTAAGTCAATGACTCATATGGTAAATTCAATTGATACTTACTCAATCCCTCGCAAGTATTACCTTCTCCATCTTTTTTGGAGTAATTTAAGTAATTTCTATGTGGAAACCAACATAGGAATGCATTACACAGATTGGCAAAGAATTAGATATTCACCAAAGCAGAAAACTAAGTCAGGAAGACTTGCCACCATACACAACTAAAGGCAAGTTGGGTTGTTTAGCTTGTTATATGGGATATAACAGACACCAATACACTAAGAGGTCATTATTCACTCCATTAATAAAGTCCACAATCTCAAACATAGAAATAAAGTCTAATTTCATATCAAGTAAAAGCATTTGTAAAAACAGAATTTTACCAGAACACCAGCAGCCATATCCCATGGCTTAAGACGATATTCCCAATATGCTTCTACAATCCCAAGAGCCACATGACACATGTCAACAGCAGCAGCACCAAGCCTTCGAACACCCTATACATTATTAGAGAGCATAAGAAGAAATACAAAAAGGAATATGTTATGTTAAAAAAGAAAAAACAATAGCCTATCAGATAAGAAACAATTTAAGAGGAAAATGGAAATACCCTGCTGACATCAGTAAACTCCTTGAATAGTTCAATGTTAGTGGCCCATGGATCATCATGTTCATATCCAAAACCAGTCACAAGAAGAGACTGCTCAACCTAAAAAAACAAAGACGGCAAGGAGAACCAATAGAAATGAGGTGCAATTTAAAAACCATGAACTTGTGAGTTATAATCTACCTTGCTAATAAAGTTAAAACGATTAATTTATGTCATTTGTTTACTTATGCATTTACCTTTTCATTCTAGAAAAGATATGACGCAACATGATAATTTCATATGTAGAAAAAATAATGCAAGTCAATTAACTCTCCATGTTGAGTTTACTCTTTAAGAGAGAGTTCAACTCACTAGTAAGGAATGCTTAATGTTTCAGCATGTATCAATGCAGATTTAAACATACTTCTAGATGATAATTGAAGGGCACATGGTTTTTCTAATCAATATATTCATATTAGATGATTTGATAATGTGTGAAAATTAAAGATCTTGATCAATACATGATCACTTACCTGAGCAGTTGGACTTGCGTGAATTTTTTGGCCATTACAAAATGCTCCTCCACCTGTCATGATTGATGGTAGTTTCATCCATAGATGAACAAAATGACTGAGGCAATTAAATAAAGAAAATTGCAAGTTAATGCAAAAATTTCTTACCGGCAGTTGCAGAAAATGTGCGTGTGTTCCAAGCCATACGACCACCAACAAACTCCACCTAAAAACAAATGGTAAATTGTCAGCTTCCTTTTTTTTCAGCTGTTTAATGTCAAGTGATTTCTGTCTCCTGTGATTATGTTTTCATCTTTCTTTTATGTCAAAAAAGAAATAGACCTTGTTTCGCTTCATTATCTTATAAGAAAAGGTTAAGTTCGATCAGTACCACCGAAGCAGCCGCAGGATTTCCTTGAAAAAGAACTCCCACAGAAACCGCAAAGCTAGGATAACCATGAGCAAAATTTGTTGTTCCATCTACACAAATATCAAGGTTTGATAACTTCAAGTCATTTAACATGGAAAAAATGACAATGAGATCTTTTCATGCGAAAGTTTTCCAATACATGTCCAGAAAAGCTGCTGATCATTATACTATTAATGATGGCATAATTGATAATTAAAACTGAATTCTGAAATGCTATAACTGTAATTTCAACACCCAACAAAGAAAAGATAAAGGAAAGGGGGACAAAACCCTTCAAAAAGGGAGGAAAAAAAAACGAGTAAAAAGCAAAACAAGAATAATGAACCAGGAGCTGAAAGAGACAAACCTAGAGGATCAATGCACCATAGATAATCAGATAATGTATCTCCTATGATTCCTCCCTCCTCCCCAAGAATGAGGTGATCTCCAAAATTCCTTCTAACAACTTCTAAGATAGCAGCCTTGCTCATTTTGTCTGTGCTGCGAGTAAATTTTGCCAAGTAGAGTGAAAATTGGCATGGTTTGTTCCAGAATTTGATCAGTTAAGAATGTAAACCAACATATCAGGTCCTTCAGAAAATCTTTAACTGAAAAGCATTTTAATGACCCATATAGAAGCAAATCTTTCCATGAATATTTAGGAAAGAAACCCAATAGTCAATACATGCATCATTTTTATGGACTGTAAATGGTAAAATGACTATACACTGAACTTGAATGGCACGATCACATGGTCATAATTCTTGCTAAGGAAATGGATTGCAGTTATTGATGAAAGCTTCTAACTAGATATACTTACTTTTCGTTTAGAAGAAAGCCCTTCCAAGGCATCCCATTTAAAATGTATCCATTCTAGAGACCTGTATGGCTATGTATTTGGGAGCAAAATGTGTATGTGTGCAGGTGTATGTGAGAGTTAACCATCTGTGGGGAAAGGGAAGGAGGAGAAAGGTTTGTGGAAAAACATCTCCTAGCCTCTAGAGGCTAGAAGCAAATATGAGGACATGACTGTTAATCACTAAATACTTTTATAAGATTTGAATATTTTGATATTGAGAATACTCAGTAGATACAAGGTCAAATTGAGGTTCAAAGCTTCATTTTATCCACTTGAAGGATTTACAGCATCCAAAACACAAGAGATCCACCTTCTGATTCTTGATCACTTGACTATTCAGCAGGATTAAAAAGGAATTTGACTACAAGTAGGCAAGAAAATCAAAACATTTTTAGGGGGCATTTGATGGAAGTTCTGAAGCTGGCTCAAAGATTCTTTTTTTTTCTGTTATATATTTTAATTGGTACCATAATCAGTTGCTATTGCAATACATCCAATATATTTATAATCATCTTTTAACAAGCAAACCAAAAACAATAGTGTAAAGAATTAACTTTAGTCTACAGAAAAGAGGTAGATGAATTTACTTCATAAAAACAAGTACAAATACAATTAATCCATAGAGATCACCTTGAAACATCTGATCTATCATCTAATTAAAGGTGCACAATAAACTTTGCCCCTCAAGATCATGACACTATGACTACGAATAGGAAAAAAAAATGTAGACATACATCATTAGTTGGGAAACTTTGATAAGTCCTTACTCGGTCACCAAGTCTGTAAGTCCTTTATATGTGATATTTCGAGGCTTATTAACAGCATCCATCACTACCTGGATAGATAAAAAAGAATGTTTAGGAAACTACAGGAAAACTAACATACTTGTCCACAGCCACCTCTAAATTAACAGGGACACAAAGGGCCTCTAAAGCAAAAGAACTTATGTTCAACAAACTGGCAACGGAGCCATAATAGTCTTGGTTCAGTTTACTCATACATGATATATGTACAATAGTCAATCATTGAGCCATAGATGTTTAATGTCTAATACATAAGAATAATAACAAAATAAAAAACCTTAATTTTCAATAAAATTTACTCAACACATCCTTGAGAGATAAAAAGCATGATGAACATACATACATATATATATATATATATATAAAGAGCCTTAATTTTAGTAGAACATAACTCAGGCATTCCAGATTAATTAAAACAACAAATAATTTTCATAAGAAATAAAGTTATTATTGCTAAGAAATTGAACAAAAATACAACAAAAACTCATAAATTTCACATTCCAATCAGCTTATAAATAAACAAATCAAGTTCGAATTAAACACAGAGAAACACCATCAAAGCGCCTCTCTGTCAAAGTTAAAAAATCCACACAAGAAAATCTAAAAGGGGAGAAACCAAACCTCAGCACCAGTCTTAGCAGCAGTCTCAACAACTTGAATCAGCTGACTGGGAGGTATAGGCCCAGTTGATGAAGCAGCCACTTTAGGATACTTCATCTCTGATAAAGCAGCCTTTGTACACACATTTCTTGCTAGTTTCATGCTCAAAAGCTGAAATCTTTGAAGCCACATTGAGAATTCTCACTAAATCTTTATGGAACACAAAGTTTTGAGTGATTAAAGAGAGAAAATGATATGGGTTTTTGGGAAAACTTAAGGGGAATGTTTGTGGAAAACACTAGGGACCTGCTCATTTCAATGCCAATAATGGAGTTCATGATTTTGTGACTCTTTGAAGCACAAAGTTTGGACCTTTTTGAGGTATTTGATTTTGGTAGTACTTGTGTTTGTGCCCCAGGTTCTGAAGTATCTGTGAAATCCTGTTGTGTCAGTTTTTACTAAAGAATCTAACGTCGGATTGAAGGTTGTTAGAGATTGAGTGGTGTTTCGTTCCTGATGCGATACACGTCGTTCAATATTAGCTGAGGATCAGAGATAAGGATGTAAGAATTTAATAATTTACATATTAACCACCCTTTCAATATATAAATTGCTCGGGTATATTTTCGTTGCCGTTGTCGATTCTTGTTCTCTTTTGATTATTTAATTTTTAAAAATTAAATTTTCAGGTAATATAAATTGATTGTGTATTTGCATTTATTTATTTACCAAAATAAACATATTCATAATAATATATTTTTAAACTAAAAAATAAAAAGAAATACGATGTTAAATACTATAAAATACATCAAAACCTCCTGCATGGAAATCTCAAATGTGATGCTATGCAATCTTTGAGATTTTTTTATTTTTATTTTTAAAGATTGAGCTATTTCTTAGTAGTGGGTTAATTTCACCGGTTGCGCTACTACGTGTTATTGCAATTAAATCAGAGCAGATTAGAGAGGTGAAAAACTGATATGTTATTGCGATTTCTTAAGTAATCTTGACACATACTATAAGAGATTTTCAGACTCTTGGGTACATTTCTTTCTGGTGATCAGTAGAGCAATGTTTGACGTTCAAATCCCAATAACTTTAGTTAATATATATATATATATATATATATATATAGCTTAGAACCATCAGCCATGTGCTGAATTTCAGGAGGTCGCAGTTCATCAGTCTACAGATTACCAAGAATTCTTACGTACGAGCTCGAAGCTTATTCAACTAAAATGAGGTTTCCTGGCAACACAAAAATGAAGAAGAAGAAGACTAGAAAGTTAAACAAACGATCACATTGAAAGGAATCAAACAGAAGCAGCGTGTACGCGTTGACCCCTCAACTAGTTTCAATAAGAAATAAAAGGGAGAGGAAATAAAATGTTTTCACAATAATTAATTAACAATATAATAATATATGCAAACCCTCACGTTTTTTTCATAACCATTATATAATTTATATTTTATGCTTCTTCTAAACCCATCCCGGGCTAGATGAGAACTGACAGAAGCTGTGTGTATGCGTCATGCTTGCTTACGAACACTCCTGACGGATCACGATTTATTGGTCTCCAAAATAAAATATAAATTAATAAAGCTCGAGCTCTTTTTTTATTATTATTATCGTGGGGTGTCTGGGCCAGCTTGCGCGCACCACGATTATTCTCCACGACCTACTGAGCATCCTGCAAGCCCAATAAGTAAGTAAGGCACCGCGGAAGTGACAGACATGCACATAGAAGATCGAACTCGAGACGAGAACGAAATAAGTCACACGGTTAACCACTGAGCT
>Ga0307514_10002267_pt1 | contig 20422 bp, 17 predicted proteins | sample 16_EM_MG_FD_203088 | JGI IMG/M metagenome (GOLD analysis project Ga0307514, IMG submission 203088) | Populus trichocarpa ectomycorrhiza microbial communities from riparian zone in the Pacific Northwest, United States - 16_EM | ecosystem: Host-associated > Plants > Roots > Unclassified | place... | reverse complement strand
GAGAGATGGGATGGGGGTGCCGAAGGGGAAAGGAGTGAAGCTGTCAGGATGCTGGAGATGTGTGGGGGGAAGGGGAAGAGGAATGGGGAGGGGAGGAGGAGGAGTGTGGAGGAGGGGAGAAAGAAGAGTGTCGAGGTGATGCAAGGAGAGGGGAGGAGAAAGAGTGGGGAGGGAGTGGAGGGGGAGAGGGGGAGGTTGTTGGCTAGGGAGGGCGCAGAGTAATGTGCGGTGGTTGTGGTACGGTGCATCAACCGACGTCTTTCATTGCTGTTGGAGTTCGTTTCGTTTTCTTTCCTTAATTTATTTATTCATAATTGTTTCACTCTGCATTTTTGCGATATATCGGGTTTATATTATACCGTAGGTAGACTCTTTCCGCTTACCCGCGAGACTGTCGTCCTAACCAAACGATGTTATACGAGGTTACACTCACAGCAGGGCGGAAGAACATGGTGGTTGTCGACTTGAAGAGCTAGATCAATCGGGTGATGGTTATACTGTGAGGCGGAAGTAATTGTCTGACATGAACCGAGCCCATGTAAATGAAGAGCAAAAACGGACAGCCTTTGGACTTGGTGTTTTGGGTACTCCAGGTTTCGAATCCGCATCCTACCTGGACACATGATGTTTCTTGCACCATGCTAAACCAGGTAAACTAAGAGGTTGCATTTTGTGAATTCAGCCATGGTCATAGCTTCGCGGCGAGAACCGAGAACGAAGGAGGGGCTTTTGTCAGTCTTGAGTGTTAGTCCCGAGGTGGGGCAGACTGTGTCTTGTGTACAACACCAGAACCACTGCACCGAATGTGGGAAATCAAACGTTCGTTACCTCCGCTTACGGGGAATTGATATCCGGTATCCTCTCCACCCAGCTGCTGCATCAGGGCGTATGTAGTACCCGGACACAGGGGTGGGAGTAAGATCGTGGCTACATCAATTCTGCGTGCTATTGTGCGGGGGAACGAAGTGTTGGGAGGTGCACTTGATTCCGCAGGCTCGCTGGAAAGTGTGTCTCTCTATCATCTGTGTCCCGCCATGTTGTGCGCACGCCCATTTCTATGCTCTTGTAGACATGCAGTGAATCTGCTCTCAGCGCTGGTTGGCTGTAGCCTTACTGACCGGAGAGCTCCGCGCCCGGCCGACGTCGAAGCATGGACGCCTACGTCGAAGCAAACGCGGCTAACATGCTGTCTCACATGTGCCGAAAATTATGCATGGGCACCACGATGGTGCCGCATAATTCGGTTGCTTTGTGGCTCCATGCTGGTTCCTATTTGCCAGCACGGCAGGGGATCGAGCGAATGGAAGCTATGGATCGGGCTACGAAGAAACCGGCTGCCGTCACAAAGATCGATCGCGGGCACTTAGCGAACTGCCGGTAATCCAAGTCAGCATCTGCGGGGCCCACACGCCCGCCGACCGTTACACCACGACCCACACCGGGCCAACACCGGGCCAACGCCACATCCATCTCTGACTGCATAGCAATCCGCAACGCCTTGTCTCGTTACTACTAAAGCCATGGCATCCCATATCTCCCCGCCCCGCCGTATCCGCGATGAAACATTTCCTCCTCCCCCTCCTCCTCGCGGGCCTCGTTGCCGCGGACAGCATAGCCTCCGACCTCGCCGCGCTCCTCTCCCCCGGTGCCCGCATCGTTGTTCCACATGATTCCGACTGGACGAACCTCACATCGCGATGGGATCCGTATGCTGAGCCAGATCTGCGGGTCTCGGTCGAAGCCGCGACCGCAGCGGACGTCCAAGCCACTGTTCCCCCCCCCCTCCCTCCCCCTAACCTCCCGGCTAACAGAGATAGGTCAAATACGCAGCGCAACGCAAAATCAAGCTACTAATCAGCAACACATCGCACGGTTTCACAGAGACCGTCGAGAGCGTGGTGAACGGCATCCAGATCTCCGTCCGCGCACTGAACTCCATCTCAATCGACGCCTCCAAGAACACAGCTACCCTCGGCGGCGGCGTAATCGTCGCGGAATTTATTGCTGCGCTCTGGAAGGCCAGGAAACGCTCTGGTTTGTCGCCCCGTGTGAGGTGAGAGGGGGAGAGAGCTGACGAAACAGCAACCGGGAACTGCGATTGCGTCGGCATGATGGGTGCTGGCCTCGGCGGGGGGCATGGGAGACACCAGGGACTCCACGGATTGATCTCCGATAACATTCTCTCTGCGAAGCTGGTTCTTGCGAACGGCACGCTGGCGACGGTATCTGCGGATACCAACAAAGACCTGTACTGGGCGATCCGCGGGGCGGGACACAATTTTGGTGTCGTCGTGGAGTATACCGCAAAGATCTATGATCCACAGGACGCAGACGTGTGGACGAATGCGGCGTATATCTACCCCGACGCTTCGCTCGAGAAGGTGTTCTCCTTCCTCAATGAATACAAATCCCAGCAACCCGCCGAGCTGACGATTTTTGCCAACGCCTGGCCGTCAACCACAAGCAACACCAGCAACGTCCGTGTCTCGGTCCAGTACGGCGGGCACCTCCCCTTCTCCACAGTCGGCGCACCATTTCTAGCCCTAAAGCCAATCTCGGCAAGTAACGCCACCGTCCCCTGGCCGCAGATCGCCACGGCTACAGGAATAGGCGTGAACATGGGTTTCTGCCTCGCGGGAACAAGGAGGGGACACTTCTCGACGCAGCTGAAGGACTTTAAGATCCCGGCTATCCGCGCGGCGAAGGACTACTTTGACGATACGAGGAAGAAGTATCCGCAGTTTGCAAGCACGAGTTTGTTGTGGGAAATGTACCCCCAGCAGGCATTTAAGGCTATCCCGGCGGAGTTATCGGCGTATCCGCACCGGGATTTGGATATAATTTCGTACGGCCCCCCTCCCCCCCCGTGGCTGGCTGGTGTTGATGTTGTGACAGCCTGTTTATGGTGAATTGGACTAGCGAGGAAGATGATGAACTGGGGATACGGGTGGGAGAGGGTGGGAGGGAGATGCTGATAAGGTCTACGGGGGAACAGGGGTGGCAGGTGTATGTGAACTATGCGTTTGGGGATGAGAAGAATGAGGTGGTATATGAGGGGGTTGAACCGTGGAGGCTGAAGAGGCTGAGGGCGCTGAAGAAGAGGTATGATCCGAAGGGCGTGTTTAATGCGTATAATCCAATTGTTTTGGGATAGGCTTGTGGTTTTGGTATACAATAGAGCTACGTATGTAGAGTGCAGTTTCAGTATCTAGAATTAATAGCTCTATTTCAACGTCATAGTCGGCTAGAGAAGTTGCTAGGGGACGTTGACGCAGAGGCAGATCATGAGGCCGAGGGGTCATTGAGTGCGGGCTACAACACTGATCTGACCGGCATGCACGTACAAAATATGCCAGATAGACCAATTGTTTCAGACGTGAACTGAGTCTGATGGTGCCCTAGATTCGATTCCCATGGCCCAGTGCGGGGAATTTCTAACTAGAAAAGAAGCAACCAGGCTTGCCTGTGAGTTTCTGCCACTCCCAATATTGAGAAATATGGCGTATGACGGGTCAAAGTACCGTGTAGCTAAGCCCTGCCCTCGCAGAAAGTACAGAGCTAGAGTACTTTGCAAATCCGCTTTTCGGAGATAGTTATGTATTGTCTCGTCCCAAGCCTATCGTTGCCGAGCCAGCGAGCTTTGCGAATGAGGCTCTAGTGACAGTAGTCTGGCTGATGGGTGCCCGAAATGTCCGAAATTTATTGAGGGAAAGGACATTTTGGAGTAATTACGTGCGATTTATATGCTATTTTTTAAGCAACGAAGACTGATGCAGCGATATAAGATCGCGTGCCGTTGCGCCTGTTCAACGTGGCAGAGACAGCCTCTTGGTGTCTGGTCATGGCCACTCCCACTCCCTCTTCCTGTTCCTCTTCCTCTTGGTCTTCCTCTCTCTGAGCTCTCCAATTACATTACCACTATACATGTACATGTAAATTAAGTTTTCAAACCCAATCGTAAATTTCGGGCCATTGACTGAGCGGAGCGAAGCTCATGTGAGATAAGACAAACAAATGGAGACAGATAAGATATCATGTGTTCGTGGGGATAGAGTTTCCAAGCTCAGACTCAAACAAAAACTACATCTTCTTCTCACGCACTTCCATACAACAATTTGGAGCGAATTTAGACTCTACCCTTTTTTTCTTCACTTTATCATATCAGTATGCAAAATCATCTCAATACACGATCTCAATACACAATTAGCACGTCGGTATTACAAGTTTATGCTCCCTCCTAAATATAGTTTTATTTCTTCATAGCCCCCATACACAGCCATCTACTACCCGATCTCAGAAAACCCACTCATCGGTTCCAGAACCAACTCATCCAACTGCTTACCCAAACTTCCCTCATCCAGTACAATACCATTTCTCCCATCCCCGGTAAGCCGTTTCAATTGCTCCGGATCAAGAAGCAACGGATCACTGTTCTTTCCCAGTATAGGCGTCGGTTTGAAACTCCTCAACAAATTCCACCCCAACTCTGCCGAGACTCGAACGCTTGCCGAAAACCGCCTGCCCTCAGTATATCCCACCAAAACCGCAAACTCCAGTATCTCAGGAATGCCACTCTTAAGTACATCATTCTCCAGGATTGTCCACACGATTTGGTTCTGTCCTCCATCCAGTCCATAAGCAACGCCCTGAATGCTCAACTGTCCCACTCTGGGAGCCACGGTGGTTGTAGATATCTCAGCTTTCACTTCGGGGACACCTGTAAGTGCCATGTTCGCACTCAGCGATAGTGTGTTTTGCACCACCGAAGCGTGTATCTGTCCCTTGAAGCTACTCGGTTCAAATTTGTGCACCACCGGATTTTGTGTCATTCCGGGCCTCCTTCTAATCCGCCGTGGCTCCAATGGAGCGTCTTTGAATTCCACTCTAATCTTGGAGCCTTTGATGCGATAGCTGCTACTACTGCGGCATCGTTGGAATGTGAATTTGAAGATGAGGAGACAGGCTGGCTGGTCGTTGTACGTTCCGATGTATAGTGGCTGCTTCAGCTCGGCTTGTAGGCCAGCGTCGCGCTGGAAATGTTCGGCGATGACGGTGCGAGGTGCGACTTGGGCAGTTTCGTCGCCTGATGGTTGGCCAGGACCGAGCTGGCTTAGAGTGTCTTCGTCGACTTCTAGCGGGATGAAAAGAGAGAGATCCGGAAGAGGGTCATTCTCTGTGGGTTTGGTGGTCGGTTCCTTTGGTGTGGACATAGCGAGTGGCTGTAGATCTTACACGCAGGGCGCTTTGGTGCACTCTTAACAGTGAACTCTTCACGGCACGTCCTCTTGACAGCGTGTCCTTTTGATGCAGTTATAAGGGGTAGTGAATCTGCGCCACCTTTTGGTTGCTGTACTCGGTACTGGAGTTTGGAAAAGTAACAGCATGTGCATCCCTGAAGTACCCTCCACGGTATCTATTACTAGCTAAGATACATGGCAGTAGCTTATGCTTCTTATAAGTACTCCAAACTCTAGTTCTGAGTATACATGAGTTCCAGGAGGCGTCGCTGGTCGTTAAGTTCCCATTGGCAGCAACAGTTGGCTTGAGTGAGAAGAAACGAGAATTTCCCTCTTTTAGAAATCGTGGAACCTTGATTCGTTCAGATACCTGTTTTCTGGTGAGTTCTTCTCGCTTTTTTTTTTTCAGCCGTAACACCAACAATTCGACTGTAAAGGCAGCTGCGCATGCTGGTGCGCACGCATATGCGCTCTTCTCAAACGTTACGGGTAGCCCCTATTTAATTGCAATTTACCAAGGAGAATGCTTAGCCACCAAAGCAAAAGATTCGTAAGGGCTAGATTTACCAAATCATGCAGGCATAGATAAATAGACCTAGTCTCTCTACATGAATCTGGATGGATCAACATTTCTCTCTAGACCAACCTACGATCAGATCAGGAGAGCACATACATATATCTGAAGTCGGCTTTATTCTAGGTACTCCACTTTCGCCACTCCAAACATCTTTCATCCCAAGCTTCATTCAAACACCGAGAATGTGGCCACAAACTGAATCGAAAAAGAAATACTTCGGGCTCAACACATCTCTTTACTCCACGCTGGACTCGGAAACAATCGAACATCTAGAAAAGGCGATCTATTTCACCCGGCTATGTTTTTACGATGAGGCGCAAAGCATTTTCGAAGATAAACTATCTGCACTCAAACACATACCCGTGGTTATCATTGAGTGGGCTGAGTTATTCCTACTTCAACTTAGGTTGCGTGATGCAATCAATATATTGGAGAGTGGGTTTAAAGCTTCTCAGGACCACGACATCGATGTCGACTTCGACCTCACCGAGTATCGCCTGATGAGGTTATTTATTGGACTTTGCGAGATTGAAGGCAAAGGGAGGCTGGAGGGAGCTCTCCAAGAAATAGGCCGGACAGTGGATTGGCTGACCCAAGTACCCGTAGAAGAGTATTCGGATGTCCAAGTAAGTTTAAGCAGTATACAAACGGATATAAATAGGGATTATGTTGACCGAAAACCAAACCAAACCAGGTTAATTACATCCGCAAATACGTCAATACTATATATCGCGCGAAACTCTGCTGCAATAAATGCAAGCCAGATTATACCGATATTCCCCGGCCATCTGGGGTGGTGGTGCGAACGTGGCAAGGACTCGCCGATCTTCGAAATGTTTTGCTGCAACAGGGGCGACTCGGCGAAGCCGTACCGTTGCACCGTACAGAATGTGCTGCGCTTCCACTTGCTCCCCGCATTGACGCCCACCACATCGTTCTATCTCATATAAAGACAGCTACAGCTGCAGCCCCTGAAAATATTTATTTCCTTTGGTTGGAGGCAGAAGTGCAGATACTCCTCGCAGACTCGCTTTACGAGACGGATGACATCCAGCAGGCAAAAATCGAGCTCTATAAGGCTGAGACCCTGGCCAACCAATGCTTGCTTCAACTGGGAATAAGCGATCCAAGGCCTCTTTTGAGTTTGAACTGGACGCGCCTACTCATCAGATGGGAGGGTATGGGTCCGCTAGATCGATATTTAACAAGTATTGCGTTGCTGTCGGACATGAAAATCACTCGTCACATAAGGACTTCAAGCTGCTTCGATAAAGCCGCCGAAAGCGCCTTAGAGGTCTACCGAGAGACTGAGTCAAGCCATTACTACGATGAGTTCTTTAGATTGCGAAAAGAGGTTGGAGATTATCAAGAAATGGTGGTGGGAAATATCGCAACATTGTTATTGTGGCGTGAATCTCAATGGAATGAGACTCGGAAACTGGCAATCGACAAATCAACCACCCTGCAATGGTACAGTGACTTCTTGCAGCGTTATCCTGCTTTTGCACTCCCCGGACTTATGTACGGTCTGCACCGAACGAGTAAATGGATATTCGAGTCCTTGGGTGATAAGAAACAGGCAATGGCGGCTAAGTTGGAAATGGCTAAATTCGAGGCGGACATTCCTGAGGATGTTAGTAATAAAATATGTTGGAGTCAAGTAATAGTTCGTCCTGATGGCAATGGGGTACATGACTCTGTGTCCGAGAACTATCCGCTGGTGGACGAGGACAACTTCCATGCTGCATACACATTTGGCGGGTTCGACCGTCCAGAAGATTTTAAAAAAGTCACCATGAGACTTTTCCTGAAATGGTCAGCAGAAGATCTTCAGAATGGCATCCTGAGCGAACAGGAGCTGCACATTATAACCCACCTCCAACCAACAATTCAACCGTCCGAAGGTGTCGTTGATTTTCCTAAAAAGGCTCAAAAAGGTGGAAACATCTTAGATGAACTTGCAGGATTGTCAGAATCCGATTTGCTCTTCAGGGTCTTCGGCAATAGTGCGGAACCAGTAGAGAAATCGCTTTGGAAAAGTCGCTTTCAAGCACTCGAAGCCTGGCTCGGACGTCGATCATACCAATCTTCACGCAACGGGAGGCAGTATTTACTTCTTCGTCTTCAAGAGATTCGAGCTTACAGCTTAGAACATCACGACCCCGTGATGGCGATTGAGGAGCTTATTAGTTGCGTTAAGATGGTACCAAATCTTTCGGAAGCTGTCCAGAGGTATATTGGAAGTACTCTCGGGGATTGGCATAGTGCAATTGGTTTAGTCTCTGTCAAATGCATCGACAGGACCGATCGCGCGAACCGTCAATTGCGACAATATTTCCTGAATATAGCATTTCATCATTGCCATAAGGCTATAGAGATTTGGCAAGAAGATGAAATAAATGCTAGGTTCAGGGAGTTGGGGCGGTGCGATTTTGCTAAGCTCTGTCTATTGGCCCTTGAAGAAGACTTTGCAAAGTCTAAAGAAGAGAAAGTATTGCTTCGGCAGATAGGCCTGCGATATTTAAGTCTTGCGGACGAGTGGCTGCGAAACGCACGTCAAGACTTGCCTGCGGAGGACCGCGTCGAAGAGGTACAGCAGAGGGACCATATTACACAAAGCCTACGGCCTAGCAGAATCTACCTACGCGCTTTGCAAATACTCATAACGAGTACAGAATTTTCTCCTAAGGAAAGTTTGGAATTTTGGAATTGGGTACAACATTCTAAAGCGCGCGCCTTAGCGGAAACAATGGGTGTTGGGGAATCTTTTCCTCAGAGTCTTTTGAGCACGTTGAAGATAAGTTCGAAGGATGGTTATAAGCTTTTTCTAGAGGAGCAAGATATACGTGAAAAAATTAGGACTGTAACGCCGAATGATCGTTATTACCTGCTTACGATGCTCAAGAGGAAACGGCAAGAGATGAAGAAGATACCAGAGATGCGACAGATTCTCGACCTTATGGAAGGCACTCCTTTGCGAATGGAGGATCTTCCAACGTTTACCACTGGCAATGACTCCTCGGTCACTTTTGTGGACTGGGTTGAAGTTCCGTACTTGATCGGGCCAGGGAGTCGAGTGGTTGTGGTGACAGTGAAGGCTGGGGAAACTCCCAAAGTGCATGTTTTGCAGGAAATCACCGGCGAGGAAGTGGCAAACTGGTACTTACAATTGTTCCGGCACACAGATAAGTCGCTTACTGTCGAAAATATGATGAGAGATCCAGAGACTAGGAAACGCTTGATGGAATTAGAAGAGCTCGTAGAGCCACTTTCAGACTGTACCCGCCCTGGAGATCTCCTCGTTCTTTGTCCGACCAGTATTCTCCACAGAATCCCCCTTCACGCAATACAAATTGCCGAACCTAGTACAGCCTCTGGTTTCCAGACGCTAATTCATCGGAACCCGGTCGTTTACTGCCCCAGCCTTTCTGTGCTGCGCCATTGTTTTTGGTCATCAAAATCTCTCCCTTCTTCCCCCATAAAACCCCCTGACATGGCCATCTTCCACGGTATACCCCCATATAACAATGTCCAGGATGACATATTTGCCGCTGGGCGAACCGCAATCCAAAATCTGGCCACTCGATTCAATACAAACCCAATATTGGACCAAAACCTCACCAGGGAAGCATTCACTGACAAAACCTCCATCTCTTCTCTCATCCACATCCACAGCCACATTCAGCCCTCAATCGATGAAAGCGATGAAAGCGACCCTCTCAAACGCTACTATTTGAGTTTCGGCACAGCCTCGCAGCCATGGACATTAACACCAAAAGATGCTCTACAATCTCTCCACTTTCCGGCTGGCTCCCACATCACCCTGGTAGCCTGTGACGGCGCTCAGTTTCGTATCGGACCAGGCGACGAGTTGCTCGGAATTGTTCCTGCGCTTCTATGTGCCGGCGCAAGTTCGGTTATTTCGACGCTGTGGAAGACGGCTGATAGGGTGGGCGCCACGTTTACGAATGAGTTTTATAAAGAGTTTAAAGCGGACAGTGGGGTAGTGGATGTAGCTAGAGCGTTTCAGAGGGCGGTGGTAAGGATGGATGAGGAGGAGCGGGAACCGTTGTATATGTGGGCTGGGTTTGTGCTACATGGTTATTGGAAATTTGAGAGAAATTGGGCGGAAGCTGGAAAGGGATCCGGATTAATGGAGCTAGAGGTCAGATAGAAATAGGACACAGAAGTTCATATTAGAAGTATAGAATGTGACTTTAGGATTAGACCATTGCAAATCTTTCTTACACCAAGCCCTACAGTGCCCAATTATCAAGAGCTAAATTTAATGTTCCTTTAAACTTTAAACTTGTTCATACCTCTCTGCCCTCGCCATCAGTCGTACAACTATTCGCCTATATCAACAGGTAGAAGCGAAACTAGCTATGAGGCAGCAGAAACTTCTGATATACATACATGCCACAAACGCAAACAATAAAATATGGAACCGAATCTAGTCATAACCCCAATCTTCCCGCTCACACCATCACTGGTCTGTCCGCCCCAAACCACAAAAGCTGACGCCGAACAGCACCAGTCCTTGCATAATGCAGTGGCATTTTTCCCTTCCCATCTTTGGCGTTTGGGTCTGCACCGTGCTCCAGAAACAGCGTTACCCACCACAGGGGATCCAGGTCCAGCGGAAATTGCGCGATGGAATGCAAAGCCGTTGTGCCATCCGGGGCGGCTGCATCCACCGCGGCGCCACGTTCAAGTAACAGCGCTGCTGGATCCCTCGCCCTAGCCTCTACGGCAAGTCGTAGCGCTGTTAAACCTTTGCCGTCCAGGGCATTGATATCGGCGCCGTGGTCGAGAATGAGCCTTGCTGAGAGTGTTGCATTCGTGCTTACAGCGCAGTGCAATAGTGTCTGGCCTTGGGCATCGACGGCATCGACTGGGGTGCCATGAAAGATGATTTGTGCCACCGGCTCATGCACTCCGAGGGCGACCAGCACGCCTAAGGCGGTCCGGCCTTGGTTGTCGGTCACATCAATGTTTGCACCGTGATCAAGAAAGAGTTTTATCGCGTAAACCTGCGCCGTGGATGCTGCCAGGTGGGTCGCCGTGAACCCGTCGGTATTTTTGATGTTGGGGTTTGCACCATGCTCAATAAGAGCCTTTATAAGCTTGCGATTTTTCGGTAGCATGATGGCGAGATGCAGAGCCGTTGATTTTTGGCAATCGATAGCGTTGACGTCGACGCTATGCTCGAGTAGTAGCGTCATGCGTCCTGCACGGTTCTGTGCACACCGCCCCATATTTCGCAAGGCGACATGCAACGGAGTTTCACCCCTTCGATTGGCCACGTTGACATCAGCACCATGCTTAAGTAGTATTTCTAAGGTTTCGCGACTCCGTTTGTGCGCCACGGCGATATGTAACGCTGTGTACCCCGCATTATTGATAGCATTAATGTCAACACCACGGTCGAGAAGGAGTGGCATTATTTCGGGAAGATTTTTCTGCAGCCTAATGCCCCGCATGAGAAGCGTCTCATTGCCCTGTCGATGTCTGACGTTGACGTCTAGCCCATATTCGAAAAAACGACTGAGGGTAGGTTGTTTATAGATCTGTTCCCATAGAGGCGTTCGATACGGTCTATATACGTCTATTCGATTCGGTTTTAATTCCGTATTAATGGCGAGCGTGTATAACTTCCGATTCCAAAGAGTATGAAAGAACTTGCTCGAACGGATCAGAGAGTTGCGGTCCTTGTAAGTGTTGAGATTGTTATATACTATATCGAGGATCTCGTTCGGGAGGACGAGGATGGTCGGGCTGTTTGTCGTCGACGATCTTGCACTTTCGGCCTTGGGTTGGGTGGATATTTGATATTCGGTGCTAGAATTCAAATCGCGGTTAGGAGGATGTTCGGGGTCACGGAGGCGTCTGATAAGAGCAGAACGTACCCATTCTGTTTGGACTCCATCGCTGTTCGGTTTGACACTGCCGTTGCGGTCAAATCAGGGTGTTCGTTGGAGGTAGAGGTGGTTGTGACTTAACTCGGGTTTGAGCTAAAGGTTTGCGTAAAGGAGACGAGGACGCGACGTGTCAGTCACATGAGTTCCTTTGAACCGTTCTCGAATCCTTGCAATGCACAACAACCTGTGTTGCGTTGAATTGGCATATAGTCTGTCAGCCCTACGTACGAGCCAGCGAGAATATAGCCAGCTGACAGACTAATTGGCATAATGGTAGATCATGAGTGGTTTCGAATTATTATCATTTGTGAGTCCAAATGTAAAATTGGCGAAGACGCCGGACGTTGCAAGCGTAACCGGAAACGGTGAATACAAGTGACCTCCGTGAGACACCATGCAAGCCTGTTGAAAGACTTTGTGGAGTACTTTCGGCAGCAACTCCTATTGATTTGAATGAATTTCCGTCCATAAACTGGAACCGAGTTCACGTGACTCGGTTCATGATTCACAGGCGAGTGCAACTCATGTGACATCGCATTTGGGACGCATCTCTGAGCGCAATTAGGGCTAGTCCACGACCTTAGTACTCACCGTACTCATGCATAAGTATGCATCGTGAGCACAGCCTCGTTCAATTCAGATTTCAGCTGAACAACTCCGCCTCATTGCAGCCTCGTAGTAATATTGGATATCTCCTCATGGCTGCAATCCTCCATCGATGCATCGCGACACCAAGCTCCCCCCACCATGGCAGAAGCAATCAGTTTGGGCGCGAGTGTGCTCGCCTTCATCATGATCGCCGCTGAGCTCTCAAAAGCGGCAATACCCATCTACAACACTATGAAAGATGCACCCGACGACGTTCAGCGTGTGCAGTCGCGACTAAAAGATCTTCAGTTTATACTATCGGAAATCAATAATCTTCAGTCAAACAGCGCATCCGATCGCGCTTTCAGCCAGGACGATAAGGCTAAGAAATATTGGGATGAGAGGTCAACGCAGCTCTGGGCAGACTTCACGGAATTTGAGGCATTTGCGAGTAACTTGAATGAAACCAAGCCAGCCGGAAGACTCCGGTGGTTCTTGTCTCGCCAGGATCGGACGAAGAAGCTCCTGGCGCTGCTCTTGGAGGATATCGACGTTCTGAAGACACTTCATCAGCTCATGCTAGAGTCGTAAGTTTCATTTCATCATACTCGACGTTAATCGTACTGCTATAGTACTAAGAGAGAACAGTTATAATTCGAGGCATCAAGCCCGTTGCGCCAGCTATCTTGAAAGCATTCTCCAGTACCAAGCACCTGTCATACCGAACTTGATGCAGGTCGTCCAAACGGTCACCGATATCAAGGATACAATGCTCACAAAGGTGGAGTTTTCGGAACGCAGAAGTACATCACGGTGCATGAGGAGGCCTCGGCTGAATATCGGAAATCCAATACGAACTCACAATCAAAAGGCAGGACTATTAGTTTTGCTATCAAAAGTTACAATTACGAGATATAATCTTCCTATCGGAACAATCGTAGTGTCGCATGGCGAGCAGAGCTCCGGCCAAGATACGTGCAGTAGCGAAAAATATACCATCGGCGGAAGGTGGGAATTTCATCCAGCATCATGGCTCTCACACAAAAGCATCATCACGGAAGCCATTCTGGCTATACGAAGTAGAACCGAGCTAGCTCGGCCAGCCATCAATGCTACTATGACATGCAAGGTTGCTTTGTCCGATGAAAATCCGGTCTGGGGGTGCATTCATAACGCAGACATAGTTGGCGTACAGAGGCTTCTCAGTTCAGGAGCAGTCAGAATTAATGATACAGACACTACTGATGGATTGTCACTTTTGCATGCGGTATGTGCATAAATAAACAATTCAGATATGTGTTCCTGCTGAGGTTCAATCTAGTCATGCATGCATGGGGCACTGATGAGGCCGAACTCGATGGAACTTATGAAATTTTTGATTAGCTCTGGAATCGATTGCAACGCGCTAGATAACTACGGGCGGTAAGCGTGCGCTTCCTTACCTTGCTATCCTTTGCAAATTGCTAACTAGAGTTATGACTTGTAGAACTGCACTCGCTTACTTGACCAACATGACAGCGAAATTAGTGCAACACCCATACCGTGTACAGGATGTACAATCAAGGAACTGTGCAGAGACAAACTGTGCAGAGGCAATGAGAATTATTACCGATGCTTCGGGGGAGCTTATATTTTCCGATGAGGGTATGGCAGTGTATTGGCCATATGCCAATTCAGCCTGGAGAGGTGCTTCTTACTATAGGGATCTCGCAGATGGCTTCCGTGGGTATGCTTCGGATTTATTTTCGCAGGATCCAGATCAATTGGATTTCTATGGACGTGTACGCCTAGGTTTCTCTTACTAGATATGATCAGTGCGCAGGATACGGATGCTCAAGATCTGTGGCAAGAAGCCCGTATTCATATGTGTAAGATAACAGCGACCGATACGGACCGAATTTCGGATTCCATGCTCAGGGAGATGGTTACTGCGGGCGACAGATTACCGGATCACACAGAGCATTGGGTCATCCTCATCAATAGGGTATTTGCAAATTGCAGCACCGATTTAGCTAAAGTTGATCATGCTACAGCGAATAGGATCCTGTTTTCAATCCTTGCTTACTCTCCGAGATGCTCAAAACAACTACGCAGATCTTTGTCGAGGCGATTGGGCGTTCCATGGAATTCTCCCATTACGGTACTGCACTACGGCGACTGCCACACATTTGATATTCTGGAACGGGTTGCAGGCGTAGATCGCGATTTGATGGACTTCCGCCGGATGCAAATATCCATATTGAAGTGTATGCCGATATTAGCACAAATTTTGTGCCGTATGGCCAACGATACTTTGCTCAACTTGCTTCTTATTTTCGCATCCGGTTATAGCTCTGAATACCCACCTAGAGGATATAGCGGATATCGAGAGCACATGCTCCCTTTAATTCGCAAAGGCGCAGACGTCAACTATGTCAGCGAGGATTGCCCATTTTTCCACGAACTCGAGGATGACTCTCTCCCGCGCACCCCGCTTGGAGCTGCTGTTTATTCGAGACAAATTATGGCAGTTGTTTTACTACTCGACCACGGCGCAGATATCCTATTAGACACCGATAGATGCTCTCTTTCTAAAGTGGCTTTTTCAAGAGCTAAGACCCGTTCTGATTGTCAGGGGTCTCAATATTCGGAATATCAATGTTATATGGATTTGGCTGAGATGTTAGAGAAAATTGAAACCGAGGAGCGGGCCAAAAGAAATTTTCTTGCGTGTACATCTACAGGTACGTGCATTTATCTACAATTATATTACCACTCTCCACCAAATCTAACTGATTGCAGCAACCGCTGAAGTTCCCTCTACGGGTCGGGCCCAATTGCAAGAGCCGATATCGTACTGGGTCCACGCCTTACTTGCACTAGGGATATTCCTCACAGCAGTTAAAACGGTCCAGTACCTCTTTCTTAGTAGCCTTGTTTGGGTTCTGAGGAATCGACAAATCCTATGGTTGTTTTGCAGAGCTGGGTATAATCTTATTTGGGCATTTTTACAGTCTTTTGGATGGATTGTTTTAGGCATTTATTTGGATAGTCGTTACCTAAGACAATAGAATATTCCGGAAACGGCTGGGTTATTTTGCAAGGTGGATCAGATGTCTATGTTAATGGACTTCTTGCTTTTTGCTTTGACCGTCATTGATCATGATTAATGATTCGAGGATGATTATAATTAAATTGTTACATAAATAGATCTCAGCTCTCATACGGGCTGACTGGCTCTGATACGGGCTGACGGAGTTCAGCCGTCTCTACATTTAGATGAGTACGTACGTGTTCGTACCGTATATATATGGCCTTGTGGCTCTCTTAGAAAGTACAATTAAGCTTCTAGCAATTAGTATTTCAACATAATAGTAGTTCCACATATGCTATTGCGCTATCTGTACAGGTTCTAGGCAATATTTGATTAAAGGAAAATACTAACGAGTACATGAATGATGCTAGCGCGCGCTTCTTAGCACGTATTACGGCTTCAATAACACTTAGGCAATATACACAAAAATTTCTGCACTTTTTGTATGGGGATTTACCGCAAACTAGTAATTATTTCCTTTTAAACAGTATGTGACTCGGCGAAGTCTACAGTAGTGCTTCTCAGCTGCCTTTCAATGGCAGTGAGACAGGTTCAATCCCAGGTAATTTCTTTTGCTTTTCACCTTCCATTTTGTGGAACCTTTGCACGACGTTTTGCACGACAATGTGGTTTAAAGGACGCAATATATACACAGCAATATGGTGTAAACCACACAACAAAGTTGTGAGACTATGGTGAGTATAAACCACTTTATTGTGTTAATCTTGAAGCACTGAAACGAAATCTACATCAACATGGCTTAACTATAGTGTCATCGGTAGGTAGCTATAGTGGCACTATAGTAAGGAAAACCTCGCCACAATGGCACTACAGCTGCATTATAATCATACTACAAATGCCACTACGTCATTTGCACCTTAGAATTTGAGTAAGACGCGGGGTAGAGGATAAAGGGATGAGCTTTAAAGCAGGTTGATGGTAAGTTTCATCCCCAAACTAGTTCTAGCTCCCATAGAAACCTTTAATATGGAAGATAATAAAACCTGGTGAGTGCTAGCTCGTCACCGAATTCGGGAATGGGTATCTCTGTCTGATGCATACCGCTCCTCCATAATTTGATCCGGGAGTCAGGTATCAGTAAGAAATTATCGAGATTGAATGCAGCACTAGTATAGTGTAATTTGCGAAAAAAAATTACGCCTGACCAAGTATATCTATTTAAGGTGTCTTCATCACTTCCGTTCATTTGAACATGGTTTGAAACAAATCACCACGAGAGCAGCTTTGTAAATTGAACTATATCCTCCGAAATACAAAAAATCCGCCTGCCCGACCTATCCCTGTCCCTCGCCCATGTGGAAACCGAGATTGATAATCACTACTCAAGCAACACCCTTAATCTGGCCTTCCGTCACAACCACGGTATCTCCACTGGATGCACCTTCAGGTTGGACCTATATTTAATTAAGGTTATCAGTGTGGATGTAGTGGAGTGAGCATTAACGAAATAGCTATCATACGTTGTAAGTGCCGTCCTGGAGACAGGCTTTGATTTGTCCTTTTTTGACAGTAGAACCGGCTATAGAAACCCAAGCCCAAGTTAAACCTAGTCCATTTCTCCTCCTAATCTGCAGTAAACTCATCACTCACGTTTCTCATACTCAATGGTGTCGCCTTTTTTATAAGTCATTATTGCTAGCAGATGCTCGATATTCGCTGGTAAAGATTGGTCGTTGGTGTAAGGTAGAAAGGTTTGTGAAGCGTTGAGGAGAAGATGTTGGTGCTGCAGGACTGATTACCGTCGGAGAAGTGCTCTCTTTATATACCTAATAAAACTAAAGGAACCGCCAATAGTATTCTACTAACTCCTTACCCCACGTTACTCTGCACTTAATCGTGTCTCGAGAGGAAACAAGTTTCTTCAATGTTACACATCTGGGATTTGGAGAAACCACACCCTCAATTCATCAGCGGCTTTTTGTTTGACTCATACCTACTAACAATTTATACTGATACGGCCGCTTGCGGTTATATCGGGGGTCCACGGAAGCCGAAGGTGCTGCGTGCATAAAACAAAAACCAGCGGGGAAAACATTTGAAGATTCTCCTGCCTAGTTTACCTTCACAAACATCAAACTGCCGGCATTTGTTCCGTACTAGGATCACCGGCGAAGCGGGTGAATGTAGATCTAGAATCTGTTCCATTTACTCTTGGGGTATGTAAACCAGTATGAACAATGTTTTAGATTCGTACAGCTTTGTTCGATTTCTTGTAACTATGAGCTAATGAAGAACTTTAATCAGCTGCTTCTCGTCCTTCCCCGCTATTCAAAGGGTTCAATGTATGTACTAAGGCGGAGATGAGCTTCATAGCAGTCACTTTCTCTTGGAAATATTTGCCCAATGATCCGGCAACCTAGCCAGTGGGTAGAAAGAGAGAGCACAATATATTCTTGTTAATCTTTGTATTGTATTGGATAGTTAGCTAGTAAGGGGGTCGTATAGATGTCTCAGCGTTCTTTTATATAATCTACATTTCCCATAAAGCATGACAAGTTTCATCCATTAAGCGTGATTTCTCGAAAATCAGTCCAGGATCAACAGTCTGGTTGTCAATGAAGTAGTCGACGAATATATTCGTAAGAAATAATTACTTCAGAAACCCTTCACCACTGTTACACACTTGACTGCAGTACTAGCGCTGTGGATTCCCAAACGCCGGTACCGAGCACAGAAAGAAAGGACAATACCACCTGCACTCTGCCCCGCATTTTCGAGTGGCACAACCTCCCTTACCCCACAAGGGACGAAGGTTTTTTCTATGGATTACGCGTCTGTACCCGGCATTATGGTTGAAAAAAAAAAGTAGGATTCACTAATTAATACCTTTTAGTAGCTAAGCGGCAGAGAGAGACTTTAATAGAGCAATACGTGTTGTTTACATCCCCTGGTTAAAATGCCGAATACATCTACGCAGGCCTTGGTGCAGCCGGGCGGGTCAATGTTATTGGCCTGTTGAACTTTCACTGTGGAGTAGCCGCACCATTTAGCCGTGGGCGTATCTAGCACATTCAACTGTGGGGGAATAGCCTCGGCATATGTGGTTTGACTCATACCGGCCTGGTATCTTTGGCCGCTTGCGGCTATGGATACATCCACCGGCGGTCAAGAAGGGAAGCTTCGAAGGCCAGGGCGGTGCTGCGCGCATAAAACCAACATATGGACTAAACTGGAAAAACGAACGAATGTCTAGTTTACCTACACGTGCGTTTCTAGGCTAGGGAAAAGCGACTCAAATCATCACCATCGGGTATTGGGCATTTCTATCCTCATGCTTCCCTGCTCGTCCAGAACGGCGGAGAAGGAGAAGGCATCAGTCAGGATCACGACTATAGCAACGTCATAAGTTTGTGCATACGATAGATGGGCAAGGGAAATGGATATGGAATGTTATACGAGAGTTCAAGTACTATGTGCAGTGCGCCATTGCCAACTTCGTACTTTCTGAAATATATGTAGGCAAGAAGGCGGGAGTTATGGGAGGAAGGTCCCCTAGGTTAAAAAGCTTTAAGGACCGTATGTTCCTCGAAATCACACCAATTTCTTAACCACTACTATGTTAGATGTTAGGCGTCAATCTTAATTAAGGAGATCGTAATATATGGTACTAATTAAATGAATCGCAGCAGCTATACTAGAGTAAGAGCGTCTCCGTACCCATTCCATCTTCTCTCGAGCCCATCGGCCATCAGGCCTTCCGACTTTCAATGTATTAATATTGATAGCAGGCTGAATGGCAATCGCCTAAAGCTTACCCCGAGCTCCACGATCTACACCAGGGTTGTTAATAGGGTGGGGTGTGAGTTCCTAATTCGCCGAACCTCTGTATGGACACCCATCTAGGTGCTGACGTCACAAGCTTCAAGCTCTCAAGATATACCGCAAGGAACAAAATTAATACACGATGCCGCATTGCTGTGATGAGTTCCCGTTTTCCGGACGTCCGACGAGATGGTACGATACCTAAATAGTTGAAGAGGGGTCAAATGTGGCGGTTGCCTACAGCTAATTTATGTTGTGTGACCGTGTGGTAATGTGTCGTGGCGAGCTCGAGCTTCTCATCCAGTACTTCGGCCACGCCTTTGAATTGGCGGGAGCACAAACTGCCGAACTCCCAATCAAGGGCCCAAATCTCATCACGTGGTCGTGCACGGTCCGCCACCTTATCATAACGTCACTAGACAACCACACTGAGCAAAGCCTTTGGGTTGCGCATTAATAGATGAGAAAATACCTAATAACATTTAATACACTTGAAAATAGGCCGTCGTCACAACCACTCGGAAAGGAAGGAGAAACGAAAATAAGCTGACTTAAATCTAATTCGCAGCGAAGAGGGTGAAGAAAGCTCTCTCCAGTTTCAAGCTCTAAAAACACCCAAGTCTTAGCAGTTACATGACCGCCAAGCTCTAATCACTGGTTATCCCAATCATTATCTCTGCTGAATATCCGGTGGCAGTGGCGAGTGGCAATGCTGGCGAAGGGTGGCACCAGGATATTCGAAGATATACCCAAAGATTCTCTGTACTCGGCAGATATCCCATTATATAATTATATATAAGTATCCCTTTATCCTAGTGTGACGTAGGTCGTAGGTTATTCAAATCCTAGATTTTGAGGTTGCTGTACTAGTCGTAGATGCTTTCTGCGTGATATTCTTCATGAAGGTGCTGTGTCAGCCTCTTGAACCCGATTTGAGACGCCGTGGCGCGGCCACGGGAGCAACCCAGAAACTTCTGGGTGTGTATACTGATGTATAATTATCCCTTCGCAACAACTCGTGCTTTCGCCAAAAAACTTAGATATCATGTCATCAACAAGTATTGCGAACTTAGAACACGATCATACACCATCACTCTCACACCCTGAGCAGATAATTGTTGAAATACTGTGTTTTTCTAGAAGCTTGATTCTATCTAAGAGAGCCACAAGGCCATATATATATATGGTACGAGCACGTACGTACTGATCTAAATGTAGAGACGGCTGAGCTCCGTCAGCCCGT
>Ga0307514_10002266_pt1 | contig 20426 bp, 18 predicted proteins | sample 16_EM_MG_FD_203088 | JGI IMG/M metagenome (GOLD analysis project Ga0307514, IMG submission 203088) | Populus trichocarpa ectomycorrhiza microbial communities from riparian zone in the Pacific Northwest, United States - 16_EM | ecosystem: Host-associated > Plants > Roots > Unclassified | place... | reverse complement strand
CTCCCCCGCTTCGGCACCCCCTTCCCAATCTTCACTGGCCTTCCCCCAATCTCCCTCCCATCCAGCTCCGCCAATGCCCTCTCCGCCTCCTCCTGGCTCTCAAAATCCACAAAGCAGAAACTCGGGTTCCTCCCCGTAAATGGATCAATCGACATATTAATATCTATATTGGCAAACCCCGCCGACGAGAAGAAATGCGTGAGAGTGTGCGGCTGCACGCTGTAGAGGAGGTTTCCGACGTAGAGCCGTGTGGAAGCGGGGTATGCGGGATCGTGAGGGCGGTCGAGGTGGTCGAGGGGCTTGCGGTGGGGTTGGGTACGCTGGGTGGAGGGGTGATAGGGCTGGGGGTCGTCTTTGAGACGCCTAGCTGGAAAGAGGGTTTGTTGGGCGACGGCTTTGGGACGCCAGGTTTGTGGTTGGGAGGATTTGTGGGAGGTTTCCTTTACTCGCCAGTTGGAGGATGTGAGGGAGCGAGTCGACTCTCGAGAGGGAGCTTTAGATGAGAATGAGTCCATTGTGCACAGGGGTGTAAATGCTTTGAGATTCCTGTGGTCAAGAAATCAGTTCCAATGCACTCCCTGCACGGATTAGGAGGATACTAGCTACCGAATAAAAGACCCTAGCTGTTAATATTAAACCCAAGTATAGATGTTGGCCTTAATATCTGTATGGATTGTTACCTGGAGTGGTGGAGAGGAACCAGAGGTGAGGTGGGGTGGGAGTGGGGTAGGTGGGAAATTTAGTGAAATAACTAGTCTTGGCGCTCAAAGCAATGATGCAAACGGAGATGTGGCTGTGTCGGAAGTTACCCTGAACTCAAGCCTCTGAAGTTAATCGGTGCATGTACCAGTGTTTAGTACATACTTGTTAAAATACGAGATTGCGTGATGTGGGAGAAATCGAGATGGGGATATATATATTCTGGTTGCTATAGTCTGGAATGTGATCTCGTGCCCAGAATGTAAAATTACGAGAGGAATTTTGTTAAAGAAGTACGGATAAAAGTAGTCTGGCTGTTGGCTGGCAGACTAGGATAAAAGCAAAATCTATCCAACAGGGGAGCTCTCGTAGAGACTTGTTTGCTGATCTAGTGCCCAGAGCAATTTACTTTTTGAGTGTAAATACTATGGATCTATCTTTTAGCCGAATATGTATGAGATAAGCTAAATAAGTCTGGGAATGAGAACATGGATCTAATGCTCTATCTAATTTCGCCAACGAATTTCCAACTCTTTTTATCCTTATCACGACTTGCCCCATTCGTCATCCTGGTATTTCCCTATTCATCCAGATTGGCCCCTTTGGGTTATCGCGCAGCCCTGTGATATCGTTCGCACGTGAGAGTAGTAGGCAACTGCTCTATCATACATATGTATAGTATATACATACAAAACAGAACTATTACGGAACACTAGACATGCGAACATGCGAATTATATCCTATGTACACTCCGGGATACCCTGTCATAAAGCAGGAATTGTGCAACAGATGAAGAAAGTCGCATTAAAAGGTATAAAGTTTTAACACCATTAAAGGAGTTTGTTTGTGCGATAGCCTGGCCTGCTACGATTAAGATACTTTATCCGAGAGGCTTTACATTGTAAAATCATTCCATACCAATAGGGTCGCTGTCAAAGACCGTAAGCCCGGTGCATTTTGGTTAACCGGCGCACCACTCTCGCGGCCATGGGTCATCTATCATTATCCATTAACCTGTCAGGCTGTTTCGTGACCTTAAAGAGAGAATGGCGACGGCGGCTTCAGGTCACTTATGCAGTCAGGCAGCCTAACATTAAACAAAACCACATATGCAAGGAATGTACCAATATGACGCCTCGGAGGAACGAAGACCGAGAAAGGCAAAGGGAAGCCGGGCTGGAAGTTTTTGTGGACCTGCTGTGGCTGAAAACTTATAAGATGTATTTATTTTATTTTAAAATCAATACTCAGTACTCCGTATTTCAACAGTAATTGACTAAAGGATGATATTCTTTTCTTTTTTTCTTTTGAGTCTATACGCCTTTCCCCCGAAGGGAGCCTTAGGGCTATGGGGCGATGATATTAAGGATGGTAAATCGACTGTGGCTGAAGGATATATGGACTTCCGGTATCTGCTTGCCTGATTACAATTCCTGTTTATGCATACTAAATACTTCTATGAATGAAACAATAGAGCCGTCAAGATATATACCTTTCCAAAAACCCCCGCATATATAAAAAAAAGCCAATTACACCTCATTCATTCATATTCAAACCAGACATTCCCCACCACTTCCTCCCATCCTCAAATTGTATCACTTCGCATAATACCTCCTCGGATTACTCATAAACTCCTCTGCCCTCTTCATCTGCGCCTGAAACATATCCCACAACAAATCCACATCCCCTCCCCTCTCCAACTCGCCCAACTTCGCATCTACCCACCTCCACCTCTCTTTCCCCTTCATCCTGTCCAGTTTCCTCACAACCTCCTCCTCAAACACACCCATCTGCGTGAGAACCTCCTCCAGCGCTGTCCTAAGCCCCTTTTTCCAGTGCCAGAAACTATGCGTGATCTCTGCCCGTTCATAGCAGTACCTCCCCACAGGGAACGGGTGCGCGCTTGGTGGGATAATATTCCCAGCTTCATCCTCTGAATCGCCGGAGTCGGACTCGTAGTCGGAGAAGTTATCGGGATTGTAGCGTTTCCCTGTGAACCGGACGGTGTAGCTGGCGTTTCTGTCTCGGCGATTACATGCCATACAGTGGTCCTCCAACCCATGCCCCCCTTCAGGATCGAATTCGAACCCTGGCCGGGATTTTAGAGCACGCATAAAGTCGCTTCTCCAGGCTTCACTTTTAAGTACCGAGTCTCTGAAGCTGTCGACCTTCCTATCTACAGAGTGGAGGGCATAAGTGAAATACTGGTCATCTTTGGGGAAGGACGGGTTGAGGAGGAGATTGAGCATATATTGAACTACAGTCTTGAAGTGGTTCTTTAGGGATGCATGGGACTGGGATGTGAACTGGATGGGGATGCGGGCTTTTGGTTCACCAACGGTGCCTTCGTCGTCCGGGGCGCCAAGTGGATCGGATTCGTCGTCTGTGACAATGAAGGACTCGATATCTGAGTCGAGGCCGCCATCGCGCCGACGAGACTTGGCCACCAGAGCTCCTTCCCCTTCCTGTTCGTCATCCACATCATCAAGCACACTGCCGCCCGTACCCGAGGTGTCAGAATCATATAATGCCTTCCCCCACCTTGCCACCTCCTCTTCCTCCTCCCCGAGAGCGAGATCCACCCCCTGCCGCTTCGCCTTTAACTCCTTTAGCTTTTTCTGAAACGGGGTAAGCTTTTTCGGGGAATCTCCATATCTCAACCTAGACTTCATCACGGGTGTTTGCGCAGCTAGCTCCACGTCCGAGCCGAGATCGCTATCGTCCTCCGCCATCACCACTAGCGATGGTTTCCCTGCTGATTTGAGCCGGCGCCGGCCGGGGGAAGTAACTACCAGAGGGTCATCATTGCCATCAATGGAGTCGAGTATAGGCAATTTCCTCCCTTTCCCGCTCCTGGTTTGCCGTTTGGGAATAGGCTCATCGCTCTCTTCGTGATTGCTTTCACCTGCCTCAAAGTGGACGAATTTCTCTCCCTTATCCTCGTCGCCAATATTTCCCTCAAACTCGTCGTCATCGTCAACCACAACCTTCCTCCCTCTTCGGCCCCTCCCTTTCTTTTCCATAAGACGCGCGGGAACTTGACTCCCCAGATCTGGATCATCGGGTCCTTCATCCTCACCCCCATCATGGTCACTTTCAACTAGCCAACCCTTGGCTTTATCCCTCATGACTTGCGTGGCTTGGATTTCCGAATCTAGGGGCACTTCCCCGCCAGTACACTGCCTCACCGCCGCTTCAGCTTCCTCTTGCTCCTCTTTCTTTCCATTCACGATTGGTAGGTGCCTAAACTTCCCCCGCTTCTCAGTCGGTCGTACAGCATCTTCACCCTCACTGCTCTCTCCGCCCTCCGGGCTGACCCGCGCGCGTTTATTCCTCTTCTCATTCTGATCGTGCTTGGGTGCTGCGCTAGTGGCATCTGAACTGCAATTCCTAGTCTTCCTCTTGCTTGTAGTGCGTGCTTCATCCACCTCCACATCATATACCTCCCGTGCTCCCCTCTCATCCCCGACTTGCCACCCTCTCCTCCCTCGTGGTTTAGGAGGTGGCGCCACCTTCACCGTTTCTCCAATCTCACCCTCATCATCACTCAGATTCTTCTTCTTATCCCCACTCCTCATCTCCTTGCCTTTCCCCATCTCTTTACCTTTTCGATCCTCCATCGATACCCTTTTCACATCCACACCACCATTTACACGGTTCCGGGCCCCCCTCGCCCTCTCTCTCTTCGCCCTAATCCAATCCTTTAAATTCCTCTCCTCCGTCGACTCCGCGCCTTCTTCAGACTCAGATTCACCAACCACCTTCTTTCCTGAGGCTGGTTGACTACTGGCCACCCCTGCACTCCCACTTACGACAGCCACACTACCAAATCTCCTCTTTACTTTCCTCTCCCTTATCTCCCGCTTCAGTCTCTCATCTTCATCTTCCTCATCATCCACCACAACTACCACCCCCCCTTTATCCTTATTTTGCCCCCTCTTACCCCCCCTTCCCACAACTGCATCTATCTCAACCACCTCCTCCACTTCACTACTACTACTCCCTCGCACCCTCCTCCTCCTTCTTCCTTGGTTCAACCCCTCACCGCCCCCGAAGAAACCCGCACTCTTTCCTCCTCTGGCCTCCGCAATCCCAATCACCCCCCTCTTCCCTTTGTTCCACCTTCCAGCATTATCACCATCATCATCAGAATCTGTATCCGAATACCGATAACCAGCAACGTTAATCCGTGGACGGGCGGGCGTGGGGCTACTTAATGAGTGAGAGGGTTCTTTAGAGGGTGAGGGCATGAGGATGGCGAAGGCGTCGCGGAATTTATTTGTGGTGATTGAGGCAGGGCTTGGTTTCGAGGTGGCGGCGATGGGGCCTGGAGAGGATGAGAAGGGGAGGGTGGTTTGGCGGGAGCGCTTCTTTTTCTTTGGTGGGGGTGGCATCTTGGGTAGTAGGCTGACGTTGGGTTGACGTTGGGTTGTGTGGTGGTGGTTAGGGTAACTTAAGATTTGTGTTGTGGGATGCGGGGTAAACAAAACAAACGGGTTGCTGTCTGCGGGAGGACGCGATTTAACGCCGCGCGCTGCGCGAATAATGACATGCAGAGGCGGGAGCACCCGGCTTGGCGGACATTGGGAAACATTTGAGAAAAAGCACGGGTAGTTTACAAGGAAGGGCTCATAAAGTCGAGTGCACGAACTTGAGTTAGTAGTATGTATCCTGCCAAGTATCACGTCTGGAGGTAATGTACACGTTGAAGATCTGATTTGGATGCAAGGGCATTGGGATCAACAGCTTTGGTGAAAATCATGGTGCAAGGTGCTGAGTCCAACAGCTTAAGAAATAATATGCAATCGCAAAATATGTAAAATACAAATAATCTAAGCAGGATTTATAAAGGTCGCAGACCTGTAACTTACAACCTCCCCCACCCCACCGTTCTGTATCGTATAGTAGAATATAGAACCTGTCTGTCTTTTGTCCAGGCGATAGTTTTCTAGTTTTTGGTGAAGGTAACAAAACAAGCAAGATCAATATCAAATATCAAATCAAGCCTTTTCTTCTCTTCTTCCACGGTGCCCATTTCGCTGTCTCATTCCCTACCTAGCCGCTCTTCCAAATCCTCCATCAACTCATACGCCGGCCTAAACTTCACTTCCTGCCCCCCAACCCCGCCCTCGCCCATAGCTAGCTTCGGGTTCGGCTGAGTATCTGTCGTTCCGCCGAGGGATGTATAACCCAAATCATATAAACTACAATACGGGACTTCCAACTCCCTCAAAAACTATCTCATGCGTCAGAATATCAAGTCAACTCAACATCTAGGGCTCCTTGTCCAACATACCCCCCAAATCTCTCTATAATGCCAATCAATCACCGGCTGACACCTCACAAACAATGGCCACCCCCCATCCGTCGGATCAAAATGCCCCAAAAACTCCCCATGGGGATCTGTCCTCCTCGTGCCTACAAGTATTGCCTGCATCTTCGGATGTGCATTTAGGTATGTCGCGAAGGCGGCCTTCATCGGTATTGGGTATCGGTGGACGGTGAGGTGGTATGTGTGGACGCAGTTGTTGACAAAGTTGTCGACTTCGGGGAAGGGGTTGGTGGACATGACGTATACGCAGGGGATTGTAGCGGGGAATTTTTTCGCATTGCAGGTGGTGAATTTGGGGGTGGAAGGGTGGGGGATGGGGTTGGTGCGGTAGTGTTTGGAGATGGCAGCGAGGAAGAGGATTAGCATGACGAGGCAGTCTTTCCCGCCGTTGAAGGACATTGCGAGTTCTTCGAATCTGCAAAGCAGTAAATTAGCTTTGCTTACCCACTTCCATTCGAGTAACGGTAAACTCACCTCCACCTCCTCAATGCCTCCTCCAAAACCCCCAAACTAACCCTTGTCTGCCTCTGCACATCCCTCAATATCTCACCCTTCACCTCCCTCTTCAAAAATCTCTCAATCCTATCCTCCCACATCCTCGCTACATCAAACAAACTCTCCATCTTTCCCACCACTCCCTCCCCCTCCGGGCATGTTGTATCAATCCAATTCTGCGCTGGGATAGAAGGATCTGCGCATTCATTGGAGAAGACTTCGCCATGGTCATACCACTCGACCATTCCTCCTGGGGGAACTAGCACGGGGATTCCGCCGTTGAGGTAGTAAATTGATGGAGGGCTGGTATGGGGATTTGGTGTAGATGTGATGGTGGTGAGAGGGGAGTAGATACGAATGGGGGCTCGGTTAATGATCCGGCGGAGACGGGCGGTAGGAGGATGCGGACCTGGTACACTGGCTGAGGGCGCACGGGTGTTATGGATCTTCAGATCTTTCCAAAGTTCGTTTGTTTACAGATAGATCACAGCGCTATGTCACAACTGCAATTCCAAATGCAGGTACTGGTACGGTGTTTGAAGCTGAAGAATGATAATTGGATTATAACCTGCAGGACCCTGGAGGCGGTCATTAAATTATTTACGCTCAAACCTTGCGGATTTATGCAGTCCGGGAAGGTACGGTATCTATGTTTTATGTGGCTTAAGCGTAAACACGTGATGGCAACCCGAGCAAGATCATTTCAACTGTGGAGCCGGAGCAATCTTATCTACTTACATACCTACGCTAAAATAATTTTCCCCGCAGTGATGCACGAGATCATTCCAGTATCACAAAAAAATATATCCGTCTGGGCACGCGAACTGTACCTATATCAACTACTTTGTAGCAGTTAACAAATCGCACAAGCCACTTCACTTTCTATCGCACTTTTCGCACTATAGCGAGGGCGAATTAATAGCTGCGTGCAGAAAGAATCCGTGGCGTGGCTTCCCTAGGTATAGGTATATAGCAGAGTTTTCCGTTCCTTAACGCTGGGTTTGCCTATGTCATAAAAAGCAACATGGATCATTGTTCGCGAGTAGATCCAGTAATGATTTGCCAAAAAAACACAAAAAAGCTTGAGATAATTGTGATTGGTGGTTGTTACTACAGATGGTAGATGTCTTACAATACGGGGTGAACATACCATACACTGCTTAGGGAACTCTACACCTTAATCGGCAGGGGCACGGGTGACGCCCATGCCATATTTATCCTACAACTCCTCATTTCTCATGTCAGTGAAATTTGAAGATATAGCCATAGTGCCGGTTGCAAGTACGTATACAGAACAAGTCCTCGCCACCTCGGTTGAATTACAGAGCCCCTCAGCAATGAACAAAAACTACCTTGTCTGCATCCTCAGTCTCTTTACCCTCCACGCTGCAGGTGCCCCCTTATTCCATCCTCGGGCATTCAGATGTGGCAATTCAACTCTCCTGCCCGAGGGATCCGATTGCCAAGCCCGTTTCCGTGAAGTCCTGCAATGCGTCTCTGTTCCGGCAGGCGTATTCGGCTTTTACGCTTGGTTCTGCCTTCTACTTTTACCTATTGGGAACATAATAGTCATGATGGCTAATGACGTCGAGCCTTGGGACATGGCTCTCAAGATCGCAGCAACAGTCCTGACTACACTCTTGGCTACGATCTCAATGTACCAGAATATCACCTCGCTTACCCGATGTGAGCACGTACAAGAATTTAGTCTTGTCCGCCCTCTCGTCCTAACCCTATTGGCCTCTGATATCTGTGCTCTAGCAGCGGGTGTGACAGTCGCATTCTGGAAGGTTGACGGGATCTTCATCCGGGTCACAGGAACCCTTTATGCTGCCGCATCTGGAATCGCAGGAGTCGGGGGTTGGGTGTCACTCCTGCCCCCGATTGTTAACGGACGGGCTTTCTTATCGCTTATACCCCGTCCTCTGACAACGCTCTGTTCCTTGGGTTTCCTTGTGGCAACTCCGTCCATTTTGGCTTGGTTCCTATTGACGACCAAGTCAGGTCGACTGCCGGAATGGGTGCGTTTTTTGATTGTTTACCCTGTGATATCTGGTGTATTTGGTGCCTTCGGGTTTCTATTTCTGGGGAAATGGGCAGGTGATGTATGGGGAACATACTGGGCGAAGGAACCAGTGGGAACCCTTCTGGCAGTCGTAGTCCCAATCGTCCTCCTAGGGAATGCGGGTTTGGTTCTTTATGTGGTCCTTGATAAACGGAAACTATAATGTAGTGAATCTACTCCGTAAAGCAGAGCTTTGTCGGCAGAGCTGGCTATTCGGCTGGCAGTACAGTAGGCAGAGCGGAGCCGGGACCAAGCCGTTAGCCACTCGGCATATATCATACGTGTGTGCATAAATAAGGGGTTCTTGCATTTAGTTACGCCAAGTAGAGATTTTGCAGAGGGTGTGCTACTGAGAAGTGGTGATTCAGTATAGTCTCACTAATTCCAGTGGCAATTCAAACGTTTTCTCAAATTGACCACTTGTAGCCCCTTGGCTTCATTTGTTCCGCTACGATGGATACACATACATTGGAGACCCCTTGATTTCCATTTGTTCCGCTACGATGGATACACATACCCTCCACTACCAAGGCCATTTGGGACTAGTCTCAGTAATGCTAGTACTAGTTGGCCGACAACATAATGTGGCGTCGGGCCGCCGTATGACTGTCTCAAAGGTGTTGTGCTTAGGTAAGCATGTATTGTATACCTATATACCAAGTTTAAGCTTAATATACCCTCAATGACTCAACTGGGTATTGAAAAGCTTTACATATACCCTTAGTATCCCACTCTTTCAAACCCAAAGTTCCATTGCACAAACGTCAAGCGAAGCACATGATAAAAGTGGGCCGTCTTGATCTCGAGACGTCCTCTAATTGTGTAGGGCACACTTGGGTGGATAGCAGCACCAGGTGCGTGCTTCAGTGATAGCATACTGGGATGGTGCACTAACTTCAGAATACCCTCATGCGCCTCTGCATGAAGGGTAGGATGAATCCCAACGCTGTACAGGGGATAGCTATAGTCACGGACTCGAGGTATATGTTATACAAACGATAACATTTCTGCTGAGCTAGGTATTCTGGCGAGGATTATTCTAAGCAAACAAGAAGATAGATCCGTTTTTTCCGTGGATTCAGCACTTATTTCATGCCATGGCCAGGTGTCCGAAGGGTGATGCAGCCAGACTTACATCAAGTGGGCGGAGACGCTATGATGTGTTTTAATTCTGATTACCCTCAAGTTCACGCAACACCACTAGTTCAACCGAATCGGTTTTCGCAGTGTTAAAGATATCATAAACTTTAGCCAATAATTCTAGATATTGGCCTTATGATCCCCAAGCGAGGGGGTCTAAAGTTAGGTGAAAGTTTGTGACTGTTGGAACATGAGGCCACGGTTTTTACCACTCGGTAATGTCCAGTGGGCAATAATCCAAATGACTATATATATCCTTTGCCCTCTCGCATCTTTTTTTTCCCCCTTATCGAGCACAGTACTGGCATTTTCCGTAGTATTTTGTTTAATCACTTAGTACTATCTCATTCAAGGTGTGTTGCCTTTTCATACCGATGCTTCAGCAGGTATTCAGAGCCAATAGCTAACCGCCCATAGGCCCCCCGAAATCTCCTGAATATTTATCAAGATGCATCTCCCGAGGTACTACACATCCCTCATCGCTTTTTTTCTTGTCCTGTACGATGGGCAAGCTTCCTGCGCACCCATAAATGTTCTCTACCAGCATCAAGTTCTCAGGCATAATGGAGCAGAATATGGTGGCAATCCCAAGGCTAGGAAGTATCATCCTCTGGAAAAGCGTTTGAATGTTCCTGAGGTCCTCAACAAGCGCAGTTTCCCAGGCAATATGCAATTGATCACTACACCAAACCGCCCTGAGATGGAAAGCCAAATCCCTGTCACCACAGCTGCTAGTATCTCTGTAGGCGGCACTGATGAGAAGCCTAAGTTCCTCAAGACCGTTGCCCAGGGGCTTAGCAATTTCTTCAAGACCATCAAGGATTGGTTCAAGTCTGACTCCAGAACTGAGAGCTTCAAGGACCTTGGGCGCCGCTTCAGCTCCTGGTTTAGAAACATCAAGGAAAAAATCCTAAAGAGCAAACGATATCCTGTCACGGAACAGGAGCCACTGCCGGCGGTCATTTCGGTTGACTCACTCCCCCGGGGGGCGGGGACTGGTGTGGCAGCTTCTGAGCAAATAGCCCATATTAATGCGGCATTCTCTGCAGCTCAACCAGAGACGGAAGTCAAGAAACCAGCTGTCCCAGTTTTACCCGTGGAGGAACAAGCGAACGCACTTGTACATGTCAAGCCAACTGAGCCTGTTGAGCCAGTAGAACCAGTCAAGTTGCCTGAGCGCATCGAGTCAAATGCTCCAGTTCTACAAGCTAATATTGGTGTAAGCAGAGCTGAGATTGATGGAGCTGTTTCGGGGGGCCCCGAGAGCATTGCTCCCGCTCCTACCCTCGCGTTGGTTTATCCAAAGATATCTACCCCCAAGGTATTTAGTCCCAAGGCGGTTTCTCCCAAGGCACCTACACCCAAAATGCCCACTCCAGAGGTGCCAAAGGCCGAGGTTTATTCTCCAGAGGCACCTACTCCCGGGGCAGCTTCTCTAAAAGCACCTACTCCTGAGGTAGTTTCCCCCAAGGCACCTACTCCTGATGTAGCTTCCCCAAAGATACCTACTCCCAAGGTTGCTTCGAAGGAAGCTACCCCAAAGGTACGTACCCCAAAGGTGCCAACCCCTGAGGCAGTCGTTCCAAAGGCACCTACTCCTGGTGTTGCTACTCCCGAGGAAACTGCTTCAGGTGTATTGACTCCACAGCGGGATACCATCGATCATGGTATCATCCATATGTCAGTCCAGCCTTTGGACCAGGCCGAGCCGCCCTATCAACCCATGGCAGAAACTGAGCCTGCCACCCAGGAAACAACCCAAAAGGGTAGGGAACAAGATGCAGCAGAGAGATTAGCAGCGAATCTCGACTCTGAGTATGAAGGATCCTTCGACGATGATGAGGCTCAAGGCGCCCTTCGTCCCGCTATGGGAAGCTTGGTTGATGTCGACTACGAAAGATTACGGAAACTCCCGTCTGGATACCGCTCGCCATTCAACAGCGAATACGAGTCGGGGCCCCCAAGAGGGCGAATTGGCACTTTCTCCAAGAAGGCCGACAAGGAGTTGAGGGAGTTGGAGGCAGAGGGATACAAAGACTATCCCGTGCCACATTTTGATGAAGGAGTGCGAAAAAACCCTAACCATCTCGACCCTATGGATAACCTTTTCCTCGAGCAAGGCCTTGACCCGTTGAAAGTCGACCCCAGGGACCGCCGCAACTACGCCATTATCCTCGAGTGGTACAAACAAACCAGAGCTCCTCAAGACCGCGGCCATCCCAACCACCGGGAGCTTTATGAAGCCGACCCCAACCCCCCTCCAGACGAAAATGGAAGACGATACCTCTGGGGCACCGACACATACGCAGAACAGTCATCCCGCCCAGCTCCGGTTCCTTACATCCGCGACAAGATGAAGAAAGCAGGAACCCTCGAGAAAATCGGGCAGATGCTTACGTTCGGCCTCATCTCTAACGACCCGAACCGGCCACACTTCTGGTTCCACGATTGGCTGCCTGGCTTTGGCCGCAGAAACGAAATCGAAGACTGGATTAACCTCAACATCCCCGCTAACTGGATCCAGGGCAACTTCCCCACCGAGGTTGGCCCCGTATCAAGGAAGAAATACGAAGGGCTTACGCCGCTAGAACGAAAGGCGAGATTAACGGCGTATAACAATCGGTACAAGGACGCTGCGGATAGGAAGAATAAGAAGAATGCCAATATCCTTCATCGTATGGGCCAGGCGGATGCATGCGCCCAGGCGTTGAGGGCCGGTAAGAGTCAGGCGGCTGCATCACTAGCTTTCCCTTGTGCAGAGGAGATTTTGAAGAATAGGACTTTGTGGGACCAGTTGAAGGCCCGACTATTTAACAGGCAGGCGAGGCATAATTTATTGAAGCAGGCGAGGAATATGCGTAATATTGATAGGGAGGATCTGCATATGAGGTTAGAGGCGGATGGAGTACTAGTTGTTGATGAGCCATAGAGGGATAGTGGTTTCTCAATAGCGGCCTGGTGGGATCCTTCATCAATGAGGGACTGAATAACGGCAGTTCTTGATTCCAGGGATGTCAGTCCCTCTCCCAGTGGTGGATAGGGCTTGAAACGAATCTCTGTGATCTTCTTTTTATCTGCTCCAGTGAGCTTACGCATGAATTAGGCAAGAGCCGAAGTATTAGATGAGTCGAAGGTGATGAATATTCAAAATGTATTAAAAGTATGAACATAAGGATAAGAAGTCAGCTTACCTTACCTTGTCCTTGGGTACCAAGGCCCTGCCCAGGAACGTAGCCTATTTTGGCCATTATTCGAGCTGCGAAGCTATTGGGATTTACATTGGGTATAGGTTCTTGAGCATTGCCTTTCTTTTGCCCCCCTCTCCCACGGGGTTGGTGCACAAAATCAGTGAAGGATGGCTTTGGAGCAATGAGTGGTGGCACTTGTGGGGAGGCAAAAGGCAAGGGTTCATGGAGCGGATGGTGAGCTATGGAGGAGACGAAGCCTGGTCCAAGTGGCGACTCAAATGATGGCAAGCCGTAGACCCAAGGATGCAATGGCCCACTCCGGAAGTAGAGGCATCGGCAACTTGATTGGGGGTATTTCTTCCATCTGTGCTTGTCCCTGTGGATCCAGTACCTGCCCCGAGCCCACCCTTGGTGAACGTGTTGAATAAATCTGCCTTTCTCCCCACCCCTCCGAGCGATCTTGCAAGACTGAGTCGCGGTCACTCTTCCTCTTCCGCATTATAATTGTCTTTCTCGTCGTCTCGATACTCTGCCTCCAGCCCTAGACCTCGACAACCTGCTACCCTGCCACCTAGTCCAACACGACTTGAACTTTGCTCTTCCTCGTCTCCATCATCTCCTATCCTCCTACGTAGCCCAGCAAAGACATCTAGACCCTCCTTCGTTTGCTCCCCCTCCTCGTCTGGCCCATTTTCGTCGTTCTTCTCATCTTGGACTTCATCATCAACCATGTTAACACCCTTTTCACCGCTTAACAAACCCCATGGCATTTGCTCTCAATGGCTTTCCTCCCTTTTCTCAGCGCCTCCCCTGAGGGCCACTATCCTCATGTACCGCAAGCATGTGGTATCGATCAAGCTGACTAAATTGGTAAAGGAGCAAAATATCGACAGAATGGACAAAACATGGAAGGCTAACCCTGCGTAATGATTCCCCAAGGACATGGTGTCACTGGTACTTTATGTATCAATTTCATCAATAGTGTCAAATCGATCAAAAACGAAAAGCAATAATCAAGGGGTATAGTATATTAGAAAACACCCTCCAAATCAATCGTACCTCACAATTACAATATTTTCCGTCGACTTCTCTACACCCTCACCATCAGTATCCTCCCTGAACCCAAGCTGTCGGTAATAACGAGACTTTCCGTAGACTAGAAACCTTCTATTGTTCCAATCAAAGACTCCCCTCAATCCCCCATGATCACCCCCCGGCGGGGGTAGGTAGACATTGGCATTCCGCGAAGCCACTAGAGCCTCCTCTTCTTCCCCTTTGGCCTGTACAGCTTTAACTCTAACACCCTGTGGACGTTGAAGGCCGTACTCGAGGCTGAAATTTCCTGCAATCGCCGCTTTATAATCCTCCCAAACCCAGTCTGAGATTCTCTCAAACCGCTCTAAACATGCTCTCTTTTCCTTAGCTATCTTGTACGCTACAAGAGCACGATCTCTGATCCGTTTACTAGTCACTGGACGGCCTGTTTCTAGAACTGCCTGGTAAATAGGATAGAGATGTCGTCCTGGTGGAACAAAATCGTGATCATCCCTACCAGGAGCCCACGGATACCCCAGTATATCGGGGGCCGCTTCGGAATAGTTGATGCCTCCTATGCTGTGATGCACTCTTTCTGCACAGAAAACGCTGCTAACGGTCGCATCCCGGGAGAGCGCATTTTTGAGCCAATAGTGTGAAGGGAAAGGATAGAGGGCTGCTCTGTCAATGTCCAAATCCTTTGGAACGAGTGGCAAGGCGCGGATACCCTCCTGGCTGTAAGGCATGGTGTAATAGGTAGGGGTAGGATAACACTCCTCTAGATCCACGTGACCTGTGGTATCTGCCCATAGGCTCGCTTCATTATTCAACGGCTCATGTCTTTGGTTGCGCCATTCTTGGATCGTAGGAGGTTGCCCTGGAGACGGCCTTGCAGTAATGTACCAGGATACCAAATTGACGCGCTCACCCTGTGGTGTGGTTCCTTTGATGATAAAATCCCCTCTGAGGCGAAGGCGCACAATGTCTTCCCCAAGTTTCCAATTTTTCCCTTCTGTTTGGGCACACATATCTTTCGTTACCTCAGTTCCATCATTGAAATCTATCCAGTATGACCTAGGCAAGGCCCCCATACTTTCAATATGCTTCGCCAGCGTCCGTAAAACCACTCTTTTTAGCACAGTAGGCTCCGTCCAGGTGTTGTCTCGGGTTTTCTTGGGTATCGAGATAACTTCTACGACAGGCCTGCGATCAGGAGGTGGGAGAAAACCCAAATAAAAGACTTTACCCTTTGTGTCTGCAGATATATCAAAAGTACTGAGGGGTGGATATTCTGTCTTTTTTCTGACGCAGAAATGGTGAGCTGGTTCGTAACTTGGAGCAGTTCCACCAGTGGACCCTTCAGTATGATAGATCACACCCTCCAGTCGTTGCTCCATCAGATGGAACTCTGATATGCAATAGTGTTCGTTCAATGCCGCTATAGTCAAGAAGTTATCTGTTTCATACCACTTTGTAATTAAACGCCCTCGATCTTCTGGGCGCACAGAAAGGACTGCACACTGAGTATGTGTAGAGTGTGACACTTTTTGCCTTATTGTTGAGATTTCAGGTGGAAGTAGGTCACTCGAAGCCCATAGCCTAAGCCGCAGGTTAGCCATCCTTTTGTCTCTAACCCAAGCTCGCCTGATATATGCGTACCGCCACCACCAATTTGACTCATTTGACTCATTTGGCTCACTTATAGCTGGTGTCATCTCAGGTGCAAGGGGGTGGTGTTCATGCGCTTCCCCCGCAAGAAACAATCTTCCCCTATTTAGTCTCATGCGAATCCGCTGTCCATCTCGCAGAGTAAGTGTTGGAGAACTTGTTACAATACAATCACCCAACACCACTCTCAGATCAAGAGTTGTTACTGCTTCTGGCTCCTGGCTGTTGATGTCTCTTATGCACAAGATGCCACGACTCTTTTGATACACTATTAACCCTTCCCGAGGCTCAACCACAATGCTACTCAAACACCCGACAGATCCATCCGCTACAGGATCGATTATTTCGACATCTGTTGGCTGCCCGGCCTTCCATTTTTGATTTCGGGTGTATGAATTATCGAAATCTGCTGCAGTGCGACAATCTCCTCCTTTAATGAAGGGTCGCGGCTGGAAGCCCGGGTATGGTAGCCCCACCTTCCCAGTGACTTCTGACGAATTTCTGAAGTACAGCTTATGTACATAGCGGCATATATCGTCTTTCGTGAAGTAGTCGAGAAAGGACTTTGAAACTAAGCGTAGGGTCATAAAGTCATAGGCAGTCAAGTAGTTGACTATTAAACAAGTAATCTCCGGTGGTAGATTGATTAGCGATAGCTGCTGCGGCTGGTATGCCTCTGCTCGCATGCATTCGTCCTCGCCTGCTGGCATGACTGGAGGAGACTATGGAACAGAAAGTTAGTTTCCTCGAGGGGAACGAGATGGGTAAATGCGCAAACCAATGGGTTCGTATTGCTCTACGGTATATATATCTAGTGGGTAGCGTGAACCCTCTTGTCTCAGACTGCGGGCTGTGTATGCTGGGACAACAGATGAAAGGAGCGAGAGGCCCTGCCCTGCAGAGTTCAGTGGGGAGAGGGCGTCAGCTTAAAACCAGCCGGAGAGGCCTAAGCTCCAGAATGAATGAGGTTGGAAAGGTGGTGGTGCTCTGAACTTGGAGTTGAGAGGCGACTGTAAGCTGGATTTTCCACCCACCAGATGAGACATGGTGGGGTCGAATTGAGGGAACACGAAAACGCCTGTCAAAAAGTGGTCTCCACATTGTCAAATGTCAAGATCAGAGTGCAATAGGGTGCGGCCGTTAATCCTCCCCTGGTCACAAGTAGTAATGTTATCAAAGATATTTATTAGGTGTACGATCCATCTCACGTGGCCAGCCGTCCTTGCTCGGGGTATTGCGTGTACCTGCATAGAGTTGGTGATACAACTAGATCATCAGGGGTGAGATGTGCCAGCAGCGGGGTGAGTGCCCTTATGGGAATTCAAGGGCATTGTCCATAGACCTTCTCCTTCACCTATCTTTCTCCAGAATACATTGGGCTCTGCTTATGCCCTACAGGCCTGCAGTTTGATCTTGCTTGCCCCACCATGACTCCCCCAGTCTTTCAGAGGATGAGGACATCCATCTTCCAGCCTCTCCAGAGCGCACGCATCACCAAATCCACGTCATACAATCTTAAGATGTTTAGGAAGAACCCATGGGGCGAGATATCCGGAAGCCTAGGAGATCTAGGCACTCTCCTGCCAATCATGACCGCCCTTGCCACCGCAAATTCGATAGATTTCAACTCTACTCTCTTGTTCACAGGGCTTTTCAATCTCCTCAGTGGGATGTTCTTTGGAGTGCCCATAGCCGTGAGTGTTCCCCTGTAACAAGTCTGCCCCTGTGTAACATCCCTCCATAGATACAGCTCCCTCAGTAAGTTTAATTACACTCCACTGACTGTTATACCCCACAAGGTACAACCAATGAAAGCCATAGCATCAGTTGCCCTTAGCACAAAGATGGACAAAGAAGAAACTATGGGAGCTGGTATCTCTGTTGGGGTTGTCATCCTCTTGCTCTCTATAACTGGGCTGCTCGAGAGCGCTGCCCAACTTGTTCCCATCCCAATAGTCAAAGGGGTCCAAGTTGGTGCTGGTCTCTCCCTCATTCTCAACGCAGGCGTAGGAATGAAATTGGTTGCCTTCCCCTATGGATGGCAGCAGCTATTTTGGGCTATTTTAGCAACGACTTTAGTTTTTGCAACTTCACGAAATACCAGGTTTCCCTTTGCGCTGATGATATTTGTGCTCGGATTGGCCTGGGGATTCCCGGGGATATTTCCTAGCTTCGGGTTCCAGCAACCTTCTTTATCCTTTCCGCCAAATCATTCTATATACACTGGTTTCTTGACTGCTGGGGCTGGTCAACTCCCATTGACAATCCTAAACTCCATTATTGCAGTAAACCAACTCTCTCAGCACCTTCTCCCGCTCCGAGAAGCACCCTCTATCACTTCCCTCGGAATCTCAGTTGGATTGATGAATTTGATAGGATGCCCGTATGGAAGCATGCCCGTCTGTCATGGTATTACTCACTTTCTATATCTATCTATGAATCCTTGAAGTTTTTTAATCCATGCGTCATTTCTAGGATCCGGAGGACTTGCAGGACAATATCGCTGTGGTGCCCGCTCAGGATCTAGCATAATGCTCCTTGGTGCCTTCAAGCTTCTGATGGGGCTTTTTGTGGGCACTGGGCTTCTCAGGTGGTTACAGTCGTTTCCAACCGGGCTGCTAGGAATTTTAGTGGGTGCCACATATCTTATATTCCAATCTGAATTTACCAACGTATAAGGCATAGATTTTCCTTGCTGGGCTAGAGCTAGTTAGTGTTGGTCGCACGCTCAATACCACAACGCCGGATCTTCTTCACAGCGCCCTCAACATCGATGAAACCAGTACCCTAGTACCTAGAGGCCCCCTTTCCGAGGAGGTAGCTGAGGAGCGATGGATGCTGATGACCATTACAGCTGTGGTTCTAATATTGTTCAAGAACGATTTTGTGGGTTTTGCCGCTGGCTATGCCTACTTTGGCCTGCTTAGGCTGCAGGAACAGTATTTGGTTTGGAGGGCTCGCCGCCATGCTTGATTTATGGCGACAGTGTGAAAGAGACACAGATACGGCGGGTTTGCATTTTCGTGCCCCCTGAACTGGGGTCCCGCTATCAATAACTGCATGTAAGAAGGCCGATTGAGGGTAATTTTGTAGCTTTCGTCTATACATGCAAGGTATATCTTTTTGGAAGCATTCCATACATAAAATGGTGTTTGGGATGGTCATGATAGAGTAGGATTTTGGGAGCCGTATGACACTGTCACTCTAGATGGTAGGAACAGGTCCAGGGACGAGATATAAATAAGTTATTTGGAGTTGTCCTCTGGTTCGAAACTACTGGCTAGTCTGCCCCACACAGGCTTACCCATTTTGGGAAGTCAATGCTTAAATGGGGAAGTCCGCTGCCCGCCGGGCTAAGCCAGCGGAATATGATAGTAAGCAGTACGGATTACTAAATTGTTTTTTTGAGTCTATACGCCTTTCCCCCGAAGGGAGCCTTAGGCTATGAGGCAGCCCCGTTCCCGCACCTTCAAGGACTGGATTTACATACGCGACAACATGCTACATGAACGCCCTGCCTCCCGAACCAAGGAAACAAAAACCCCGAGAGTCCAGCTGCTTTCACCTATCCGGCTCCCCACCACCACGCTCTCACTTCAGCCCGTCCCCGACGGGTTACTAAGTAGTAGAGTACATGTACTTATGTATGTAAGTATTTGAATTACACTGGTGAGAGACTACGAGTGATGAGATAGGAGCAGCTACTCATGTTGGCAGATTTAGAACATCAAATACAGTGGGAACACATCTCTCTCTAGATACCTTTAAATACCCATTAAACAACCAACCCTGCCGTCTCTTAGCCCATGGCTCCACAGTCGTACCCCTTGGGCGGGCGGGCAGGGATGGGAGGTTGAAGACACTTTAGTATACTTAAGTGGCATTGCGGCTAATATAACTTTGCAGCAAGATTGCAGACAGCGTGCGTAACCATGAGATTTTTGTGGATATTTCAACAATGAGGGCATATTTATTGAAGCAAAAAAGGGAATAAGATTCTGATGTAGATAACTAGAGAGTATAAATGGTTACCCTGATATGAGGGTAAGAGAACAACGAGATATTTGAGCCAGGTATCAAAATCCAAAGCTCAGTTCGGTGTTTGATCTATCACTTACTTGCGCTAGTACCGACTATACCAGTGCACCTACAGCTAGATATCAATTTTCCATCCTTGCCCGCCTGCCCAAGGGATAGACTCAAAAAAAAAAAAAAAAAGCCGGCCCCGCAAGGGTGTTACCCTCAGCAAGCCCCCCTCTACTGTATCCCTCTACCCATATAAATGGAATTTAATCTCCCAGTCCTGAAGCTATACGGAGTACAAATTGCCCTTTCTCCCTTTGTTGTGGGATTCTCTACTTGCTGATACAATTTTTTAGAATCTTCCTCGTGGTTGAAAAGTTTGCTTAACACATGAATTCTAAGCTTGAGACTTTGTGGGACCCTTTGTTTCTGAGCAAGTGAGCCGATTGAATTGCATTCCCTCTTCGATTATGCAAGAGTATGCATACCAACATCGAGGCAAACCTCTCTCCAACACATACATGTAAATACTGTTCACTCGCGCTGTAATTTGTGTCTATTTAAGCTCTTGATTCCATTGCTTCCATCGCTTCCATCGGTGAATTCAAAACCGTGGTTGCCATTAAGTTACTGTGCTGGGAGCTACCGCCATGCATGTACTCACTCAGAGGATCTGGTAGGTAACGTCTGCAGGGTCACTATGTATCCAGGGTGATGGATTGATGCGAATGGGCGGGCGATATGAGCAGAGGGGGGAAGATGGGAGGTTGGAGGCGCAGGG
>Ga0307514_10002265_pt1 | contig 20426 bp, 16 predicted proteins | sample 16_EM_MG_FD_203088 | JGI IMG/M metagenome (GOLD analysis project Ga0307514, IMG submission 203088) | Populus trichocarpa ectomycorrhiza microbial communities from riparian zone in the Pacific Northwest, United States - 16_EM | ecosystem: Host-associated > Plants > Roots > Unclassified | place... | reverse complement strand
AAAACCCCTCTATGCGTGCTGCTCCAACTAAACTAACTGCAATAGGGCCTCCGGTTACGGTAAAATGTAAAATTCTCCGTAATTTGAACTCTACCAAAGCAATCTCCGCGACAGCTAGCTGGCTGGTGGGAGAAAAAAAAAGGGTCCAAACCAGTATCAGATAAATAACCGCACCAATACCATATGGTTGGGATCTTTCCCTCAGATGGGTACCTAGGTACCTAGCTAGGTACTTACCACATGGTAGGACCCCTCCCCCCCAATTGAGCTGGTACCTATGCTTGGAGGGGCCAATGGTTTGCCGGATGTATCGCCTGATTTGCGCTCAGACACCCACCTTATACTGTACAGGTACCTACTGGCCACTGGCCTTCCATAACCGATCTGTGGTTAGGTACCTAAATCATCCCAGACCCTGCCTGAGGGGCGGTTAGAAAGATTAGTTAGTTAGGTAATTAGGTAGGTTAGGTCATTCTACGGTACAGTACAGTATTAGTCTTAGCCTCCTCTACCTACTGCCACAGTACATACTACAACTCATTAAGTAATATCTCACATGGGCATTGCTGCCCATGCCAGTTGAAACAGCAAAATTAGGTCGACTTTGCGAACTCCCCTCCCCTCCCCCTGGCTAGAGTAGTAGCCGGCGGGGATACCGTATTCTAGAATACCTACCTACCTAGGTACCGGTAGGGGTCTTCTGGTCTCGTGCCCTCATATCTACCTACTCTATCTATCTACGGTAGGTTGTAGCGCCACATACCCAAAGTGTGAAAACCCGGGGCGATCCGTGGCTGGTATGTACCGTACACTACTGTACTGTACTGTGCATAGACCCCAAAATCTTGCATGCTTACTGTACATTCGCTCCATGGCCGCCGCCGTCGGGACGGATCGCCTTTTCAAGGTAAAAGAATAAGGAGCGGGGGGGGGGTTGCACCGCGAAAAGCGCAGCGACCCGAAGCCCAGGAATACGAATCTAAAGTCCGCTGCTTCGGAATTTGGGAGAGGGGGGTACAGTACCGTAGGTAGGTACCGGTAAGTACGGTAGGTAGGACAAAACCTCGCAAACGCACAAAAGGGAACTTTCGGGTTTCATATGCGACTAATATTGCGTTGCGGTTGCGCGTGGCAGCTTCCTCTTCGCATTTTTTTAGAACAGCCAGTGGAAGATTCCATGGTCACGGGATCCGGTGTTGTGAGGCTTGCTGCATACCGTTAACTATCATTACCTAGGGAGATTTGCGAAATGCCTTCAGGGATATGGTCTGGTATGCGCCACGTAATGAATACTTGGGCTGTGGATACAGTACTCTACATGACTGTACTGTGGCGAGCAAGGCTCCTCCTGTTCCCCAGCACCCACGAGAATTTTGTCATCTTCTTTTTCGGTAGTTGTGCCTGTTTTCCAGAATTGGGATGTAAGATTATCACGTGAGCCTGTGAAACAAGTTTCTCGCGTGATGACCGACGGGTTGAGGTACCGAGCTCGATACGAGACATTGTTGACTCGGGAGTTGCATAGAGCTACCCCTGTTGCATAGTTTAGAGGCATTTCGCAATCTTCTATTTAATAGACGGACCCCCTAGCCCACCGGTATTCAGATATCCACCAACCAGATGGCGAGCCATATGGGCAGAGGCAAGCCACGGCTAATAGGGCGGGACCTCGCACACGCGTACTGTCGCAAGACCATCCCGTACCGGGATCGCGCCTAACCAGCCAGCGAATCACAGGGAAGTATTGACCAGCCCGCAGCACAAACAGGTGCATCCCGGGAAAGATCTCCCCTGTTGCTGGCCCAAGAACCAAACGGTCGGTACCGCAATGCAAACGAAAATCTGCCGGAGGCGGTGTCAGAGCGCTGTGCATTGATGTCAATAATCGACCGTAACCGCAACGACCAGCGACGGTCCCAAAGCACAAGAGCTGGTAAATTACAGAGCAAGTACATATGTAGGCCTCAGAGCAAAGATCCAATGCGGGATGGTGCTCATTTGTTGGCGGAGAGGAGAACGCAATCCCTCATGATCGACTGCCTGGTAAATTGGACTAGCACTGACATTCAACTCCCGACTGGCTGTGACAATATCTGGGGTGCATAGCGACACTATTACTAGCCTCATCTTAATGTTCCACTTGACGATAACAGGCCGAATACGAGGAGTGTTATGCTTCATACGTGGCGTGGTATCCCGGTGACTGAAGCTGATTTCAGGAGCTTTGATCACCTATGCAGGCGGAATTTGAAGTACAGAACTGTGTGTAGCTCTTTCACGTCATCAGCCGACCAACCTGATTCAGGAGCTTTGGCAGGTGAGCTGGGATGCATAGCGGGAGAGCGAGAAGACCTTGGCTGAGATTTGCATTAGACACGGGAGGGAATGCATCAAAATTACGTCCCACCTCCTGTGACAGCCAGCCCCAATCCTATGTGGGATCTTGAGATCGAGCTTTTCTGCTTGGTGATCATTCCTTGTATTTGCTGAAATTCGTGGCTGGAAGGTCCATGTCACAATCAAAGAAGTTCGTCTACCCCAGGTTCTGATACCAACCCGTTCCCCGCGGCCCAGTTGTGAATCTTTCAGCAACAGCTGGGACGTTTGACTTAAGCAAGGTTGACTATCGAATGACATTCTGGCAGTCCCACGGGCCTTTCACCATAGAGTTGTGCCAGTTTACCCCACCTGCGACAGACAGATCATGTGCCACTTTCTTTTGCTAGACAGACTGGAAATGTGGTGCCAAGCTGCACTTAGGCAGCGTGCCAACAGATCTGCGGTACAAGTCGTGCCCAGACCCTCGAAAGAGGCAAGTCTGTACCAAAGTCTCAGCTTTCGTGTGAGCATGCCCAAAGCGGAAGCGAGAAGTAGGTACACATCAGCACACACGAGGTGGCGTTAGCATAGTGACAGTTGCGCGTGTGGGGAGAATCTCACTGGTTTACCCGAGTATTGGTCTGAGATAGCCCAATTGGGCTTGCGCAGCCGCGAATGGTCATTGTGCCTGATTGTGCGTGCATTCCTTCTCGGATACGTTATGCGCATTTTCGCGTCGATGGGACCCACAGGACAGTATAATGCTCCTTGTAAAAAGAGCTTGACTCCTGGAGCTTGAAGCGGAAGAAAAAACGTGGCACAACGCTGCGTACTGAATGTAATACAGGTATTTTATATGCAATGTAGGTACGTATGTTGAACCCCACACTAAACCCCGAGCCTGGGATGGTCCTGTATGTACATGTATATTGCTCTAAACTCTGGTTGTGACTGCCGAATGAGAACCTGGTTTCGAGCATTCCTCGCTACATGGATCCGGCATGAGCTGGTAAATCAGAGGTTCCATAACAAAGGTCCAACAACTGCCGGCGCATTAGAGAGGCACAGCAATGGTAATCATAACTGTACACCTATCAATCTTGGTTGTTGCCAATACACCTGTTTTGACTCTGATACAACTCAACTGCCGGTTCGAAAAGCTCCAATTTGGTCAGCAATATCATCTGAGTGGAGCGAGAGCGAGGTTGGTTTCTTGAATTTGATCAGGCCTTTGCGCTCCTGAACCCCCAGGGTTGATTAAGGTGGCACAAAGGATCATGTGCAAGGCACAGTCGTGGTCAAGAAGTAGAGTTGAGTAGTCCCATCTCCCCACTCCTTTCGCTCACCTTCTGACAGCCATTATACTGGAAATACCCCTGCTAAATATCGTGAAAGTGGACTCTTGCAAGCTGCGCAAGCTCTCGAAATTCCCCACTTTACCACTTACCAGATAGTATCCAACAAGACATCGGATAAGCACCTCCCCCTTGGGAAAGTCAAAGCCACAAGGAAGTCTTCTAGAAGTGTTCCAAGTCGCAGCGCCGTCAACCTCTCCAATGCTTGTTCCGTGGGCAAAGAACGCAACATACGGTAGCCCAATATATGCCACCATACAAAGTGTAAAATGTATGATTGGAATTATTTAGATCTCCGTTTGGTGCACCTCTGCGGGTGGCCGGGTATCGGGTGGCCGGGTATACTGCGCAGCCAGTCGGGGTGATTTTTGTCATGCGATGTGTATGCTTTTCCAATCAACCTGTCGTTCTGTCTTCCAGTTCTTCCTATGCCCTGGGTGTTTCATTTGATACTAGTCGGCAGTTTCGTGCTTGCTGGCTTGCGCCCAGTCATCCATCGTTTTACGCAATGGAAAGGCAGCACACGCCCAAACGACGTAGGGTGGATGCGGGCGTTCAATCAGGAGACATCCACCTGTCGACTGTATTCTGGCTAAATTCCCATGACCGATTAGTTTTAGGTAGCCCTGACTTTCGGGGGTATAGGGTGGTCGGGGCCATTAGCCGTATGGGTTCCTGGGGAGGAGGAGGCGTCCTTGTAAAAACTTCTAAAGTTTGCGACCCTTGACAGCGGAACCTGTGCAACTAAAACTACCACCGCTTCCCGGAATGGATTCCAATGGAACGTCTAGAAGCTCGCACTGCTGCACTTTATTCCCCAGCTGGAGCAGCCGGGTCCCCAGTTTATCCTTCTGCCATCCCCCCTAAAATAACCTCCATAGCACCTCGCCCCGAGGGCATGTGAGTGGCTAGCCGGGGAAACCCGCGGGGGTGGCTGCGGGAGGATTGCATTGGCAGCGCGTAGCTATTTCCGGGGCAAAGGCAGGCGCCTTGGCTCTGGCATGGGCGGCAGATCGCGATACCCCTCATGGGGGAAAATCCCGCTAACCAACCCGAATCCACTTCCCCAGGTACATGGTGTTCTCCTTTCTCCTGGCTTGAGAACACCACAGCGTGGCAGGGTCCGTGGATGGCGGGGAACTTGGATTGCCGTCATCCCCACAATACGGGGGTCTTGCACTACTTAGTTTGAAACTGCAGAGTACACCCAAATAAAGCCAGAGGTCATGTTAACGCTTTTGACAACGCATCGCTCACGTTATGCCGTTATCGCGATCTAGGTATCCTTCCTGTGCCAGTCGACACAGGCCTCCAGTCACGAGGACACGGATCTGAGGTAAATGCATCACGGTAGTTGGGGACCCGTTTCGTGATCAGTGGAGCAACTACTGCAGCGTTAGAGATCGAAGCCTGTGTTGGTGTTGGTGTTGGGCTATGTCCTGTAGGTAGCGCAGGCACCCTTGGGGGGGCGCAAGCGGATGTTGCATATCTTTTGCACGTAGAGTAAAATACTCTTCACAGGGCCACTCCAGCTCGAGAAGAACTCCAACCCAAGGCTGGAATACCGAGGACCGTCAGGGCCCCAGGATTAAACAGCACTCAGGGCTCATGGTCCAGGTCATTCGTCCCTTTGCATGTATAGACAAACAGTGTGGAGGATATGGGGACCCCAGATTATGACCACAGGCTTTATTTAGTTGCAAGGCTGCACGTGCGACTCAGCTGTGATGACATTGGCATGGGCATGTAAATATACTCAAGTACCCTATAGGCATGCAGAACATATAAGTGAATCAGCAGTTTCGGTGATCGATGTGGGGAAATAAGTCTACTGGCTAACAGAGATGCTTGGGTATACGGTCAAGAAAGTCACGCTGACCACTCGAAAAAGAAACCATGGCATTTGTATTGGACGGTAGCAATTGTGTCTACGACTCATCACGGAGAAGGTGGGAAATGGCCAACACAGCATTAGTAGCCAATGCCAGAAGGGTTCTGAAGGCCAGGGGTGCGAGGCGGGTATGTATACTGTACATGTATACTGTACATTTCTTGGGACGGTGAGAATGATGGGGTAGGCGGGCCCCTTGGCGGGCCTAGATGAGCAAAAAAAAGATGTGGAGCTCATGTGAAGCCGAGAGGTTCAATTCCAAGTACCCAAGGACAAGCATAACCGGAGCGTCCTTACGCTTGAGAGCAGGATGCGACATCACAACACCTGATTTAGTTTGGTTGAGATGATTGCTCTACGATGGCCTGGAACAGGAAGGCATAAGGGAATAGGAAGAGCGCACACAAGGGTCACTGCAGCTAGAGTACCAGTAGAGTAGGTAGGTAGAGTATCTATGGACGTACGGACTTGTCACGACAGCACTGTGGGACTTTGCTTTTTCCTTCCTTTTTTCCTTTTCTCTGATTTGGCGGGGGTGAGGTGTCAGCTGAATGGGAATAATATGCTGCATTTCTTCTAACCGCCAGACTTACATATGTTGTATGTAACCGGCGGATCGCGCTTATTCACGATGACGCAGTTATGCAGGTGAGCAATCCTATTGCATGAAGCAGCCTGTCAAATCGGAAAAATTGGTCAAGGTTAACGGAAATGAAGAAGGTTGCGGTGTAAGTTTTTGCGGCCTGGCTTTCGGCGTATTGAAGGCCCGCTTGGAGTGGGGAAACAGTTCAATTCTACCTATGTCGCCGTTAGGATTAGGAGAGACGGCATACAGTATGTCAAATTTGAAATTTTCTCGATGCTTGCTGTTGTTTATGTTTCGAGAGTTTGTTTCTTTTTCCCTACCCCACGCATTTCTGAGTCCATACCAAACCAACACCAACAAGCGTGATCTGCGTTTCCGGGTGGAATATGCAATCGGGGCTCATTTTACGGGGAGTATGCGGCGACGCACTCAGCGTGAGTGGGAGCAGTAATGAGGCGGAATTGGTGGTGGGGGGGGGGGGGTTTGTTACATTTGTTGGTTGTCTAGATGAACCACGTGCACCTGTCTGTCCATTGGGGGTGCAAACATACATAGGTACATAGCAAGAAGTTATTTCGGCCTGGAGGCCGCGAGTAATGCCCTGCATTCTCCATGTTCTCAGAAAACCTGTACCTAGAGCTACCGGTACTGCTGTACAATGCGGTACACCAGCAGGTTGGTGGACCTCGGCCTGCTGGTGAGTACCTAGCTACCGGCTACCCCCACAAATAAAGACAGGTGGAAAATGAAGGGAGCGAGCTCTACCAAATAGCTCCGCGGGACGCCGAAATTTTCTGGTGCCCCGAGCTCTTTCCCCGACCCAACCGTGGCTTTCGGTTGGGGTTTTTTTTTTTTTTTTTTTTTTTGGCCTTCCCCCCGAATTCGAAGGGAGCCTTAGGCTATGAGGCGGCCCCATACCCGCCACTTGGAAGGGGGGGTTAGATATGGAGATGTAGGTAGTATGCTCTTCGGTTGGACCGCGGAAAAATGTAAAATGCGCCAGTGTGCGACCTACCTACATTGGAGAAGCCGTGAGCGGACACAGGACCCATTGCTGGGCGAGGGGCAACATACAAATCTCCCTCGAGCCCCCTCCCCTTCGCCCCCCCGGCGCCCCACAGACAAGAGCATGAGATAGGTACAAGGAAGCGAGAGCGAAAGGCACCACCACACCACACCACACCCTTCGCACAACACAAGCAGCGACTGCAAAAAGCAAAGCACAGCACCACACCTATTCAGCCCACACACCCACCACACCCACCACACCCACACACAAATCCCACACACCCAAAATTCCTACCACCCAAACCCCCCCCCTCCCACACCCACCCCCCGGTCGACCATCGCCAGCTACCAAAACAAGCTAGGCACTGGTACTTATTATATTTCAAAAATCCTCCCACTTGCGGTCTCAATATTTTCCGCAAGCAAATCTACTTAAGCAACGCCTCAGTAGTAAATAAAATTCACTCGTTAGCTACCAAACACTACATATATCAACCCAACACCACCCCCCCCACAACCCAACAATAATATACTCCATTCTCACCAAAGCCACAACTTAGTATTCATCCACATTAACACCAACTCGCCTGCATCCCGACTTCACAACAACTCAAGATGCCTTCACGCCTAGCGTCCCCTGTGCTCTCTGTGAGCATCAATGACATCGCAAAGGTCGACACTACCAACGTCGACAACTTGTTCACAATGTGGACCAGTACGTTACCTTCTCACAGAAACCTCCAACCCCCAACTCCGGGCTCGTGGCCGAATGCTAACTGGTATCCGCTGCATAGTCTTCTCGAAGTGTGCTGACTCCCTGGAGAATGGACGGCGGTTGGAGAACTTAAGCTGGAGGCTATGGAACAGGGAGACCTTCTGCTGTGAGACCGTCGCTGAGGAGGACACAGTCAGCTCTGCAACAGTTCCAGCCGTGGAGGTCAAGCCAGCACGACGGGATTGTGACATTTCATATGCCGACATGCCACCCCTCTCAGAGAGTGTGGACAGCATTACTTCCGACTGTGCCAATTCTGCATCTCCACAATTTGAGTCTCGAACAGAATCCATTCACATCAAGGGAGCCAGACCACAACTTATCCGACGAGAGTCCAGTCGGGGGCGAGAAAAGCATATGACCCCAGTACATCTTGCAAAATTGGTCGATGGAATGAAGACCGACGACATCCTTACTCACAGGGCCCAGAGTGTCCCACCCAACAAGGCACAAAAGATTGCTGCAACTCCCATTCAGACCAGCGCTCCACAGCCACATACCATGGTACCAACACAACCAGCGGTTGCTGAACCAGAGACCCATAGCATTGTCCGAGGATTCTCCCCCGCTCACATCTCATCCTCGATCCGATCACACAGGGCTCAGCCAGAGCCCAAGAAGAAGAATATGTGGATTATTGGGTCTACTTCTAGTGATGGATCTTCCTGTATGAAAGTGTACCCACAACAACGGAAGCATACTTCCTTCAAGGAGGAAGTTGTTACCAGGACCGTCGATGATGACGATGATGATGAGTACACCACTGAAGAGGAGATGGATGAGAGTGCCATTGATGATGATGAGTCCGACTGGGATTCCGTCAGCGAGAGCATGTCCTCCAGCTACGAACAGCGAAATATGTTTCAGCGTGTGGAAGAGTTGGCTCAGCCAGATCTTCCATCACGCCCCTCCCTCCTCTCTACTCTTCTCTGTGAACCTAGCCGTGCTACCGCACTTGCAAACGCTGGATCGCGATCAACACCTGCCGTGCGATCAAGAACCACTACTCCCCAAGGCCCTTCAGTTGCCCCTTCCCCGTCTCGAGACTCGCCAATCTCACTCCTAGGTGGTCCCAGGATGATTGCAAAGCCAATAATTACTAACACCAACGTTCACCCTCCCGCCCTTTCTCCTCGCACCACCCGTAGAAACATGCTCGCTACCGAGCTCACCGAATCTCTCAGACAAAACCTTATCTGGGAGCGCAACCAAAGGGACACCATCGCTCAGGCTGTCCTCAAGAGGAGACACACCGCTCACACTGAGATGTCGAAATTGACTGAGTATCCTCAACTCAGCAACATGTCCAGCAAGGACACCTCAAAGCACAACTCATGGAACCACTTCTTTGATGGTCTCAATGAGTATCACACCAAGGGTTGGTGAATGGGAAATAACATGGGATGTATACAAGTGGGTTTTGGTATTATGGCATTTATCACGGCGTTCTTCGTTCTCCTCACGGCTTTCACGATTTCTTGATTTGGGGTCATATCATTCTGGCGGAGCAACTGGGAAGCATTCTTGATTTTTATTTTCTTTGTTTCTTTTATTTATTTATTTATTTATTGATCATTTCTTTTATCTGGCTCTTTTGTCTTCTGGCGTTTTTTTCGATACCTACTCATGGGACACTGGTGTATTATGGTATTTGTAGTTCATAGTTTTTTTTGTTATGGTTTCCTTTGTCCATTCCTTCATCGCATCGGCGTCTCAAGTGAGTGTTCATGTAATATTATTTGTTTGGGGTTTTTTTTTTTCCCTTTGTTGCATGACTCGATGGATGTCGCTTCTTTGTACGCATTAGCTATTTTTCCTTACTTCTTCACAAAAGCGAGAAAAAAAACTCTTCAAAAAAACACCGGAAAACAAGCACTAAGTAGTTAGTCTACACCAGACCAAGAAATAAAGAAGCACCATCGCAATGGTGATAAAAGAACGTTTTGCAACTCTGCTTTCTCCACAGTGACTCGAGTGACTCAGTGTTACTGTACTGGCTGGGCAAACAGCATCTGAGTACATATCCAGGTGGGAAATATTTGCTTGTGCCAAATTTACAGTCCCCGTTTCCCTTTTCCAGGGTCCTTAGCACTCTCGACTTTAGCCATCTCTCCTGTGGGCTTCTGAAAGGAAAACCAGCCTTCCAATCCCTTGAGACGGTCCGTCGGGAACTGCTGGCTGCTATAATATCTAACAACAGACTGAACTAGCATCTATTCTGACTAACTTGGGCCACGGGATGAAAGGGAAGTGTTTGAAAGAGGCTATATTTTAATCGAAGAGTCTTTTTTTTTCCCTTGCACTTTCCTTTCCCAGCCTTGCTCCCATGGCTATGGTACAATGACTTGTAAATTTTCGACCATATATCCACGGCGCGGATCACATGGAGGGATTTCTTTAAGCTTAAGCATCATGATGTGATATTATTCCGGAATTCTCCTTTCATCCCCTTTACAGGATTCCTGACCATTGGATTCCCATTCCTTGCTTTGGAGATGGGATCCAGGGGGGTTGGGGAACATTCTGGGCGTCGGGGATATCTACGGAAAAACAAGTCCCATTTTGAGGGACAAGAGAGCTTTTACCATCCTGGTAATTCCTCTTGGTTGCGCTACCCTAGATGTGGAAAATAAACTATCTCCCCGCGGCAATCCTGGGTACTTGGGGTAGAGAGGCACAATTTGCATCAAGGATTATTATGGACGGCAATTTCATGATTTGGCGTGGGTTGAGGATAACGGGTATGAACCCCTTCCTTCCTAGACCTTGCCTGGTGCCCCTCGCTTCGATCTCGGTTGGCATTCAATGCTTTCCTGCACTTTATACCTGCATTTACATGTGCAGTGCAGAAGAGTTGGGATTTGACACGACTACATACGTGGGGCGCGCGGGGCGTCGGTCAGGAGACAATTGAAATGGAAAAGTCACTCATAGAGGCAACAGCCAACGGACAATTGATGGTCTTTGCTCCCACCTACGCTCGGAGTAAGTAAGTATTGTGATAAGTCATGATAAGCCTAGCTTGCTACCTTACTGCACTGCCATATTTTGTGCAAAAATCACAAGCTGGTCGTAAAGATGGCACTTCGAGTTTCACTAGAAGCCTCCATGTCACCATACAATATGTATTATTCCCTTTTTGCTCATCTTCATCCAACCTTTTTTTTTTTTTTGCTCTCGGAGTTTTTTTTTTTGCGCGCATAAGTACAACGTGAGGGGATGGCTACTCACTGTGGCTTCTGCATTGGGGTGTGCAATTTCTGGAGTAGCTGATCCGGAAACCGTCTAAGAACTTTGGCATCAGAGATAGGGAAAAGAGCTGAGACTCCGTGAGCTGCAGTATCCGGATTGTGGGGGGCGGGGAAGAGGGTAATGGGAACTAGTTATATGGATGGGATTTCCCTGTTTGTTTGAGTGTTTTTTTTTATCGCTTTTATTTGTTAATGGAGGCTAATGACGACAATGCAGGTGATACAGGTGATGCCTGTTCATGCTATGTATGCTTCATGTATGTGTGCTGGCCAGGCCTGTGGTCATAAACTGACATTCGTGAAACAGACATGACTACCGATACCAGGAGGACTCTCTAATGACTGCCGAGCCTGTGGCTACTATGTACTCAAAGAACAATTACTCGCCCCAGATCTTCACTGGCAGTTAGTTGGTCTGGTACCTTGAGGGGCCATGTTTCATGCCCGTGGTGATCGATACATAGTTCATACGTTTTGATTACCGTATTATATACGATGATGAGCTTTCGCTAAAGTGATACAACGATATTGTCCGTAAGTACGTTGGGAGGCGCAGAAGTGAACCCTCGCCCTGTCGTCGAATGCAACGTCACTCCGTTTGTTTCCAATGCGCCGTCTCCCAGTTCTGGTACATCAGTCCTTGGTATATGATCTCTTCTGGCTCTCTCGACTCGGGGCCCCCACGCTCAGCTATAATTGCGACCTTATCCGTCACTTGTCTTGAGTATCTATGAGGGCATACCCAATGTGAGAACGACGCAACACAGGGCCGGATTAGAATTGGGTCACAATGGACCGAACATCAACCGCTACCGCCGCCGCCCGTTGGTCCGTCCATATGATATTGCAGGCTTGCTACCTGTCTCTCAAGATTTGAACGAAATGCCATAGGGCCTGTTTCTGTGCCTGGCAGGGCGTATTGCATCATTGGCGACACTCAACTCTCAGGGTCACTTGCAAGTATTCAACTGGCAAGCCTAGCGAGATCCGGATCAGAAAAAGGACAAGCAGTTGCTGCCTTGGCCTAGCACTGTCTAAGTGGGCCTGAGCTAGGGAAGCGGATTGCTTAATTGTAGCACATTATCATACAACCTGTCTTTGGGCAGCCTGCAGTTTGGATATAAATTTCAATCAAATGAGAATTAATGTTGCAGGCAGCCTGCCTGAGCCATAGCCTACAGATACCTGCAGCACCGCACGCCATCACCGGGACGATAGGACGGAACTAGATAACCCCCCATGCCCATGTTCATGCTGCCCACTGCTCAGAGATACTCTACATATTACTGGAGTGGGAAATATAAGCGGGGCAAAAAGCAGCATGCTGGAGGTTAGGAATGACTGGATGAATCACAAGCATGTTCCATGTTACTGAGGTGTTGCAAGAAGCTGATGTCGTCATACCTGCTTAAAATAAGAGAAAGTAATAATATAAAAGAGAGAAGGAACATTATTCAACATGTGGGTTTGTTTCGGGCAAACTTTGACACCGTCTGATGAGGTGCGAATACTTTGCCCCTCGTGCATTTGCGATTTGTGTATAGCGGGGGAACAATCGACCATGGCGCTGTTTTTATTTCCTCAATAAGGCATACATACAGGACATACAATATCATCTGGGTTTATTGCATTCTTGTTTTGTTTTTCCTTATTGGAGGCGTATACCCGTCCACCAGCCTACTGGCTGCCGAAAAACCTACCCATGGGCTGATCTTCCCTTATTTCCATGGTCTCTATTTTCAGGGTCAATTAATCCCATAGATGGAAATATGCAGCTCATGTGCAACTGCTTCCATCCCGTTGGCCGAGTTCACACCATTGCATTTCCGCCCTGTCTCCAGCTTGCAATTCAAACCATGGTTTTGTGTCTAGGTGAACATTGTAATTATGTTGAGGCCAAGCGGGGGTTATGAGTGGCCCGCCTGGGGTTTACATACCAACATCCACCAGGATAAGTCGGACGGCGATAGCAAATCAATGCGAGCGCTGGCGGGAAAAACCGGGATTCTCCCCAGTTTCACATGTAAGTATACATTTGTCCGCGGTTACCCCAGAGTGGGGAATATGTGAACAATGTATGTATGTACGTGTGGATGTACATACATGTGCGTTAATGTTTGGACATCCACGAGTCCGGGGGTAATGTAAGATTATATTGCATTTGATTTGATATCGGCTCTTTGACGCATGTTGGATGGATAAGGAGTGATCTCGTGGATAGGAGCTGAAAGGCAAGCTTACGCATCTCGATTTTTTGAGCAGCAAGCAGGAGACATGGAATGGTCATGACAAAACATCGCAAACAATTGCTTACATTGACCGAGACACCCCGAGATATACGCAGAGATCCCCTTGCTCCCAACTCACGCGATAGTAAATCCCAAAGGCAATTCGGTACTTGGAAACCTGGCAGTTGTAAGTTATAGTTTACAGGACCATGTCCATGTCTCGAAGTACAACACTGATGCTTGTCAGCACTTATATACAGTACGGGGATACTCTTTGTAATGGTTGCATTGACAGCTGCATAACATCCTCCTGCCAACGGCAATTGCGTATTCAAGTTCTGACATATTTCGGCCGAAAGAATCCGGCAACCATGCTCACCTCAGCCACGGATCTCTACAAAGCGGGGGATTTACTCGAAGCAGGCATTTTTGAACTACCGAATAAGTGACCACACTCAGACACAGCCGTTGCATGCGCAGGCAGATGACCTGCTTGTCCGACCCGAAAAGGATGGAGATGATCCAGGATACCTCGTAAGTACCGTGTATATCTCCATATCCGCCATGGCCAATTGACGGCTACCTCATCGTATATCCATAGCTGATCCATGGTCATTATGATGACCGTGATGCGCAAACGGAAAATTAGTGGGATTCAAAACATGTCTGTTGCTGATAGATACGATACTCCAACTATATAATCGCTTTGCATATTAGTTCATGCGGCGGCTATGCTATCTCCACCGGTATACCCCAGGCACGCCTTATATACTTAGCTTACACATGTATAAACGAGCTTGAAGTCAATGACCTGTACAATCTCCGAACTGCCCCTTGCTTAAATGCTTCAACTGCATTAATTACGCATACCTGCATGCCTCGGAGCGATCTTGTGATACCAGGTTGGGCTCTCTCAGTTTGCTATTGGAAACCTTCCGGCGCCGATGCCCTTTTTGCATGGTAAGGCAAGAGGGCATATATTCTCTTTTGCTGGGAGAGCCGTACTTTATTAAGTTTTTGGTACGACCACCAGGGACCGTACAGGTGCACACTGTGTCTATTGTTGTTGTTTTACGACATATACCCCACAAAAGCATCAGTTGCCGGTTCCATGAATCAATTGGTCACAAGGCCACGCGGCCAATGCAGTCGGGAGTGGTGCCTTACCTAGGCCCGAGGAGCATGGAGCCGGGCATAAATATGAAAACGGAGTATTTGATGATTGGTGAGTAGGGAGAAATACGGTTTGTCTTACCGAGAATTACCTATTTTGAGGCGGTGATGGGTGAAGCTGGATTTGGTACGACGATGGACAAACTTACCGGCAACGGCTCCCCATTTGTGGACCTGCTTTTTATAAACTCGGGATTACTATAGCGCATCGCACTTCTGTTGCAGATGCCTGCCTGCATGCGTCGAGAGTTCGGCCATGCGCTGGATGAGATGCGATTTGCGCTGGGGTCATGTTCGCCGTCATCACCAGTACATAGGGTCCATCAGTCTAGCCGTCACTCGTTGGAGAGGCAATCATGTGTGGGGAAACCCCAGAGTAATGATCATCACCTTCAAAAGCATTTGGAATATGACCGACTTACTCAGCTAACCAGTGAGAAGTTAGAAAAGACAGGCCCCCCAAAATTTCGAAAATCACAAGGTCTCAGTCTCCCCCTTGCGTGTGCTTATACCTAGGTACCTATCTATTGGAGGGCTGAGTTGGACTTACTGCTTAGGAGTGAATGCCTGAAACATGTTTATGTCTTTCGGAGAATTTGTAGAGGCAGCGCGGGAGGGGGGGAAATTGACATGGTCAGGGAGGTTTTGTGTTTGAAGCGTCCTGGTTGGATGGTTTATAAGAAAGCATGGACATGTCCCACATGTACCAACGGTAACAGCGTTTCATCGTCCGACGAAGGGCATCTGTTGCTGTAGCTCCGCGGAGATGGGTAGGGTTCAGCTTACAGGCTGATCATGTGGTTTCAGTCATTTACTCTTTGATCTGAGTCTGCGGTTGGCTTAATGTTTGTTGTTGTTTCTCGCTTGTTGCATTGTTTTCTTTGGTTGTGATAATGTCTTTGTTTCTCCACTTTCCCGCCCACCCGCCCGCCCTGCGGGAGGGGAGTTACTACTGACCATTTTTGGGCGTCTATATATGTACCTTCTGGGTTCTGAGTGGCTGCATGGGCTCGGCACATGGGGTGTGGATGCAGTGTTATGTGTGGGCGGGGAGGGAAATTTGATGTTAATACTAACAAATCAATATGTTATTTAATTCATAATATCTGTGGGATTCTGTGGTCTCGTGCCTCTTACCCGTACCTACCTAGCAGACAGGCCATATCGGATCTAGCCCGCACTGGGGGCAACGAAAACAGCGGCAGAGTAATTTGATGCTGACCCGTGACAGGCAAAGATGTGGGGTGCATCCCGCAATTTCACCAAACCATTGGGTGTGGTGTACAGTACCCCATACATGCACAAAGTACATAATGCACCCCAACTCTTCGATCGACGAATGCTATGCATTTAGGCTCTGAGATCTAATTCTCGGGGCGAGATCGATGGAAATTTTTTATTATTGTTATTTTTTTTTAAAAAAAAAACCCAACCCCCCTCTTCTACCCCTCCCCCCACCATGGTTCATGATCTAAAAGTAACGTGTAATATTTTAGTATGTGCATATTGCTTGTTCCTGGGTTTGTCACTGTGTGGAACATGTCTTCTTTCCCCGCGAGGGAACAAACCCAGCCAATTATGCATGTAGGTGGCTTCTAGAAATCCTCTATTGGATTGTAGTTGCTTGATGAGCCTGGGGTTTGGAGATTTTCGTTGATTTACGTACAACGAATCTTGTTGCGAGGAGGCTTGTGCCCGTGACCATTCCTGCCCCCTCCCCAGCGGAGGAGGGGGATTGGCTTATACTCTCTCATTACTCACTTCCCATCCAGCCAGGGCTACCTATTACTTACTTCACACCGATCGCTCCCCGCGCGTCAACCGATCACGGACGTCGTGCATTACTATAATGTGCATGTCATCGAAGCAGAGCCATCGAAGCAGAATATTCACGTATGATGAGTTGAGGGGGGAGAAATTGTTGCTTTTTTTTTCCTTCTTTTCTTTTTCCCACCCCCTCCCACATTGCTTTTCCCAGGTTTGAAGGTGTTTTGCATTTGACGTGAGGCGTCAATGGTCTCAAGATTAGTGGCTGGTGTCTATATGTCATACTAATAGAAGGTGGTGGCGGTGGCGCTTAGCACGTGGTTCCTGGCGGCTGTGTTTGGGTGGCATATACTAGTACCTCAGCTACATGTACCGCCATCGATGAATCATACATAACCAAACAACATTTTCTCCCCGAGGTCATGCCGACAATGTACAGCGCTTGTATGGAGTGATGTACAGAGTTGAGGGAGCTCCTGTTTGTTAGTCAGCAAACCAGATCATGTACATGGTCTGTATGGAGTCTCTGCTTTAAGTAACTTGTACAAGATCCTCGTTTTCATAAGGCGGGGTTTTCATTGGTTAGTAGTGAAATTAGAGGTGTACAGTACTGCCCACGTGGGGGGAAGCAGTTGTACCAGTCCAGCGACATAACTTGACTCTCATGCCCCGTCAGCGTGACTACCAGACTGGTCACGTTTTCCATTTTTCTTTTGCGATCTGTGTCGTTCGGCGAGCGGGCCGCTGTCCCAGCCGAGTTCGCAATTGTACTCAGTACTCAGTACAGTGTTGCCACTGGGTGGTGGGAGCAATGGTGGGGGGTTTTGATATATAGCGAAAAAATTGTTCAAATCGTGGCAAATAGTTTCACAACTGGGTCATTCACGGTTCGGGAGAGCGGGTGCCGTGCCGATGGTGGGAAAGTAGATTATTGTGGCAACAGGCATCTGCGGGGAGTGTCGGTGGCGGCGGGCTAATCTTCAACAGGGCAGTGGCAGGAGATATTGAACTGGGGAATATACACAAGTACCGGTATAGTAGGGGAAAAGTAAAGGTCCCAGGGTATATCTATATTCGAGATGAAGCACATTTGCGCTGATCCTTGGGCCTTTTATGAGGATCTAGAATGTTTCAAAGAAGTATGCAATTTGGGTGTTGCTGGTGCGGACCGCCCATGGATATATCCGACATAATATAATATATGCATTACATACCACTGGCCGCGGGGTTACATGGCAATAGATTCAATAATGCATCCATGCATATATCCATATCATCGATGCATCATCATTCATAGTATTGCGAGCGGGGTTATCTCGGAGTTTAGAATCATGGATAGGACACAGGCCTGCAGGACTATAGCACTTCCACACCAATAACGAAACATTAGATTAGATTCGTGTCGGACGACTTGGTCTTGTTGAGGGGAGCTTGTAATTAATTACAGAAAACAAGTCCGAATGATTTCAGCTATCAAAATTAGTCAGATTCCTTATCATCAGCAATTAACCAAAATCTGTGCCCCTCGACTACCCTCTTTAGTTAGCACCACTCCAGAAGGGGAAGGCCTTGCGTTTCGTTTCGGATATCGTTGCTGTCTAGAGTATACAGTACATCTCCATGGTCTGGATCACTCTGCAGGTGTATTAGGCTAGATGGGGCTCGGTTTTAATCTGGACGGACGTTCTTGTAAAGATAAGCTGAGCCTGAGGCGTCCGCGTACTCTAGCCCCAGGAACATATTGTTTTGACAGCTTGATGAGGCGAAACATGCCTATTGGAGCGAGCCCTGTAACTATATTTACCTTCCCAAACATTTTTCCCGTTAAGTTAGAATCGCAATATATGCAGCCAAGATCAGATTCGAAATCGGAGAATTTCATTCATTGAAATGTTGAGTGTGTGTATTTTTAGATGTCCATTCAGGATGATTAGCTAGTCTGGTTATGATCGATCTGAACTTGGATTTGGCTTGTGGCTTCTAGTAACTACCATGTCGCTGTATGCACATACATTCTTCAACGGCTTAGTGAGATCGACATCTAGCATCTGGAGATGTCAAACATATTTGCAGGTAATCACAAGGAACAGTAGCCTGCTATTGGCAGAGTCCCCCTGTGGCAATTGGTCGGGAGCTACGCTGTATCAAACATGGTATATTAGGTATGACGATAAGCCATGATAGGAGGATTGGGACATGCGCATTGCAAGTCAGACTAGAGGTGACTAGTAGATTCTAGACCAGGAGTTGTCAAAAAGAGTAATATATTTGCCAAAGATCATCGGGGGCCAGGCCCCAATAGCTCCTGCTCAGTTTTGCAATTCTATATTTTTAGATAGACTATTATGATCGACTGGTAACGAGACAGGGCATAGAGGTAAAGTGCGTACGTAAGCACCAATATGGAATAACCAACCCGGCCCTCAAGATTAAGTCATGTTGTTGTCATTTCTGGTGATTGGGGCTGATCTGAAGAATGAATTAATGATCAGCTCTCGAGCGCAGGCACGCGGCCGCTCAAATTATGTCTGGCGGGGATGAATATTGTATTCACCTTGGGCTGCGGCACGGCGTGGATATCCGAAGCCGGGTATGTTGGTTGATATGCAACCGCCAGCGTGGCAGTCACTGGGCTGCTATTGAGTTCCCATATGGGGGTGGGGGGCCACTCTTCCTATGTTTTTGCTTTTTACCGCAAGAATATACAGCCATTAAACCAAGAGTAATGCCATAAATGCTAGAGCAGAGCTAAAGCCAGAGCAATTAGCATCGAGTGTGCGTACTTTGATAGTCGGATTGGAGACGTATTGAGCTGGTTAGCTCAGAATTTGACCCCTGCACGATCTTCTGACCTTCATGATGTACAGTTAACAAGGGAGAATTTACAATGCAGCTTAATTTGACTGCTTGCTGCAAGAAAATATGGGGTAATACGTTAACGAGGAATTGCATGCATTGCGGTAACGTTGATCAAATGTACTGTATATTCATTTAGTGGTCGCCAGTTGCACTTCATAACTTTTTGGAATCATCGATGCCCGATCGATTATCGATCGTGGAGTCTTTCAATGGATGCACACGTGGGTGCCTGACCTCTAAGGACGTTGACAACTCATCAATCCTCATCAGTGAGTATTGTGACCACCACCGCCCGTTTCTCGAATTACCATTCAGGTAGAGGGGCGATGCGGCGTTGTCACAGCACATCCATGGTTTCGGTTTTCCTTTATGGTTTTGGATGGTTCATTTAGATATGCAAACAATCCCAGGTTGCATGTTTCACCACTAGAGGGATGTTGAGCAGAATGAGGTTTGAGTGGAGAGCAAAAAGCCTAGTACGGTTGGCAAAATCATGCATGTGTGGGGAGGTTACATTTACCCCGCCAATGCCCGTCGCCCCTGCCATGTCTTTACTCAATGGATGATGGGGGCATAAGTAGTGACTTTGAGCATTTATTTTTCAGCCTCATGAGAAATGATAACTAGAAATGTTTAGATCGAGTCATCAAGTACCTAGGTATCTTAGCCCTCTTTGCTTTTTACACCCGGGCCAGAAGTGAGGGGTAACACGGGTGATGATCAGGCCCGGCTGGGACTGCGGTGGCTGGGCGGGGCAATCTTTGCCACTGAGAACTGTATATATAGCAGAAGAGCTATAAAGCTTAAAATGGCGATTGACCCGTGCGCATTACCACCTTTGGTATCCATGCATGTTGCTAACCAGATACATACTGTACGAGTACATACTGTATGTATGTATATGCAATTTTCCTCCTGGCTACCCTCAGCAATTTAAGGTCTTCTGTATGCATTGGGAGCCAAACCAGTCTTCGACGCATCTCCATTATGTATTCTTGCAAAAGTGGGGACATGCAATTGGCTTCCCCTATTGGAGCAATTCCGTGACAAGATCCTTGCAAGCAGCATTCAATGCGGAGCAGCTGTTGAATAGGATTATCGCCGTAAATTGTAAACGCATGTATGAGGTGATGATGAGTCAAGCATGGCCCCATGAGTAATGATGAGCCCGCCCCCAAAGGAATCATAGTGAGTATGGCCAATTACGGAAAGGG
>Ga0307514_10002263_pt1 | contig 20435 bp, 15 predicted proteins | sample 16_EM_MG_FD_203088 | JGI IMG/M metagenome (GOLD analysis project Ga0307514, IMG submission 203088) | Populus trichocarpa ectomycorrhiza microbial communities from riparian zone in the Pacific Northwest, United States - 16_EM | ecosystem: Host-associated > Plants > Roots > Unclassified | place... | reverse complement strand
CTCTCACATGCAAAGGAAAACAATATGCACGAGGAAGAGGACTCCCTTTTCCTTTCTTCTCTTTCCAATGAAGATCACACTCTCAAAAGACAAGGAAAGTCCCTTTTCCATGTTCTGCTTCCATACTCTTGGATTGTCTTTCAAATTATGTTTTATATATGATTTTGAGTTTTTTATTTAAATAAATATATAATTCCTTTTTTTAAATGTACTTTGCAAATTCTGCTTCATCCCCCTAGCATAGTTATAGTTTAGCTTGCGTCAATTGAATTATATATGGAGTTTTTTTTTTAATTAAGACTATTGTTTTGTTTAAAACAAATTAGATTGATATATCAACTAACAAATGGACTTAAATAACTCACAATTCAATATTTAAAATCAGATTAAATTCCAAACTAGATGTTATAAATATACTACTAGCATTAAATTTATTAAACTTGAATTAACTAGATAAGTTAAACATGGTTAATTCGAATCATTTTAAAAACAATAACATTTTAAGATAAAAAAATAAAATAAAATGATGTATTTGAATTTATTTTTTAAAAGTAAACTAAGTTTTTATTTTATAACATTCTGTTTGTTTTCGTGTTTCAAAAGCGTTTTTTTTAAAAATTAAATTTTTTTTTGCTTCAAATTCATATTTTTTTTTGTAATTTTAGATCATTTTGATGCGCTGATATTAAAAATAATTTTTTAAAAATAAAAAATATATTATTTTAATATATTTCTGAATGAAAAGTACTTTGAAAAACAACCACAACCATACCTTAAACACGATATAAATAGATTGTATGAATCTTTTTTTTTCCTACCTAGCTCAAAACAGTTTGTTTTTGCGTTTTAAAAGTGCTATTGAAAAAATTTGAATTTTTTTTATTTTTTTCTTTACTTCAAATTAATATTTTTTTTGTATTTTTAGATCATTTTAATATACTGATGTCAAAAATAATTTTTTAAAAATAAAAAAATATTATTTTAATATATTTTTAAATAAAAAATATTTTATAAAATAATCATAACCATATTTCTATACGTAATATAGAATTTATACTCTAATATATGATTTTATAACCCCAAACAGAACAGAGAGAAATCCACTGTGGATCAGAACTTGGTGATCTGTTCATGTGATCCTCTTGATTTGCTTACTTCATAGAAATTCCTGCACAAAAGCAAGACAGGTACCATGCCATAGCGTCTTGGTAGTTAAGGGGGACACATCATGCCCAAGTGTCAAAATATTACTGGTAGTTCAAAAAATGTGGGACCCGTTGGTCCCACTTCAACATAATTCCTCCACCCACTTCTCCTCCTGTGTGAGGCAATTTATTGGAATTTGTAAAGTGAAGTGACCCTCAGTAACCCCTAGTCAAAGGGCAGTAAGTGGGGCCCATTTTCCTACGTGGCACTAACCCCAAAAAACTATTTTATTTTATTCTTAGAGTACTTCCAAGCAGAAAAACAATATTAAACCATGCTTGATAAATCTTTTGAAGTCCACCATGTTAGTGTAAGATTCCATGTCTTTTTGGCGGGTAAAACCCTAAATTGTGCCTTGAAAAATGTTGATGACCCCAAAAAAACCCTAACATTTTCCCGCTTTATTATTTTTTTACACTCTGACACCAAGACCCTTAAAAGAAACAAAAAAACAAGAAATGGTTTATTTATTTTTAAAAAATCATTCAAAAACCAAGGCAAACAAATTAGGGTTTTTGTTTTAGGGAAAACCCCCTTGCCTTAGACAGAGAGGGTTTGGTTGTTTCCTATATTAAAGAAAAAAGTTAGTGTCTTTTTGTTGTACAAAACTGTTTAAGCAAAGCTGAAATGGGCAGTAATTAGAGGGCCTTAAGCCAGAATATTTTATGGGTCCCTTTACATTTATGAGTGCTTACATTTTTGGTTTTTTTTTTTTTTAATTTATTGTCCCATTTCCTGTCGTATGTCGTTGTAAAGTTCTGTTCTTTGCAAGAAAGTTGTGTTTTTTCTTTCGTTTTTGCTTTAAAGTTTGAGTCTTTTTAGAGTGGGAGATTCTACTAAGCCTACATTGTTAATGAAAGTTGAGATCTTGGTGAGAGAATGCTAAAATTCTTGTTCTTTTTAGATGAATAGATCTCTTTAAAAAAGGGCCCCAGTTTGTGTAGTTGTAGCTCATTTCAGCCATTTAATGCTTGGGTCGGTTGAAAAAAAAAAAAAAATTTCTTTATTGAAGCTGAGTTTTTGTCATTGGAAGCAGTAAAGGTCTCTTGAAGCTCCATTGTCAGGTAACAGTACTGAGTTGGTGATTTTAGTTGAGTGGTACAGTTTGTTGCTGTCTAAAGTGGTCAATCCTCTTGTTTCTTGAAGGAAATGCTTTCCGAGTCTCTCTTGTTTTTGCTATCAAATGGTTGAGACTTGGTTGAAATTGCTGGTTCATTTAGCTTAACAACCTCATTCCCTTACAAGATTGAGCTTGTTTCTTGTTGTCACGAGGCTTGTTTCTTGTAACTTTCAAGCAGCCATTGTTGGGTCTAGTTGTTGAGCTTTATATGGTCTGAAATTTGGTTTTTTAGTTAAATGGTAGAAACCCCCTTGTTAAGTTTTGATAATTGAATATGAAGCTTTTGAGGCTTTTGCTATTATCCCTGTTTTTCCTCTCTGCCATGGGGCAATTGCCTTCACAGGACATATTGGCATTGCTCGAATTCAAGAAGGGTATCAAGCATGACCCCACTGGTTATGTTCTTGAGTCATGGAATGAGGAGTCCATTGATTTTAATGGCTGCCCTTCTTCTTGGAATGGTATTGTCTGCAATGGTGGAAATGTGGCTGGTGTTGTTCTTGATAACTTAGGTCTCTCTGCTGATGTAGACCTGAGTGTGTTTGCAAATCTTACATTGCTTGTCAAAGTCTCCATGGCAAACAACTCTATAACTGGCGAGATTCCTGACAATATAGGTGACTTCAAAAGCCTTCAGTTTATGGATGTGTCTAACAATCTATTCTCGTCGTCATTACCGCCGGGGATTGGTAAATTAGGGAGCTTGAGGAACCTCTCATTGGCTGGGAACAATTTATCTGGTTCACTTCCTGATTCAATTTCAGGGCTTGCATCAATCCAGTCTTTGGACTTGAGCAGGAACTCCTTCTCTGGATCATTGCCAACGTCATTGACAAGACTGAATAACCTGGTGTATCTGAATTTGTCTTCCAATGGGTTTGGCAAGAGGATTCCAAAGGGGTTTGAGCTGAATTCAAATCTACAGGTGCTTGACTTGCATGGGAATATGTTTGATGGTCATCTAGATGGAATGTTTTTTCTTCTAACAAATGCTAGTCATGTTGATCTCAGTGGGAATATGCTAGTGAGCTCTAGTTCTCAGAAGTTACTTCCGGGTATGTCTGAGAGCATTAAGGTTTTGAATCTTAGCCACAACCAACTTAGTGGGTCACTGCTAAATGGAAGTGACTTGCAATTGTTTGCAAGTGTGAAGGTGTTGGATTTGAGCTACAATCAGTTGACAGGAGAATTGCCAGGATTTGATTTTGCTTATGAGCTTCAGGTCCTTAAGCTCAGCAACAACAAGTTCTCAGGGTCCATTCCTAATGACCTTTTGAAAGGAGATTCTTTGCTCTTGACTGAACTGGATTTGAGTGCCAATAATCTCTCAGGTAGCTCTGTAATAACTGCTTTAGCTTTTTGTGAGTTATCTAAGCTGTGCTTACTGATTATTATTATTATTATTATTATTAATTTTTTTTTAGTTGGCTTTGTTCTGTTTAGTGTATTTTTCCGTGCTTCTCACATTGTAGCTTCATCTTTTAGGGCCTATAAGCATGATTATGTCAACAACACTTAGTGTCCTTGACTTGTCATCAAATGCGCTTGTTGGAGAACTTCCTTTGGTGACAGGAAGCTGTGCTGTACTTGATCTATCAAACAACAGATTTGAAGGAAATCTAACCAGAATGGTGAAGTGGGGAAACATTGAGTATCTTGATCTAAGCCAGAATCGTTTGACAGGGCCAATCCCTGAAGTGGCCCCTCAATTTTTGCGTTTAAATTATCTCAACCTCTCTCATAATTCTTTCACCAGCCCTCTCCCAAAAGTTATTACTCAGTATCCAAAGCTTAGAGTCCTAGATCTTAGTTCTAACCAGCTAGATGGATCTCTGTTGACTGAGTTACTAATGTCTCCTACTCTGCAAGAAATCCACCTTGAAAATAATTTACTCAATGGTGCTATTGAATTCTCTCCTCCTTCCACTACTCAATCCAATCTTCAAGTTATTGATCTTTCTCATAATCAGCTTGATGGCTTTTTTCCTGGTCGATTTGATTCACTCAGTGGTCTTCAAGTTCTCAATCTTGCAGGGAATAACTTATCGGGTTCCCTCCCCAGTTCCATGGCTGACATGAGCTCGCTTAGTTCATTAGATTTATCTCAAAACCATTTCACAGGTCCTCTACCGAACAACTTGTCAGAGAGCATTGGAAGCTTTAATGTTTCATATAATGATCTTTCTGGAGTTGTCCCAGAAAACCTGAGGAGGTTCCCTACTTCTTCTTTCTATCCTGGAAATAACAGATTACGCCTTCCAGCTGTTCCTCCTGGATCAAACAATCTTCCTGGTAGAAATTCTGGGAGGAGACCAATCAACACCATTGTCAAGGTGGTAGTCATAGTCGCATGTGTGATTGCTCTGATCATTCTCATCATGCTTGCCATCTTCATACTTTACATTCGTATAAGGAGGAGAAACCCACCAGGTCAAGTTACAAATAAAGGTATCCGTAGGCACACTCAAACAAATCCCTCTGGCACAAGCGGAACAGGAAGTGGCGGTGCATTGATTGTGTCGGCTGAGGATCTTGTGGCATCAAAGAAAGGATCATCATCTGAGATTATCAGCCCCGATGAGAAAATGGCTGCAGTAACTGGCTTCTCACCATCAAAGCATGGCCACTTATCTTGGTCACCAGAGTCTGGGGATTCATTCCCTGCTGAGACCTTTGCACGACTGGATGTAAGGTCACCAGATCGGTTGGTTGGTGAGCTGTACTTTCTTGATGATACAATCACAATGACACCTGAGGAGCTGTCTAGGGCTCCTGCTGAAGTTTTGGGGAGGAGCAGTCATGGGACTTCTTATAGGGCAACTCTGGATAATGGGGTCTTCATTACTGTGAAATGGTTGAGAGAAGGGGTGGCAAAACAGAGAAAGGACTTTTCTAAGGAGGCGAAAAAATTTGCAAACATTAGGCATCCAAATGTGGTGGGTTTGAGAGGATACTACTGGGGGCCTACACAGCATGAAAAGCTCATTCTTTCAGATTACATCTCACCTGGAAGCCTGACAAACTTTCTTTATGGTAAGATACTGATCTTCTAGCTTTGATCTTTATAGTTTAACTGCTACAGATTCCATGATAAGGAAGGAAGAAAAGAAACACTGATTTGATCACACAGATGAAGTGAGACATAATTGTTATGCCTGCGAGATGTGAAGAACAGGAAGAAAGTCTTGCGATTGTGAAACTTGAAATCGTCATGCCTCACTAATTGGGAAATTTGTCTGCCTGACGTTGTTATAGTTCAATTACAACCTGTCTTATGAAAGAACAAAAGTAATCCTGCAATAAAGACGGTTTATTTCCTGTAAAAAGTTCACATGGACAGAGAAGTATAATCTACTCACCACTTACTAGCTATATGTTTCAACAACATAGGATCTTCATAATATGTTGGTAATGGTATGGATTTCATATATTGGATAGAATTGCCTTTTGATTTTATAAACCTGACTTTTCAGATCGACCGGGAAGAAAAGGCCCCCCATTGACCTGGGCCCAGAGGCTCAAGATAGCAGTTGATGTTGCACGTGGCCTGAACTATCTCCATTTTGACCGTGCTGTTCCACATGGGAACCTTAAAGCAACAAATGTACTTCTAGACGGGCCTGATCTCAATGCACGTGTTGCCGATTACTGCCTCCATCGACTCATGACTCAAGCTGGCACCATTGAACAAATACTAGATGCTGGGGTCTTGGGTTATCGTGCACCAGAGTTGGCTTCTTCTAAGAAACCACTTCCCTCCTTCAAGTCAGATGTTTATGCCTTTGGAGTGATGATGTTGGAACTTTTAACTGGAAGGTGTGCTGGTGATGTAATTACTGGGGAAGTGGGGAGTGTTGACTTAACAGATTGGGTGCGGTTGAGAGTGACAGAAGGTCGTGGCACGGATTGCTTTGATCCTGCTTTGCTGCCGGAAATTGTGAATCCGACAGTTGACAAGGGAATGAAGGAGGTCCTTGGAATAGCCTTACGATGTATAAGGTCTGTCTCTGACAGGCCAGGTATCAAGACCATATATGAAGATCTTTCGTCGATATAGCTTGTAGTCAGTTCCATTTTGATTGTGCTTGAATCTGAGGTTTTAATATCTCATTGGCCTCTCTTTTCGGATCTTTGTTTTTCTTTTTGGCATTTTAGTGTTAGCTACTGAGATTAACCATCGTTGTATAAAAGGAATGGATAGAAGATTTTCAGTTCTAGGCTATTTCTTGATGATGATCTTTTGGTCAATGTTTGATTGCTTGGCTGTGCATTTATGAATGAGGAATTGCTAGTGGTGCTTTTGATGATACTCTAATCATTCTCTTGCGCTCCAGCAATGTCCATGTTACATTTCGCTGTGAAACAAAATGTTATCTCAAGCTGTTTAAGACTTTGATTGCTTTCCAAGTTTTTATAAAATTATGAATTAAAATTATATCTACTTTTAATTCTATTTTTTTACCTTACTGTTTTCTGTTTTTGTGTTTTTATATTTGATATCTATATTAAATATAGAATTTTTATTATGAATTAGCATAGTTTTTTTTTATTTATTAAACATGTTACTGTATTTGTTACACCACTTACACAAAAACTAGCGGAAAACAAACGCAGCATAAAATGAACTATGAACTATGAAGACCACCTTTCCCTCCCCCGCTTCTCTCTCTCTAAAACCGCAAGAGACACTTGAGGGAAAAAGCAAGAGTACACTCTCCATTGTCCATAGCATATAAAGAACTCCAAAAAGCCCCACAAACCCACAAACCCCATTTAGATACTTTACTGTTCTTCACAGGTTGCACCCTCTCTCTCTCTCTCTCTCTCTCTATTTTTCTTGTCTTATTGTTTTCGAATGTATTCGTGCATGTGTATTATACAGTACGTACAGGTGACTTTTGAGTGTGGCAGATGGTAAAGTATGTATCTTGGATAATTTTGAATTCTGGGTCATTTAAATTTTTGTATTTCTATGTTTTTCTTTCAATTACAGCTCAATTCTTCTCTGTTTCTCATTGATTGCATAAAGTGTCTTTTTATTTATGGGGCTGTTTGGTTTCTGAGAAAACTCAGAGACCAATGAATTTACTTTTCCAATTGCTTAATTCTCATCCTTGTTTCATATTGGTTGCCTAAAGTTTGTGCCTTTATTGTTGTTGTTATTTTTTTTAATGAAAGTTTGCGTCTTTATTAAATACCACCTGTTTGGTTGCTGGCAAAGGAAAAATAGGGAACTGGGACTTTCCTAATTTTGCATTTTAAGGTACAAGTTTGACTCTTTTTTTATCTCTCACTCATTACATTTTAATAATGTGTTTTTGTATTATTGGTTAGAACCTTTGAGTGTTGCTTATGGAAAATGGAGTGAAGCAATTTTTTTCATTTAAAATTGCTTGATTCATCTCTTTATCTAAAGGTTGATTGCCTAAAGTTTGTGTTATTTATTTATTTTTATGAATGTAGCTGTTTGTTTGCTGAGTAAAGAAGTTGCAAATTGGGACTTCTAGCATTGTGCATTTCATGATAAAGTTTTATTTTACTTTATGTAATTGAATTGGTTTTGTTATTGACAATGATATGCGTGGTTGTGATTTTTATGAGAACTTTTGGAGGTTGCTTATGGAAATTGGAGTGAAGAAGACAATTTTTTCACCTAAGGCTATCATAAACCAAAAGTTTGGTAGCAAGGCATGTTATAAGGTAGAGGAGGTACAGGAGGAGTCAACTCAGAATGGGTTCCCAGGATTGGCAATTCCTCAGAAAGCTCCTCTTTTTCGGTGCCAGCTAGAGCTTCCAGAATTTACTGTTGTTTCAGATATATGTAGAAAGAAGAAGGATGCCGAGCAATCTGCAGCAGATTTGGCTTTAAAAAGGGTACACTTCAGCTTCCTTCTTAGGAAGCGTTTGAACCGCGTTCCCAAAAAATTTGAAATTGTTTTTTTTTTTTGCTAAAATTTAATATGGTTTGTACGTTTTGGATCGTTTTGATGTGCTGATGTCAAAAATGATTTTTAAAAAATGAAAAAACATCATTGGCATGCATTTTGGCATGAAAAGTTATTTGAAAAGCACTCGCAACCACACTGCCAAACACGCTCTTAATATTATCGTTGGCACTTTTCAAATTTGATTAAACTCGCCAGCTGAGGATGAGTATACAGCTTTGTGATTGAATGATATGCCTTTTCTTCATCATGATTGAATTTTTTATTTTATTTTATTTTATTGAACATTGTTGCTGATAATGTGGAATGAATGTCATTACCAAATTGGGATGGATATGGAATTGATTATTTATTAGTTATGAAGTTGTGTTGGTTATGTAGTTTGCCTGTATCCACTCGTGTTGTGTAACTATGTGACGAGATTAATTTGTTCTTTGGGTAATGCATTTGGTTAGAGAGCAGCTATTGTATTTTTACAAGGTTGTTGTTTATTTGTTGTCTTTGCTTTGAGATTAATTTATTTATCATGCAGTTTTCAGCTTTGCTTCTGCTAAAGTTTAGTTCATTATTATGAAGACAGATGTATATCTTTCTTTCATCCTCACCCTGGTTTTTTTTTTTTTTTGGCAATGCCATTTAATTACTTGACTATTTATTTACTGTTTCTCCTGCAGCTAGGCCACCATTCCGTTGCTGAAAATCCATCTGATAAGGATCCTTGTGATGCTTTGATTGATCAAATCAAATATCTATTTTCAGACGAGGTTGGTAGTTTGTATAGAAATATATTGTGAAACACGTTACAAATAATTGCATTATCTGTATAGTATTATTTATTTTAAATAAATTATTTTTATGTACACTTTTTAAAATTATGATACTTAAAACAAACCACTTAATCTTAAAATCAATTAATTGATAAATTCACATTCCAATAAAGAGCAATGCCCATTATAATGAGATTTTTGCATCGAAAACATTATGAATGAAAACAATGGCAGTAGGGTAATTTTGCTCAATTTTTTGGTCATTTTTTTATGTGAGCATTCATGATATTTTCATTGAAAAAATCGTTTTAAAAATCATTAGTCCACCCACCACTTGCTAGTGTTATATCTATTTTCAGACGAGGTTGCTAGTTTGTATAGAAATAAATTGTAAAACAGGTTGTGTTGTACATATAATACTCACATGTCACTTGGTTTTTGCAAGACATATATGTACGGATCCTTGAACTGGTTTGTCCATAGTGCTGTTCTCTAACCTCTCCTTTGTTTGTGTCTTTGTTAGTTCTCCCTACCTCTTCATCCATTGAGGGGTCACCTTAGAGCAGCTTTGCTGAGAAGAGGTGATCTTTATGGTCTGGTACCTGCTTCTGTCATTACTACCTGTGATACAAAGACGAGTAATCTGTGTAAATTACTCAACCCTGAGGTGGAATTAAAACCTTTTTTGGCTTTGTCATTAATTATGAGGACTATACCAAGATTATCAGGCTGTGTTACATCCAAGGGGCAGCTTTCAATTCAGAAGCAAAATCCATATCCCACTGAGATCATAGAGTCATCAGATATCCAGCAATCTGATTCCCCAGAAAGCATATTGGTTAAAGCAATACAAATTCCAGCTTCACTGGATAAGACTGTTCAGCCAGTGACTCTTAATATTTCATCCGCCGGATATTACCTGGATGTTATTGCAGAACAACTTGGTGTAACAGATGCCAGCAAGGTTTTGCTCTCAAGGTAGGCGGAAGTGTTTGTAATACAGAAAGCCTGGGATGATGTATCTTTTCACCTAAAATGGGTTCCTCATTCCTTGCAGACATGACATGATGTGATGTTTTTCTTGTTTGGAAGATGCATTATTCTTCTCTTTGCAGCATTATATTCTGTTTTTTTCAAATAAAATCTTATTTTTTCCTATCAAAACAGGAAAGAGTGACTTGTTTTGGAAATACTTCATACTTTTCTCCACAGGACTATCGGTAAAGCTTCCTCAGAGACCAGATTGTATTTTGCTGCTTCTGAGTCACTTGTGATGGATCTGTTGTCGGACCTTGCAAATGTGAAAGATTTTCATGTGGAAGGACCTCCAAATGCAAGGGCAAGTTACTTCTGTGGTCAAGGAATATACGGTGATGCAATCATGGCTTCCATTGGATACACATGGAGGTCTAAAGAACTTTTCCATGAACACGTGTCCCTCCAATCATATTACAGGTCTCTTTTGAACTCTTTCCCATGAATTTCTTGTTTTACCATCACTAGCCTTTCTCTGCAATGTTGCATCAAACCTTAGGTTTGATGCAAACTTGATGTACTCTTTCTGTAGGCAATGCTTAATTCATGTTGAATAATGTCAGCAAAGGATAAGCGTTTTGTTTAAATAAATTTCAAGTTACTCATTCTAATATAATGTCATTTTATTGATGCATTTTCATTTGCACATAATATTCCAAATTATAACTCTTCTTTCGTCTTCTTTTTTTGTTATTTATTTTCTTAATTTATTATGTGAAGTTGAATACTTTCTTATTTAATCAACTGTTGTATGCTCTAACTACATTAAATCTAGATCATTTTGTCGCTCCTTATTAATTATTGTGGCAATGAATGGCTCCTGCTGTTTATCACCAAAGGCTGCATCTCCTATGCGATGCCTGCAGCTCACATTGTTGCATAATGTACTTTAATACCCTAAGCCTTCAGCTATTCATAATTTAATCAATTTAGATGGTCTTATTCAGGATGCTTATAAGCAAGATACCTAGTGGAAATTACAAGTTGTCTAGAGAAGCAATACTTGCAGCAGAGTTGCCCTCAGTATTCACTACTAAAGCAAATTGGAGAGGTTCCTTCCCAAGGGAAATCCTATTCGCATTCTGCCATCAGCATAGGCTATCTGAGCCTATCTTCTCAACTACAAGTGTTCCTTTAAAGGCATCATGCGAGTTACTGAGATCACAGAAGAAGTTGAAGGTTACTGAGGTAGCTGGACTTGCGACTGAATATGCAAATGGAGGAGGTTTAAATGCGGGCGATGGAGAATCAGTAGGACTGGAAAGCAACTTTAGATGTGAAGTAAAAGTATTTTCCAAGGGTCGGGATTTGATCATAGAGTGTTCCCCTAAGGAGATTTATAGGAAGCAGACTGATGCTACCCACAGTGCTTCTCTGAAAGTTCTCTCATGGCTGAATGCATATTTTAAGGACCTTGGCATGCCTTTGGAGAAGCTAAATTGCTCTGCTGATGCCCTTGACATTAGTTTTTCTCTTGAAAACTTTCATAAAGAGTTTGCTTTATCCCAATCCATTCATAATGTTCAGCAAAGTGGGACTCAAGGATCCAAATTACCAGAATCAAAAAGTACTGATATGCAATATACTTTGTCAGGACAAGATGTTTGCTTACCTAACATTGAAGGTTCAGATTCTGGTGTTTTCCCCTCTAATGGATCTTTGTTGTGTATAAGTTACTCTGTATCCTTAGTGACAGAAGGTGGACATACAAAAGAGCTTATTGAAAGTAAAGATGAATTTGAGTTTGAGATGGGGGCTGGAGCAGTGATTTCTGCTCTTGAAGCAGTTGTTACCCAAATGTCAGCTGGTCAATGTGCTCATTTCAACATGAATCTGCCCCCTCAAGAGTTCATTCTAGCTGCAGTTGATGATCCTGGAAGGATTCACTCATTGTTATCCTCAGGTAATTAATTCACACTTTTCAAATTCATATCATTTTTTTTTCTGGATGCATAAGGGCATTAACTGTGCTTCTTGACATCTGATTAATGAATTTCCTAACCTGGAATTTGAATTATTGGTCCCTATTATCAGATATGGATCCTCTCATGTTCCTAATCGAACATGACTGATCATGTTCTAAACCCCACTGTTGATTTTGAATTCAATGATCTAGATTAGATGAGAGAACATAAATTACAAGTCATTAAGTTGTTACCTTTTCTATTATGACTAAATCATGTCAGGTGTGTTAAATCCGGCACATTAAATTTAGATTTAATATTTTAGGATTTAACCTGCAGAAAGGAAGACTAGAGCATCCCAATCCTTTGTTATCTACCTAAATCAAGATGTAGCTAACTTAATGCACTGAATCAAGGAATCTTTAGACATGAATCATTGGTTGATTTACATTGCTAAAAAAATGGAAGTATATCTTATCAATTTCTTTTTTTATCTTCGGTTGGGAAATTGGGATTGTTGTGTTGTATTAACTTTTAAGATGAATTGCCCTTTCTGTTTTTAATACAGATTCTTTTTTACAAAAATTAGCATGATTTTTTTCTCTGTAACTGTTAGAAACAAACCAGACTGACTATTTAATGGAACTTATGTTGTACGGCAACTTGTACTCTCTTTGGAAATGAAAATTGTTAGTTTATGACATAAATTCAGGTTAACCATTGGATCTGACATCTATCTTATAGTGCATTGATCTTCTGTGTTCCTGTTTTGGCAGAAGCTTGCTGGTTGGAATACCATGTAACGTTGTTGCGTGTGACAAAACCACCAGAAGAAAGAATGGAGCAGGCTCTTTTCAGCCCTCCGCTCTCAAAGCAACGGGTGGAATATGCTGTGCAGCATATCAAAAAATCTTGTGCTGCTACTTTGGTGCATATTTTGTATTTCTCATTAATAGTTAGTTAATAGGAAATTAGGATTGTAATTTTTATCCCTCATCACTGACATCTTTGTCTCCCTTCGTCTCCACCTTTTTTTTTAAGGTTGACTTTGGATGCGGCTCTGGAAGTTTATTGGATTCTCTGTTAGATTACCCAACTTCACTAGAAAAGATTGTTGGTGTTGACATATCACAGAAGAGTCTTGGCCGTGCTGCAAAGGTCTGAACCATCACCGAGCAGTGTTTCTCCTCTATATACTCTATGGCCTTTCTTGACTTGTCAGCGAATCTCAGTCACATGTCTTGGGTATTGTTTCTGCAGGTACTGCATGCAAAACTGAGCTCAAAGTCAGATGCAGGCATCAAATCTGCTATTCTTTATGATGGTTCCATCACAGAATTTGAACCTCAATTGTGTGGATTTGATATTGGCACTTGCTTAGAGGTATTTATCTTCCTCCTTTAGTACATTTCCTGCTAGGTTAGAGCTCTTGGAATGGGTTTTAGCATCTAATGTGGTGTTTCTTTTGCTGGAATATCATACAGTGGAGGCTGTATTAATCAAGAAGCATGTTTTACCTAACCTTTGATATTTTTGGTTGTTTTAGAACATTTAGAAAGGGGATTCATGTGTGCTTTTGAACACACAATGTATTGGATTCCCCATATTTTTTGGGGTAATTGACATGTTATAGTATATTATTGTGCCAATAGACAACCTCCCTGTGAATGTGGGGAGAGCTCAAATGTGCCTTACAAAATTAATGTTATAGTGGCGTTTTGAAAATTGGTTAGCCCTGTGTTGCTTCTAGTTGTGCCGTCATTCTTATACTTTCCATGTCAGTAGGCTCTATATGTTGTGATGCTGTTAGTTTTTGCATAGGTAATTGTACTGCAACAATCTTTTGGCATGATTAGAGATGTTTCTATAAATCAATGAACTGTTTATCGTTCTCCTGCGATTTTCTTTTTTGCACCTGTATGTTTTTGGAGCTTACAGGTAATAGAGCATATGGAGGAGGACCAGGCCTGTCGTTTTGGTGATATAGCATTGAGTTATTTTCGTCCAAAGGTTCTTATAGTTTCCACCCCAAATTACGAATACAACGTGATTCTACAAAGATCTAGTCCTGTAACTCAAGAAGAATACCCAGACGAGAAAAGCCAGTCAGAGTCATGTAAATTTCGCAACCATGACCACAAGTTTGAGTGGACAAGAGAGCAGTTCAACCACTGGGCATCTGAACTAGCGAAGAAGCACAATTACAGCGTCGAGTTCAGTGGGGTTGGTGGTTCTGGTGATGTGGAACCAGGTTTTGCTTCTCAGATAGCCGTCTTTAAACAGGAGAGCCTGCTTGATGAAGATGATCTTCTGACAAAACAAAATTCATCTCAGCATTGCAAAGTTGTATGGAATTGGAACTGCGCTGACAGATCGGTAGTCGGTACCCTCTCTAACAAGTAACTAATACCAAGGGTTTTGAAACCACCCTGACAAAGATTTTAGCTTAATCAGTACAGCTGTAGTCTGTACTGATAAATTATATGATTTTTAGGAAGCAGAGGGTATCTAACAGAATTGCAGGCTCAGAATGGATGCATGTCTTTTGCTCCTAGGCCAATTTGTTTGGTGCATGATTCTTTTTCTTTGAAAGCCCCCATGCCATTTATGAATCTTTTGAAGGGAAGTCCAGCCTCATTAATACAAGTCTCTATATGCAAAACACCCCACCTCTCTCTTCAAGATGAGTGTCCGTTGGGGACATGCAAAATCATATAATCTATCAGATTCGATAAATTTTCCGATTACTGGGATTCCCAGTCTCATAACATCAATCACTTTTGAAATTTCAATACCAAGGGTGATTAAAGCCTCGCACATAACATACATTTGTTCAGAATTGATATTTTTTTAGGTATTTTAAGTTTATCGTGTTTGAAAGTGTCGTTGTGGTTGTTTTTCAAAGTGTTTTTCACTTAAAAATATATCAAAATAATATATATTTTTTAAAAAAATTATTTTTAACACCAGCACATCAAATGATTTAAAAACATAAAAAAAAATATTAATTTAAAGTAAAGAATTTTTTTTTAAATTTTTTCAAAAGCGTTTTTGAAACGCAAAAACAAATATAAATTTAATGATGTAAAAGCAAGTTGTATCTTGTTACCAAATTATATATAGAGTTTATTTTAATTTAAAATTTTTTCAGTCCCAATTTTGGTTGAATTTCTTGCCATAAAAAATATCATTTTTTTTTAATAAATGAATTAAAGTTATTTAATATTATTACAACAATCCCAAATCTTTATTCACATATTCTAATAAAATCATTGAACAAATTGGTTGTCACGAATTTAGATTTACACGATAAGTTAATTTAAGCCCTAAACCCTTCCATGACACAGAATATTAATGCCCTAATTCAATTCCCCCCCAAAAAATATTCCTTAATTCCAAATAAAAAAAAACTAAGATTTACTTGTAAAAAAGAAGAAGAGAGAATTAACTATCATGGGAAAAAATTACACCAACACACGTGCCCAGAGGCCAAACCTGCGAGTTCCAACGGCTAGTTATTATAAAACGGCTAGTCTTTTCTTTTTCACATTTTCACCTTCTCTTTTGCTTCTTTCAATCATCACACCTCTCTGTGCTTTCTCTTCTCTCTCAATAAAAATTTTCCTTCACTTTCTCTCTAACCAAACGCAAATAAAGCTATCATTCCATTCACAAGAAACCCAATTCTTTGATTTCTTTTTATGTATAACACTTTCTTGTAAAAATTTAAGAAAAAGGGTCTTAAAGATTAGTACTTTCTCTTGAAAATGTGGTCTAACAACAACAACGACAAGAATTCTCCGTCAAGGGGGTTCTGGACACCGCCGGCGTCATGGAGGTCACAACAATCACCGGAGGTGGTGATGATGCCAATGTCAGAGAGGAAAGAAAGGGTGTCTCATCCTAATTGTAAACGTGATCTTTTTCATGTTGTTCATAAAGTTCCTGCTGGTGATTCTCCTTATGTTAGAGCCAAACATGTTCAGGTACTAATTCTCAATGGCTTTTTTGTTGTCTGGGTTAATGGGTTTTTGAAAACATTTTAGTCTTGATGGGTTCTCTTGAAGAATAGTAAATATCTGTTTGGTTGAAATTGTGACAGAAGATGATAAACTAAGGATTTTTTTTTGCTATGGTATGATTTATTCTTAAACAAAAAATGAAAATGCCAAACTCTTGCATAAGTTGATTTTAGTCTATCTTTTTTTTTTTTGTAAGTTCTTTTGTAATTTCTGGTTCGTGATAAAGTTGAATGTTATTGATCTTTGTTTTATGAATTTTTGGGTTTGGTCCATTTGGATATTACAGGTTAGTATGGGATTTGGTGTTGGTAGTTTAGTATTTCTTGTAGCAATTTGAAAAACTGTTACCTATTTTTCATTGTTTGGAACTCTTATCTGCATGAGAAATCAGTGGATTTCACATGGGAATTGCTGTAGGGAAAAAGAGTGAGAAAAGGAAAAGGAAAATGAGTTAAATAGCTATATGCACGAGACATTGTCACCCGGTAAGAGGAATTCAGGTACTAAAGTAGTAAAGAACAATACAATTAGATTATACCACTAGGAGATGTCAGGTCATACATTAGTTTCCTCAGGATTGAAGAAAATGTTGTTTTTTTTTAATTTTTTTATTTCAACTCTTCTTGTCTCCATTGACTTCCCATTACAGATTTTGACTTTCCTCAGGTCATACATCAATGACTGATTTTTGGAACTTAATTGAATAGATTGATTCTCCGGTTTGGTTCCAGTGTATGCGTGTGATTTTGATATTTGAATCTTTAATTACAGTTGATAGAGAAGGATCCGAGCAAGGCTGTGTCCCTATTCTGGGCTGCTATCAATGCTGGGGATAGAGTTGATAGTGCCTTGAAAGACATGGCAGTGGTGATGAAGCAGTTGGATCGAGCAGACGAGGCAATTGAGGCGATTAAATCTTTCCGTCATCTCTGCCCTTGTGATTCCCAGGAATCTATTGACAATGTGCTAGTTGAACTCTACAAGGTGAAGTGATCTTTTCTTTTCTTTTCTTTTTAATCTTTGCAAACTGTAGTGTTTTGGCTAGAATTGACTCTGATGATTTGGTAATGTGATTTGTCCATTTGCATACTGATATTTCATGAGGAAAATCTATGTGAAGAACCCATCTTACATGTTTTGTGAGTTGTCTTCTTAGTAATGCCATCCTTGTAAGGTTTAGTAGTTTTCTTCATTAATGGTGAAGGATCAATCTGTTGCAATGGTGCTGTTTTAAACAAAAATTAAACTCTTTCAGTTCTTGATGTAGTTGAGGTATGAAATTTTCATCTACAAGGGCTTTTTAAGGAGTGCAAATACATGGTAGAGATAATTATTATTTTCAGTAGGAGACCTAAAATATATTGTTGACTTAGAAGCATATATTTGCAATGTATGTGGCTGAATAATTTTCTTTTTGCTTTGAGGAATCTGGTTAGCAGATCCATTTAAGCCAAGCCCATCAAGTTTGGGATTAAGGCTTGTTTTGGGTTGAGTTATAGTTTGGAGGAAATCTGATTATAACTTTGGTCTGCACCTGACTGAGGCTGATGTGATGATTCCTGTTCCTTTTGTGTAGCTTTATTGAGTTGTGATGCATGCTTGTATCTTTTGCAGAGATCTGGAAGGATTGAAGAAGAGATTGAAATGCTTCAATGCAAACTGAAGCTCATTGAAGAGGGTATTGCTTTTTCTGGCAAGAAGACAAAGACAGCAAGATCTCATGGAAGGAAGATTCAAATAACTGTTGAGCAGGAAAGATCAAGGTGATACACCTGCTCTACTTTTTTCCCTACTTTTACCGTATATCTCTGGATATCATTTCATTTTCTACATTAAATGATGCAGAATACTGGGGAACTTGGCCTGGGCTTACTTGCAGCATCACGATTATGGTTTGGCTGAACAACATTATAGGTAAACTATATTTCTATGCTGAAAGATATACCTAGACATGAAAATAATAATCTTCTTCATGAAATAAAATTTGTTTCTCAGGAAAGCGCTCTCTTTGGAGCCAGATCAGAACAAGCAATGCAACCTGGCGATCTGCTTGATGCACATGAACAGAATTCCTGAAGCAAAATCTCTGCTTCAAACTGTAAAAGCTTTATCTGGAAGTAAACCAATGGATGATTCATATGCTAAATCTTTTGAGCGTGCTTGTCAGATCCTAGCTGAATTTGAGTCACATTCGAGAGATAACCCAACTGAACAGAATGAAGATCACCAAAGATCTTTGACATTGCCTACCACCAGAAATTTGAAACAAGTTGCTGGCTCCCCGAATGGAGATCCATACGTTTCTGGATTCATAGACTCTATAAAGTGCACAGGAGGATTTAATGAAGAGAGAATGCTGGCAGATGAACAGAATAGAAGATATTATTGGCAAAATCGCTCTGAGAATGAGAAAAACTTATTTGTGTACAATAATGGGAGTTCTCATTGCATATCATCTGAACTAAGTGGTCCACAGTCTTCTCTACAAACTGCAGCTGACAATAGCTGGAGGAGAGGTTCTTATTTTGAAAGCCCAGTTGAAAGGCTTGGTTTTGTCAGCAAAATGAAGGAGAATCGGTTTAGTTTCACTGAAACAGGCCCAGCTTCCACGCAGAAGAAGACATTTACTTCCCCAGCACTATTTACACAACCGAGAAGATGCTCCTTGGGGTTTGATAAAGGAGATCAGATTAAGATAAGGTGGGGAGAGGATACAGTTGAGACAAAAAAAGAGAATGCAATCCGAAATCTCTCTGAAGTACTGTTAGGCTTATCTGATGATCATACAAGCTGGAAAAGAGTTCAGGAAAATGGTGGCCAAAGGAAATCTGCAATGGAAGACAGCAACACATGTCTAAAGTGTCCGACGGAACAGACCGCCTTTATTGACAATGCAGGAGTATTGAATGCTTCCACTGATTGTGACTGGGATCAACCAGCAGATACTTCTGGAAGTAAATCTCTCGGACAGGACAGAATACTCAAATCTCGTCGCATGAGTTGGGCAGATATGGTTGAAGAAGAAGAAGGAGAAGAACAGGAATTGTTTACTGCAGACCTTGGCCAAGGTTTCAATAGTTGGAACTATGAAGAAGCATCTAATGATGAAAATTTAAATGCCAACATAGTTCATCAAAATTCTTATCAAAAGTTTCAGCAGGGAATATGTCAAAAACTTGAAGCAGTTGATCTTCAAGATGGCATGGGTACCTCTATGAATGCTGTTTCGTCAAGGAATCCAACAGCGCGACGCTCATTGTCTTACGAATCTGCGGAGGATGCGAATACAAAGAGGAGAAACAGGTTGCAGGTTTTCCGGGACATTACTCCTACTCCGGATAGTCCATGAGCTTGAATCAAAATATGTCAGCTGTGAATATAATTCAGTAATGTTTGAGTGTTTGAACTGCAGTTGATCTTCAAGATGGCACTGGTACCTCCATGAATGCTGTTTCGTCAAGGAATCCAACAACATGACGCTCATTGTCTTTTGAATCCGAGGAGGATGTGAATACAAAGAGGAGAAACAGGTTGCAGGTTTTCCAGGACATTACTCCTACTCTGATAGTTCATGAGCTTGAATCAAAATATTTCAGATGTGAATATAATTCAATAATGCTTGAGTGTTTGAACTGCAGTGATCAAAATCAAAGTAATGTGGAGTGTTTATTCTTTTTCCTATATCATTTTATTTTACAGCTTGGTGAGTCACTGTTGCATCAAACATTGTATATCTCTGCCATTCAACTCTATCCATAGTACAAAAAAAAGAAAAAAGTTGAAATGTATGTGAACTATACAAATTATGCTTACTGTTTGATTGAAATGTCTTTATTCATCTCTTTCAAAGATGGTAAACCTGCCGTCTTAATGCCTCAGACACGAGTTAAGTAAGGTAATTCATATTAACTTGATTATTCCAAAACAATATTATTTTAATATTTTTTTATTAAAAAGTTAAAATAATATGGTTTTAAATTATTATTTTTTGTGTTCATAGTAAAAAAAAAAAAAATTGTGATGCACGGAACTATACAAATTATACTTATTGTTTGATTGAAGTGTTTTTATTCATTTCTTTTTGAAAGATATTAAACTTACCCGTCTCAATGATTAGATTACGAGTTAAATGAGTTAATCCGTATTAACTTGATTATTTTTAAAAAAATCATTTTAATTTTTAAAAATATTGAAATAACATGATTTTAATTTTTTTAAGTCAAATTAAGTTTTGACTGAGTTTTAATTGAGTTAATTATATCAAATATCAAATCAACCAACTCAACTTCTATCCATTTTAACTTGAAACACAATCTAAGTTAATTATCGAATTATCATGTCATTAAGTTAGAGCCTGTTTGGCTACGAGGTAGAGATTGCGTTTCTTCAAAAACACACTGAGCTTGTGTTTGGTTAAGAAAAAAAAATTATTTACT
>Ga0307514_10002262_pt1 | contig 20438 bp, 15 predicted proteins | sample 16_EM_MG_FD_203088 | JGI IMG/M metagenome (GOLD analysis project Ga0307514, IMG submission 203088) | Populus trichocarpa ectomycorrhiza microbial communities from riparian zone in the Pacific Northwest, United States - 16_EM | ecosystem: Host-associated > Plants > Roots > Unclassified | place... | reverse complement strand
GGCCCCGCCCCCCCCCGCCCGGCCCCCCCCCCCCCCCCCCCCCCCCCCCCCCCCCCCCCCGGGGGGGGGGTTACTTAATCAGAACCTCAGTTATTTCTTTTACGCTTAGAAGACCGTTGTCAGGGTCGATGGAGAGGAGATCGATATCACCGTCAGAGTTCAGACTGTAGTATGCGTTTGCAGCGTTGTCGCTGTGGTTGACCATGTCGAGGTAGGGGATTAGGCAGAGTCCTATTCCAGGGAGCTCGAGGACACGGGAACGGAACCAGGCGTCAATCTGAGTCCAGTTTTGGAGGGTAAGGGATGTCGAAGGGGAGGAGGAGTTCCAAAGGTACTGTTTGCACCAGGGGATGGAGGAGGTGAGGTGTTGGAAGGAGTGAAATTCGTGTGCGAGAGCTGATTTCTTAGATGTTACGGCCTGTATGAAGGTGTTAGTCTTTGATATATCGTAGATGCAGATAGGCGGAACTGACCAAGTCAAGAGATGTCCCCCGTAGAAGTGCACATTCCTCCTCTGTCCATGTTGTGGGAATAGAAACACCCGGGAGGAATTTGATATATCTGATGGTCTCCAGGTGTGCAGGAGTTAGCCACCATTTTATAAAACTGAATCCGCTGATATGCGCATGACATACTCCGACCATACTCCCCCCGAGCCAACCCCCACTGCCTTTCTCTTCTCCTCGTTAGGCTCCTCTGCTTCAACTGATCCCCGGACCATCATGACAGCTAGAAATAGCATGACCATCAATCGGGGGTTTCTCCCCCATGGCCGGGTTTCTCCTTCCCCATCTCCTTCCTCTCCGTCCTCCAAATCTTGTCCCGAGATGTTCCGCAGCCCACCTTCCTTCTCATTCTCTTCTATATCAGTCCTAAACAGCCCACAACATGCCCGTAGTAGGTCTCTGATCCAATGGTCACTCTTTGCGGCGGATTCGACGCTCTCAGCAGAGAGGGTGAGGTCTTTGCCAATGGTAAGTAGTGGGCGGTGAGCTGGGTTGTATGCTTCTGGATGGAATAGAACACCAAGCCCAATCTCTGGGCTAATGTGCGAGATTGTTGTACCGTTGAACTGTAGTTGGTGGAGGCGGGCAAAAGCACCCAAAGCTAGCGGGGGATATGTAGGGAGATGCATCGATGGTTGAGATGCGGGCTCCGGAGAGGGGGGTTGGCGCCGTGCAACGTTACCCTGAAATGTCTCGCTTAGCTAAGCGACAGTGAATACGGCTTTAATGGTTAACGCGTTGCCTCATACAACAAAACATCCACTGGATCATAAGCCAGATCAAACACCAGTACAGCTTCTTTCCTAAGGATTTGTATGGTGAGCCTCTGTAACATTAGTGACGATATTGAACCCTGCAAAACATCGAAGAGATCATGGCCCAGCTCAACAATGACCTTCTGGAAAATGCTCTCAAACATGGTGAAGCTCTTCCGTGAGTTCCCTTCTCTGCTCGGCGCACCTATGGCTGATAACCCAAGCAGATCCTGGAAGGCAGTCTTCGCTCGTTTAACAGCTTCACCGGCCGCTGTCCACACCGAACTACTTCTCGTGCTCTCAGATTACCTCCTCTCACCAACCCAACTCAAGGCCCTCTCTCACCCACATATGCCATTTCCCCCACCATCAGTGGCTTCAAAGCAGGATTTTGAATCTAGAACAGCTGCTATTCACTTTGATTCAGCCGACCAGCTGGGATCGTTGCCCTCAATCAAGATTCTCAAGGAGGAAGCTCTTAGGTTATCAGAGTCATTGCGGATTGAAGAATTGACGGCATTGAGGATTGTGATTTTGGAATATCAAGCGAGGGAAACTGTGGCTTTACTCCGGGCATCTACTTCACACACTACGGACCAAGCTGGGGGGCTGTTCGGGTCAGATTATGCAGTAAAAAATTCGACGCAGAATAACACGACGGATGAGAAACAGGAAAAGGTCCTGCAACGGAGGATAGCGATATATCTGCAAGAGAGGCGGTATGTTGTTAAGTGTGCAATATACTTGGTCCGAGCTAGCTTTGCCAAAAGGAATGCGTGGAAATCAGTGGGAAGGCGTTTCATTTCTGAACTCAAGACTGGGGAGAGTGATGTTTTGAAAGAGATAATAAAAGCCATAAGGAGTAGAGTGATGATGAATGATGCAGGGGCCCCACAGTGGATTGTAGAAAAGGTATCAGAAGACTCGGCGGAGGGGAGGGAGGCGTTATATCAATGGGATAAACAGGTCGGTCCTCCTTATTTCAAATGACACAATTGGACTGACCCCCATCTCTAGGTCTTGTTAGAGACGATCCACCTTCTTCAGTTATTATTCATCTTATGCTATAGGCCGATTGAAGTGACTGGTACTATAGCTGCGAGTTGGTTTAAGTTAATGGACGACACCGCCTTTTTCCAGCAGGATAAACCAGTAGGCTCATCTTTCTCCTCAAATTGCTTATCACGCTAAAAGCCGATTTGCAGCCGCCTTCGCAACAAATTCCTGATATTCAGAACCTCAGATCATACCTCCAGCCTCTTTGCTCCATATTATCTCTCACGATGCTATGCTTAGACAAGGTTGACGAATTTATGCTTGCGTTAATTACAAAACAGAATTCCGCGCCACCCACTGGAGGCGTGGTTTTGTTGGATAATGACTTCTTCTTGAAATCATCTAACGCCCTTACAGAGATCACATATGTACTCACAACGCATGCGCGGAACCGAGTTGCTTCTTTGGCAGCATTTGGCTGGTCGTTGATATTGAGGCGTATAGGGGAGTTCCTTTTGGTATTTAATATTGATATCGAGGATCTTGATTCACCTGCACCTGAACCATCACAATTGGCAACCCCCGCAAAGCGTCGACGAACTGGGCATTTTGTTGCCGATCTGTATGTGTCAACTATGAGCGAGATATTCAGCCGTTCTATGCAGGGGAAAAACACGGCTGCCCATCTTGCTAAGACCGCTATAGATGGTTGCAACGTTTTTCAGGTAATAGTGAATCTTGTGGCTCTGGGGGGTGTTGAGGGCAAAGGTGGTATTACATGGAGTATCAATATTGAGGAGGATGGAAAAAAGATGAAGGCAGTGCTTGCGACGCTTGTCAGGAAGTCTACAGAAGTTGTAAAATTCTCTCAGGGTATCCTGGGCTCGGCACTGGTACTAAATGAAGTGACTGTGAACGAGGCATGGGAAATCACACACTCCCCAAAAGAAATCTTATCCCTAGATGAGGAGGAGGGTGCGTCTCCTGTGAACAGCATGAGCGAGGTTGTCGACAAGTGGTGGTCCGACACAGAAGCACTACACAAGATTTTGATTCCAGCCAGAGCTCGTTTCCCCTACGAACCAATGCCTTTCCTGAAAGTTGCACGATCTTTAGGAACAGACGTCTTACGCACACTAAAGCATCTCACAAATATGGAAACGTATACACAAGTGCTACCTGTCGGATTCACGGGTTATGAAATACTGGAGAGCAGAACGAGCATTGAGAATGGGAATGGAAGTGCCACTGGTAGTGTTGATGATACTCCTCTCATTGAACTAGTAGAAGAATTGACTCTTTTCGCACCCCGACTAGAGAAGGGGTATGAAACTAAAGAAGAGGAAGTTGGTGGTGGGATTACCCTGAGCCCAGGAACCAGGGGGAGAGTGATAAGCGACACTAGGGCGACTCCACCGGTGGTCATGTGGGACTTTTCGTACTCCGCGCTGACCTTCTTTGGGCGAGTGTTGGAGTGCGCCCTTGTCGGCTCGTCAGGAGGAGGATCAAGGCAAGCTCTCAGTAGGCGGGGCGCTGCAATCGCTGATGAGCTCGGGAACAAAGAAGCAGTGGGAGAGATAATTGGCATCTACACAGCAATGATTTTAGCGAGCTCGTTGGCCCTACACGGAAGCCCAGCTGATCGAGCAGAACTAATTGAGACTATTGTGAGAGAGTCATCACATGCACTGGCGCCAAATCGAGAGGTTGTCGGCATGATCTTTGATCTTTTGGAGGATGAGTTGATGCGGTCATCCGGTGGAAGCTCTACTGAGTATAGTACTGAGTTTATAACTACAGGATTACATTTCGTCGACGCGCTGATGCCAGTCCTACCCAACCGAGTTTGGCCATATCTTGCAAGAAGTAGCCTTCTGCAGCGAGGGGATACAGAAGGGACGCTCATGAGGATAACAAATCAGGTTGAAGTCGTCAAGGGGGAGTATGTTTTCACATGTACTGCCTTGAGGCTCTTCGAGGACCTTGTTGAGGACGGTATCAAGGGTGCTGTAGAAAAATCTGGCCTCGTTGGCGGTGGAAATGGTGCATTAGTATCAGCCAAAAGAGCGGGAGCAGGGGCGGGGGTCAGTGCCAGAGTCCAGAAGGAAATCTTGGAGAGTTGGACACATTGGGGAGTAGACTTGTTTGAAAGCTATCGTGGGTGGAAATACACGAATGGAGCGGAGAGAATGGAGATTGGTAAGTTCCCCACATGACAGAAAATGGACGAACACTAACTCTTTGCATTTAGGCCGAAGGATTGCAAATATCTTGACAAGAATCCTTGAGGCAGTTTACGGTGTCGATGATTCCCCTGATCCCCACAACAAGGTCACGGGTGTTCTCGCTGACTCCGCTGAGCATATCGTGAAAGTATTCTTGTCAGACTCTTCAAATGCTCTTCCTCTACACCCCATAATCGGAGCAATCCAGGATGGTGTGGCTACTCCAGAGTCATCTCTTTTCACTAAGCCACTAGAGAGTTGGTATGCTCAAGTTGCTGGGGCAATGAAGTTTTCTGCCACGCTGGTGAGAGTTAGGTCCTACCTTGGGCAAGTTTCCCCAAATATGACCAGCCGATAAACCAACATACTAATTCTGTAGTAACAGGCTTCCGCCTTCACAACTCGAACATGAGTTGTATAAAATATCACCTTCAATAGCAAAGATATATGGAGTGCATGAGCGGTTCAGATTTCCAGCTGTGGACCTCCTTGAGGCTATGGTTGTGGCCTCAGGTTCAAATCAAACTTCGCCTGAACCACCATCGCTTCTGGGCCACCTTGGAACTGAATGTGCAAACGCGTTCACACAGGCGTTGGCAGCGTTTGATTCACCAACACATGATCTCCAGCTCGAAACCGCGATCTGGAGTTTTATCTCTGCAGTTGTAAGCAACAAGCAGCAGGGGTTGTCTATTCTTTTGCTCCGAGGTGAGACATTATTAGGTCGTTTCGGTGGAAAAGGCAGTACCACGGCACCCGCCGATGGCAAAAAACCTCGCTCTATCTTAACGGTCGCTTTAGATGCACTCTCTAACCCTGAACTAATCGACATGCAGCCTGAGCGCGCTCTTTCTATGCTTGAGGCAGTAGCCCTTAGCCAGAACTACTGGAGCCTTGCAATGGAAGACTTGGGCCAGCACCCAAAGTTTATCTCTGGTTTGTTCAAGCACATAGAAACATTTAATGAAGAGTTCCAACCTCAAGACAGCAAGGAAGTCCTCACATCAAAGGCGAATAAGGTGGCTGTGGTTGCTTACATAGCCCAGATCATTGCAATGTTTATTCATACCAAGCGCGCTTCTTCCTCACGCCATGAACCTGGCTTCATCTCGCAGCTTCTGAATCCGAAAACCCTAAAGTATTACTTCAATCATGGAGTGCGGATTACAAATTACAGACCCTCTTTACATGGTCAACTCGTGAAAAACTTTGCTATCAAGTGGCCTGGACTTGGCCTCATGAAATTGAAGAAGACAAAGCTGAAGAAGAAAGTATATGGCCCTGGATACTTTTATGACCTGGAGTTGGCTGGGCAGTTGCTTGGATTTGATAAGTTCTGGGAAGACAATGGTTCCCGGGGGGCGAGGGTAAATTCCAATGGGGATAGTAAGGGCTACAAGGAGGAGGTTGAGCTAGCTAATCTCAATCTCAGTTTGATTGACAGCCAAGTGGTATATAGCATCCCTATAAATATGAGAAGAGAAATAGCAAGCTAATGGGTATCACATTGCAGGTGCTGATGAGGGCATGGAGACTACTTGCCCTGGAGCTCTGCCCCCTAGCTTTGCAAAATGTTGATCTATCCAGATCCCTGATCGGGGTTGTTGAAAGCTGTCTGATGGCAAACACGGAAGTAGGGCAGCTTCCTCCAGGCATAACGAAAATTATTCACACTGAAAGGGCTGAGTTTGCATTCATCATAATGCGGAAATTATCTCAAAGACCAATAAAGCCTGATACGGGGGCGCTCTATGAGGGGGTACTGAAGAGTGCCTGGAAGGCCATCTTGTGTGAGAGAACAGATTTCCGGAAGTCTCTAAGTACTGGTGAAGATATTGCATATTTCCGTTCACTACTGAGGATCGCATACATGGGATTAGTAGCACAGCAAAGCAGAACTGATCCAGTACCTGTTGCGGTATGCTACATTATACTCGACATGCTTGACCTCGCCGTTGCGCAAGGATTCAAAGACCTTGCTCAGGCCGCTCAAAGCAATCCTGAGACCACCAATCCTGAGGATATAGCATTGATTACCGGAATATTACAAGCCAGTTTAAGGCTGAAGGGGATTGAAGTCATCCACTCAGGCCTCGGTATGCATATTGGTGAACAGGGCACAATCAGGACAGCGACAACACTTTATAGCTGGGCAGAGCAGATTGGATTACCACAGAATGGGTGTGATGATCCAGTATATGGAGAACTGGCTGTACTATTCCTTCTCGAGCTTAGCTACGTTCCGTTATTAGCCGAACAGTTGGCTGTGGAACGCATACTAGGGCTCTTGGTAACTTCCAGCTTGAGCCATACAATCAGCAATCTCATGACTTCTGGCCTCAACAACCCAGTGCATTACCCGAGGTTGCATAACATTTGGGCGCGTGGATTACTCCCAATCTTGGTGAACCTCCTTTCAGCTATCGGGCCACGCATTGGCCCGGACGTGGTTCAGTTTCTAAGCTTCTTTGGTCGTCAAATTGAAGGACTTGTGGAGTCATGGCACCAGCAAGGTAACGCGATCACCCTACCTGGTGTGCGAGAAACAAGTACTTTGGTTGGAATATTGGAGATTCTCCGATCATGGGGTGTCAGTATTCCCTCCCCCAAGACCAAATCCCTTGGGAACGGGGAGGACACAGAAATGGGAAATTCTATTGGCTCTACCGGAGGAATCTCTGGACAGTTGCATTCAGTCTTCGGAGGAGAGTCAAACGCAATTACCGTTGATGGTATAAGGTTTGACAAGGGTACAGTGCTGGAGGGGGTGGAATATCTGCTGAACCACAAGAATTACCTTGCTAGTTTGGTAGTGCCGACTACTCAGGAGGAGGAGGAAGACGAGAACTCGGTTGTGGAAGAATTTAAGGAGAAGGGCGGTGTGAGTAAATTGGTAGAGAAAGTCATTAAGGAGATGGAGGTGCTACGGAAGTTGTTGACTGTAGTAATTGATGAGAGGGAGAAGCGTTAGAGTGGGGGCTATTGGGCTTATTTTATTTTGCCTTGCATGATATCAAGCTTTTTGTTTCTCATTTATGGTTCTGATGGTATTTCATGGTGGTCTGTGTAAATGTAGTGATGATACCTAATTGTGAGTAGCTTTAGAGACGGGGTAATTTGAGTTACTCTTGGGGTTCGGTGGTGTCATAACAATTAGCTTACGATTACGCATAGATCTAGGCTGGCCCCAACCTTCTAACATCATAGCACTTTCTATCAAGACTGGAAATACTGCATCACACAATCTCTCGAGTTACCCTGACCTCAGCTCGTATATACATATGTATGATCATGGCTGAGATGAGTCAAAGCCATGCAAATTTTGTGCCTCATTCTGACATGCCGCCAGCCAATGCTAATCGTAGATGACGACTCCTCACATATGCGTGCCACCCTGGAAACAACCATCCCAGTACCAGAGGAGACGTTTCGTGAAGCAAATACACAAAAAAAGGCTGGGGGCTCAAAGTACTTATGGTTATGTATCTACGCACCCATGTGGAATACAGCTGAAATTCGACTAATCACCCTGCGGGAATGAATCCCGCTCGATCGATCGAGCCGTTGCATAATAAATTCTCGTTATACTCTACATACATACAGTAGTACGTACTCTATACCCTGATCCACGGCCCACGTGCCGTGTATGTACTATGTAGAGTATCAACTCTTCTTGCACTTGCAGATAAGCAGAGGGCTTAGATGAAGCAAGCAGTGAGGTGTTCTCGGAGGGAAGGAAATTTCGAATCCGACTGAAAATCTACTTTGTAGAAATTCGTTTTTCTCAGAGCAGAATCTCTCCTCCTCGAGAGGTGTTGCAACTGGACTAAGTACAAAAGATACTATACATGAAATTAGTCTTGTGCACATGAAATACCTAATGCTTAATGCACAGGCAAGGACTCTTCTACGCCGTCTCATAGCCTAAGGCTCCACGGACATATAGACTAAAAAATAAAAAAATAAAATAAAAAACTCTAAGGCACGTACGTATGTGCAATCCCTCAATTTTGCAAGAGTCTGCGGGGTTAAAATTTGGGTGGGGGGGGGCTTGTTCGTTTCGCTATCGGCAAGGATATGGGACGTTATTGTGCATGCATCTGACAGGGTTACTTAGATAAGTACTAGTACAGGGTAACTTCTTCCCCCGACCTTTGCCTGAAGAATTCGGCCAAGGAGTGGGCTGGAAGGTCTCACAGTATTCTACTTACCCATGAACTCAACTGACCAAACAATCATTCGCCAACCTGTAATCTATAATAATATTAAGCTCAAGGGCCTTCCCTTTCAGGTTTCTGTTTCAGCTTGCATTAATATAATGATTGCCAACAGTACCAACTTGCGGCCATGCAGAAAGCCGTGAGTGGCCGAGCGCTGCGTATCATACTCCACAGGATAATCATCGCCCACATTTTTCAATTTTAGAGCAGCCAGCCAGCTGGAGCAGAAAGGGCATTAAGGCATCCATGACAATCAACGCAACTTTATGGATCAAAAGAAGCAATTTTCTAGCTGTTATCTCAAGGGACACCTAGTCATATGCATTTGATATCCCCGCATCCCCGTAGAGCGCACGCCCCAAACCCTACCTGCCTAAAGAACAAAACCTATCCAGCCGCGGCTGGCCTGGTGGGAAGATCGACAAAACCCGATACAACTGTTGGGGGAGAGTTGATATCGACCCCACATTTACAGTCTCAAGATTTGATATTGGTAGGCTGGGACTTGAAACAGCTGACATGTGTTGACTCAGTAAAGTGACTTGCTTTTCATTCGTAGAGAGAGCTCCCATGCAGAAATACACCAGGAATAGATCTAACCCTGCAACTGCAACTGCAACTGAGAGATGGATAGTTACCTATTAGCTACGCGTATGTTGTGACGCGTACGGTGTGTATGTATATTTATTTATTGCTAATGGGAGGAGAGAGTAGAAAACCTACCACACACCCTTGTCGGTATAACGAGACCAGTCATTTTGTCGAATCAGAAGATGTAGCTGTCCGCATATGATACGTCAGTATGCAGTGAGCATTTGCCAGAGAAAATAGCATTAGATAGCTGGTGCGAATTGTATGTGCATCATGTCTGTCTACCAGCAACCGCCTACTTACATATATACATATCTAAGAAGGGCACCACTTTCAGTCTCATTGACAGACGGCGCTAATTGGATATAGAGTATCAACAAATATTTGTTATGCCCAATGAGACTCTGATGTTAAGATATAAAGCCACAACTCTCCAACGGAAAATACCCAAGGCAAGGGTGGTGGTGTACGGGTAAGTGCTCCAACAAGGGGGGACCTACCTACTCTTTGGATGCAAGTCCAGCGAGGATCGCTTTATTTAACCTAAGTCTAGTTATGTATTTCAGTATCGATATTATTATCACCCACTGCCACCGCTGACTAGGCCTATAGGAAGCTGGTCCATCCGGCACTTGGCTGCTTATGTACGGTTCCCATGATCAATCAGACAGATGCATCATCGCCACCATAACGTGGGTTTCTAGACATATCAATTACCCAACGTTGCACTCGCGGGGAGCTTACCAACCTGAGATAATATAACCCAAGTCAACACGTATTACCAGAGACACTTACAAGCGGCGCTGCAGAGACAGAGATCCACTCCAATAGCTTGTTCTCAAGCGACAATCCCTGAATCACAACCGCGACCACGGCAGTGGCAACCACAACAGGCTCTGGGCCAACCACTCGGTCGTGGTACCGTGACTTGGATCCACTTATACCCTGTCAAACTTGGTTTCATTCCCATCCCCTTTTCCCAGAAATCATCCAGCAAGTGGTCAGAGCTCACGGGTTACTGTTCGAGCCGAGGCATGGCATGGGTGTACTGTATCGATAGCGGGGTGGATCATGTTAAATACGGAGAACATGGATTACAGTGTGCCAATGACCAGCGCTGGAACAGCATCAATTGAAAAAGCAAAAATGCATAAAATAGGAGGTTCAAGGCCCATATCCAATGGCAATCCTGCATTCGAGATATCCTTCGCACGCGAAGAGTACCTGAGATCTGCATGGGTACTTCTCTTACAGTCCATGCTTTTGGTCCCTACCCAAGATATGACCCATCCATATTATGATACACATGCATTACTAATCGGTTACAATATTTCTGTCTGCATTTGCCATGTGCGTCCGCGAGGATGGAAGTTGAAGAATGCAGTCGCCATCTACCTACTAGGATTAGGCTTTTGCACCAGGTCACTTCCCGCTGTCAGCCCATGTTTTAAACTCCAAATTTTAAAAAAAAAAAGTGGAGACGGGCAAAACGCAAATCCAGTGCCCTTCACACACAACTGCTTTTTTGAATGTGAAGATATTGGCTGAAACGATGCGAGGGGATCACATCAGATGAAGGTCATGCAGATACGTACATATACCCGCGTGCACGGATACGTTTGAAAGGTGGAATTCGGCATGATCGTGGCGGCAAGTGGGGATTATTATTGTCTTATAATCCTGTGATGCTTTAACCTTTAGTAACGGCAATGACCGGTTCGAAGCCTACCAAAGGGAATTTGCCGAATTTCGAACTCGCGAAATCAAAAGCATGTGAGGCTTGGAGTTTAGCTTACTAGAGTCACACTCGCACTACTTACATCCCAGCGTGGCAAGTTACAGGGAAATGGCAATGAAAAATGTGACAGTCTCCACTTGGCAACACAGGTAGGAGCGTTAAGTGTCCACAGCAAAAGCATGTAAACTAGCCATTATTATTACCCTGAACATGCACCTCGCACATCCTTAGTGTATATATTGTACATATGATATGTAAGGCCTTCACAATGCACATGCACAATCTAAATGACCCCGCTTATAATGTACTCTCTCTACCCAAGGTCAAAAAGAAAAATTGAGTCTGGGCACGAGAACATGCTTATAGTTTCCTCCGCTTTATGTCACAGATAACCTCACTTCTCTTACCAAGGTGCGTCTCTATTTATTTATGTCTACAACCTAATGCACTACGTTCCACAGTCTGGCTAAACGCACGTCACACAAAAAAATTTTAACACTACTAAAACAGGCAATTATCACGCATCAATGGTGTTATAACCTAGGCCGTCATCTTGAGCGAAATAAGTAAAGTTAATTCCTTATCCCTAATTACTTTCTTCGTGCCTCTGGTGTACAGTATTAGTCCGTCCCGAGGCTGCAACATATATATTGATCAAAATCGAAATTTCTCGATTCCGACGTCCCTTCGGTGACAAGAGCCCCCCCACACACAGAACTGACGATTGACCTTTGTGGAGATTGGTCTTATGTAGTGCTTACTTATTCCCAACTGCGATGCTACGTGAGGTATAATAATATGATAGGCTCAGCTATTATTAATTTCCGATCTGAGATCCTTCCCCGATATATATGGCATGATTTACCATATTATCGCTTGCAAGACAAGACAGCCTTGACAGGAGAATTGCCTGGCGGAGGCATATATAATATCATACACCTAAAGAGTATTAGCATCGTTGGCTATATGGGGTCAAGGTGTATGGCGATCCCCAGTGCAAGAAGTTGGTATATTGGCGAACAGGCGGAGGGTAAAGCTTCCGAGCCCACTCCTACAGTACATCCCAACCTGTGCATCTGGCCACCTCACTCCATCCACTTTATGGTTTTGGGCCAGCTCATAAGAGCCCCGGTTGACGGATGTACCGTATGGACTGTCTTGTGATAATCATTCCAACTGGGTGGCCGCGGGCGGTTCGCCCTCCATGGATCCAGCTAGTATTTGGTTGGATGGAATGTTACAGATTCTGCAAAATGGAAGGTAGAGCCTACTTCTGGTCCTGACATGCAGTGGTGGTTGGTAATATGCCGAGCTGTGGTCGGGGTCATTATTTCTAACCAGGTTACCGTTGGCCCGTCGATCGCAAGAGTCCACAACTATTATGTCGTGGAAGGTCAAGGCCGAAATAAAAAGGTGCCACTCAGCCTTGCTCCCCTTGCATTTAATCGCTGGCCTAGGTACTGGTCTAAGCCTATACTGCGGTATAACTATTCGCGAAGGCATGGAGTAAATACCTTGCATTGATGGTACGACAGGGCCCTGCCTCGACCCTACTGCCTGTTCAGGCATATATGTAACGGCCAATATTAACACGGACGCAACCGGACACTGTGTGCAACGAAACATAATAATGTTACATATATAAACTCCGCTTCATTATAGTGGGCAAATATCCCCGTTAGCGGGGGTGTTGGCTATATTGATAACAGTTTCCATAATTGCGCGATAACTTAAATCACCCCTATATTACTCACATATGCAATCCAACAACCCAGGTGTGCTACTCTATATTGGTTAATGCTTACCGCATGCACATCCAACTTGCCTTACGACTAGGGATCCGGAAGTGTTCGCTGAATTAACCAACGTGCAGCGGATTCTAATTATGCCACAGCTGATTACTAGTACAATATTTGATTGACTTGGATATGACTCTACTCTTTGCAGATACTCACTCTATGCATTAATACTCAATTCTGACATGACACGGCACAGTTTAGAAGATAGTAAGTTGCACATCACACCCTGATATACCGGAGTCATATATTCTGCCGGCAAATATGACCTGCAGCGCAAACACTATGTGGTGTAGAGAACACGCGCCCAAACGCGGGGTAATGGCGTGTACGAATAAAGATGATATTGTGGCCACACTGATAGAGTTCAGGGTAATTTCGGGTAAGTGACAACGACTCTGAGAATCAATCAACTCCCATTCCTTCCTGAATTCCATACACCCATGTGTGCTACTAGTTGTAACAAGGGGAGGTTACGAAAGGGGGAATAGGTCAATTGACCCTCATGGCTATAAAGAATGTACAATTGATTATCGGTAACAGAAAGTAAAAATGTGGATGCAATTCCTTGGCACCTGGTACGGTACGTGACTTACCGGGAGCAGTGAGACTGGCTTTAGCATTTCTATGCGCCTTCTAAAAAAATGACCCATAGCACATGACGACGGATAGGTGAGTGTGGGGAGTTATTGCGGCCAGCAATTTATAGTCTTATTCCCAGTCCTCCAAAGTAATTCCAAAGCCCATCCTTTACTGTCCGCTATCACGCCTATCTGTAGACCTAGCTATCTAAACCCAAAATACTTCCACCATACCATGGTATATTGTAAAAGATGCAGGCTGAAAACGTCACCTCCAAAACCCAGTAACTTTAAATGTAAACGAATGCCAATGGTAAACAACAGAAGAGCCAACCCAATGTATAGAGTACATATCACCACGACATAAAATTGTAAAACATTAGTATCGACGATATAGAAAAATAAACAAGACAAAAGACAAACGCCACATAAAATTTTACCCTTTCTTTATGCTCCCGACTCTGCTTCGTTGTCTTTGGTTGAACCTCGGGCTCAATCCCAAACAAACTGGAAAGTGACGAAAAACCGACCCAGATGTAGGTAGAGAAAACACCACGCGAACACCTGTAACATGATCCTGACAGACGAAAAAGGAAAAATGACACAATCCCCCGCTATGAATGCTCATAAAAGATAACGTGATCACGCCAGGATATCTAAATGAAGGAAAATAATACAACGCATAGAGCCAAATAAGACTTCTAGTACCTCATGCACTGTTGCTCAGTCTCCACCTCCATCTCTTCTCCTTCTTCCTCATACTCGTATTCCTCATCATCGTCTTCCCCCTCCGGCAGTCCAAAGCTTTGCTCGAGTACTAATCCTCGGCCATCACTGGAGCCTGGGGTGTTTAATCGGGCAAGCTCGGGAGTAGTTGTAGTCGAATAGAGAAGCTCTGGGGGCTCATCATACAGCCCCATCCCCACAAGCTCAGGGCCATCATCTTGGGCGTCCTCCATATACGACCCTTTCTCCTCAAAATAGTCGAAAGGCAGCTGTTCTTGAGGTGCACACTGCATTCCAACATTGTACATGCCATTCTGCCCGTATCCCACCTCCAATCCGGAGAAGCCCATGGGATAACCCTCCCCCAAACAAGGATCCAGTATAGTAGGCTTCGGATAGAAAACAGTGGTATAATTGCCTTCAAGATCCCGAGCCATGACCGGGACCAAGACAAAGGCTCCTGGGACGCCAGGGACAGTGTAGTATTGACCATTTAACAGCGGTGTTGTTGCAGGAGTGACTGGAGTTCGAGGAGCAGAAGGCAGTATGTAGTCATTCATGAAGGGAGAAGACTCATTGCTATAAGTGACCTCATCAGGGTGGGCAGTCGAGATTGCTGATCTCGCATCTAAATGTGTTGATACATATGTTGGCTCCTCAAATGTTGTTGCCAGAGAAAGCAAAGGCCGAGAATACTGATAAGCCCCAGGATACGGCTTTTGCGTTCCCTCCATCATATTCTCGAGTCCCCATATTCCTACATTCCCATAGCTACACTCCTCCTCCTGTTGTGCAATCCGGACGCCGTGTCCCTGATATTGATGCAGATAATCCATCTGCTGCTGCTGATATGTCGTGGGAACCTTCTTGAGGTGATTGTTGAGATATGTTGAATTACCATATATTGGTGTCTCGTCAGTACGAGAGTCGATGTAATTAGAGAAAACAGGTTGAGCCTGCATTATGTGTATGTCGAGCCTCTGTCTGAAATATATTAGCAACAGCCTTTGTGCTCCAATGGAATAAAACATACAAGTACAATTCAGGTCAATGTTGCAGTGGCTGTTGATAAAGTGGATGTTCGTAACTGGGGTGGTGATGAAGTGGGCAGCCCAACTATCTTAAAGAAAGATCAAATATAGTGAGATGAGTAAGGAGTTATTTCTTGGTTAAGCCACATGGGACTGAGCGAAGGGGCGTAACTATGCCCTCTGCACCTAAGCAGGGGAAGAGTGCAGGGGGTTGCGGAGAGGATCCGCTCTCTCTTGCCCATTTCTTTCCTTTTTGTTGCATGCCCGAGGCTACCAGGTTGCAGGTGAAGGTGTATAAAATGGAGTAATACGGTTTTGGCCCCCATTAGCTCCTAGGTTCTAAAACCTTGTGTCTGTTCCATTACGCCGTGTATCAATTGCTTGGGGAGATGGTTCAGAGCACCGTTTTTCTAACCCTAAGACAACACACCATTCCCATTCTGTAGTACCTAGGTAACCACTGACCCATGCACTCCATAACCTTCGTTCCCACCTACTCGACGTTCCCACGCGCGGCTGAGTTAGAGTTACCTCGATGTCATGACGGTCAATGTACAGGGATGTGCAAGGTGAAGCTCGTGGGCGGTATCCATTCGCACTCGCCGCGGCAAGGTCTGGAAAAAAGCAAGAAAATGGGGAAGGCGGGGGCGCAGAGAGTAGTGTATGTCCGATACCCGGACAGTATAGACATGCAGGTTGCATATTGCAACAGCTATAGGCAGGCAGGTAGCTAGTTAGCATACTCTTATACATTATCTTGTTTATCATATCCAAGCATCGAGCCGGTTCAAGGTGTGGTCGACAAGGCTATAGGAATCATACAGGAATAGGATGATTACAACAAGATGATGATGCGTGTCTAAGTCAGCCGGAATTTCTGGCTGCGGGTACTATTGCATGAGTCTGCACGGAAGTCTGTTTTATTTTTTGTTGGAATGTGACAGGGCTGCCGGGTTCTTGGAAAAGACCTGTCGATAACTTAACTGAAAGTTGAAGCATGGTTAGATCGCAGTCTCATTAACTCCAGAGCAAACCCTGGTCACAGAATGTCACAAGTCGCCTCCCGCGATCGTAATTTATAGCCCGCGAGGGCAAACTAGGTAGGTATTTGAGGACCAGCAACAACAACAGCAGAGCGTGAGGCCTATCAGTTGCCAGTCCAATCCTTTTACAGTGCAACCCGACTACCTTTTACAAGGCTCTTTGCACCCATTTCATCACACGGAAGATTATCAATTCTTCCCCGCAGGTGTCATGCACAGCTTGTGACAATTCCGGCACCCAGCGGGTTTGGTGAAGCACCTCTTTATGTAATCCACGCGATGAGTAAAAAATAGCGCCCACCCTGCACATGATATGCACTTCAGAGGAGCTAAAGACTCCAAGTGGACGATGGGGTTGTGATGTCTCGCATGAGTGGGATTTTGCGTGCCAGAATTGTGTGCGTCCGTGTACGCAATCCCTGCGTCCATGGGGTTAGATTAATCTGCATCCCCACCCTGATGTATCGTATGGAGGGAAATCATCGAATCGCCGTGAATAAACCTTCCTGTCATCACAAATGAGACAAGGGTCTGAACGAGCCACACAGACCCGGTCAGTATGGAGATCTCTACCCTGTCTCACTTGCTTTGTTTCGCCCCTCCTCCACAAACCAACTAAAATAGTCCCGCTCGCCTGATCGATAAGTAGGAGGTTCATGCAATATGAATACCTGGCGGCAATGGATAAACACCTGTTGGTTTCTCAATCTCCGACAAAGAGGAACCTTCTCATGAAGCACTATTTGCGAAAATGCTTTGACTGTAATACCCTTGGCATCCAACAAACATGGTGTATTTGTGTAGTAAAGCACCAACTTTGTAAGCCTGGCACAGCGGGTGTCCTTGAGATTTGCTTCCTGGTGCCTAATGAGTTCGCAGTTCCAGATCTAGAGTATATAAACCTGCCTACTCCTTGCCGTCACCACGGAGGTGTGGGATGGGTTGGTTCGACGTGGCTGGCCTAAATCACTTGACCCAATGATGTGGGAAACAAAGACCAAAAAAGCAAAAGGCTCAAGCACAGCTTCCTATCCTTTTGAAGCTCCCCGTGGTACCTGAACGGACGCTAAGACACAAACAGGTAGATCTAACACCTGGGACCAAGGATCAACATTCCTTCCTTCTTTTCATTTTCTGGTGTGGCAGAGATTATGGGGGTTACCGTTTTTCTGGAACATGTCGGCGAATCAGCATCCGGAGATGACTTGAATCTGACCGAGCCTCGTCCAACAGACAGGGTATTGGAAATACCTGCCGAACTTTCCCTCTCGCTTGGGCTCTGGTGTGTGTGCCCGGGATGGTGCGTGTGCATTGGTGTGTGTGGCCGGCCTAGGTAGCGTGTGGCAGAAATGGTGCAATCGTTGGTGCGTTAATAAGACCTACTACCGGTACGCAGTTATTACAGTAGTGTAGCGCTCAAAGTGGTTGGGGTGGGGGCAAGCCTCCCAGCTGGCTGCAGATTTTATATCTCGATTTACACCAGCTGGTGATAGGCTGGAGAACAAACTAAGTGTGAGACGTCAGCTAGTTGAACAGTCATGGATATAAGCGAAGCATTTCACTTACCCATCCGATCTCCATTGTCCTAGTTGCTTCAACCCATACAGCCTGATATTTCCGAGTAACTCCCCTCCCATTCTGTAAAGGATCGGAGTGAGCCTTATACTGGAAGTGGGAAGTGGAGACGAGTGAAGTAAAACTGGTGTTGGGAGATATGGATGGCTAATTCCCAAGGTTGTGGCTAAGAACTATGACCCACCCATTGACGAGGGGCTTGTTCATCCTATGTGGTCGGCACTACCTAGTCTAGGCCAGCACCCCTTAGCAATTGATCGCAATCATGTATCAATCATTGGTTAACTTATGATATACCTATACTATATATGCATAGGATCGCATTCTGAATCCCCATCTCCTTACTTTTATTGACAAAGGAGTCTAGGCCACACCTGGCACGGATACAGCTCAAATTTGTCCTACAGGAGGCCAGATATCAACTTGAAGAAAAATAGGTCTCTATGATCTAGACCCCCTATAAGTACCTACCTGAACCGAACATCACTCGTTAGGTGGTATGCACGTGCACTGATTTTCGCTCTGTATCTCGTATTACGTCTTTAATTTGTTATTGGTTTTGTCTTGTTGGTGGGCCAGCTATTGGGACTTTCATACTCACCACCGTGGAGGTTGCAGCCAAACTGTGACGTTTACATCTCAAACAGTACCTAGGCACGAACAAGATTTTGTTGCAATGCACTGGGCCGCATCAGCGCACAAACCCAACGAGGACGTTTATTATTTCGATTAATTTGTGTGGACTGAGCACTTGTCCGCGGCAAGACAGAGCTCTTGCGGGATTAATTTGACCGAATGCAGGTTGCCCCCCCAGTCAACTAGGTAGTAACTTAATGGAAGCACATGCATACCCCGTTTGCTATTATAATACTCTAACTTATCCATGGTGATGGGATTGTTTACACACACCAACAGGAAAGGGAAATTCCTCAATTTTGGAGACATGATGTCATATTAGGTGTCTGACTGATGATGTCTTGCATATCCCTTGTGAAATTTGTGTTGAGACTACTTAGGTATGGCTTCGGGTTGGTAGGGTGGGCCAAGAGGGTATGCGACTCTGAAAACAAAATAACTACAGGCTCAGCTGAGTGACTGTTTTTACACCACTTACCAAACACCAGGGCTGTACTCTATGTAGCTAACCCCAGTCGTCCCGGTCGTTATCAACATTATCCAACGACCCTTGTAAGCCAGGTACATGCACTGTATCATGGTCAATCATCATCGCGTACGATGGTTACGATTGATAGGTTGCACGCACCAAAACAATTTTACAGATGATTCCGCATACAGATGTCTTTGGTTGTTCATTTCGGGCGGCCTTAGGACTTTACTCATTAGAACAAAACTAACTCTTTCCCATGGCAAAGATTGGGCATCGGGATCTACGAGTTGACTGTCTGAATCTGCAGCAAGCCAGGTGGGGCAGTTGAGGGAAGAAGCAAGTTTCTAATTTCAACTTCACTGAGGGGCGATAGTTCTGTTATCAGCCGGGCGTGTAGAGTCACTGGATAAAAGATTAAAAAACCACTCAATACTAGTAACTTTTCAACTGTCTGGATAGCCGTCTGGATATCAGAGGTGACGGGCTGATCACGTGGACAAGGGTGAGCACATCTTTTTTTTCCTGTCAAGTACAACCAGACCACTACTACTTACACATATCCGATAGTCTCAGCCAGCGGGGTTGGATATATATCATGTTTCATGGAAACACCAACTGGCGATGCAATCTTATAACCTGCATTATCAGCCGGTGAACCTTTCAGAGTAGGTAGCTTGTACCCCTCTACACGACCGAAAAACAAATGACTTCAGCTGGCTGTGTCCCATGATCAAGGGAGCAAGTAACCGTCATATACCCTGTCTCTTGCCTATGTATAGTCTACATCCACGGATATTCAGTCATGACCATGGACGGCTCCTGTGACAGTACTACCAATTGGTGGATTTGCTCATTGATGCAAGATAGATGGATGCGATTGGAACATGCAGTCTCATGTACATAGCCCTTCGCTCCGGCAGCACGCTTAGGTTGGACTCCAACACTAATGTTCCGGCCCACTTCGCTTTATCGATATGCACGGGCTTTGAATCAGGACTGGATCGGTAGACGAGAGGAGTGCGCAGTAGGGTGCATATGGTACATGTGCAACAAGAAGGGTGGATAATGAACTTGGCTGAAGGATCCGATTGTCCGATCTAGGTAACTAGTCATCAACTTGAGCTTGCTTTGTCCGATCTACATGATATTCCACTTTAGAGTAGTGTGACCTTGTGCACTTTGCAAGGCTTGTGAGAGGGACTAGGTATCGTCACCACCATGGGGATGAGCTCCCTCTCTATGGCTGGCCTGTTCATCGGATAATTTCGATTTTATTCTCCGCGGTTCTATCCAGGATTCCCCTGGCTCACATCCAGGTGGAAGCCGGCACCACCTCACTAACTTGGACGTACATACACAGGTTTGAGATCACGGGATTTTGATACAAGTTGCAAAATTCTCAACAGGTGGCGTTAGTAGTCTATGACAACACATTATCCAACACTCCCTGGCCGGTGCCCGCAAGGCTACCCCCTCCTCAGATAGAAGTTGGAAGTTACTAGATCGGGTAGTATATGAAACAGCCTAAGTAGATATTTTAGTTTTAC
>Ga0307514_10002261_pt1 | contig 20440 bp, 29 predicted proteins | sample 16_EM_MG_FD_203088 | JGI IMG/M metagenome (GOLD analysis project Ga0307514, IMG submission 203088) | Populus trichocarpa ectomycorrhiza microbial communities from riparian zone in the Pacific Northwest, United States - 16_EM | ecosystem: Host-associated > Plants > Roots > Unclassified | place... | reverse complement strand
TGGGTGTGACATGACATTGCATTCCATAATCATATGTTCTCGGTTTGCATTTTCAGCTCGACACTACAGGCATTTCCCCTTGTGTCGTCCTATGCACTTGAGGTAGTGGGGGAACTAGCTATGTCCTAAGTGGATGCTGGATATCCAATGGCAGCGTGTTCGGGTGAGGAGGCCCTTCACGTCTGTGTTGTTGAGTGCACAGGGAGGGTATGTGTGTGGTGAGTTTGGTGTTTTGTTACAATCCGCTAGGGTATATTACTGAATGAAAGCTTGTATTGTGGCCTTCGACAGTCGTGTTGGTTGGTTTGTATCTGGAATGAGTGGCAGGATGTAGTTGAGTACCCTGTCGAGCTGGAGATATTTTGTGTGTAGAGGGCCTATATCTTTGGTTCATGACAGTGCATAGTTGTGGGTGCCTGCTCTCAGGTTGTAGGCCCGTGTTCTGTTCTAAAGGAGGAGTAAGTGAAGTAGGTGTGTTGCTGGGCGATCCAGCAGTCTAGCGGCCCCTGACAGGGCGCATTTCGTGATTAGTGGGTAGGAGGCAGGTAGGCCAGCTCAAGCACAGATTGCCCACAATTCTGCTTTCTGCTATCCTCCTGTCACGATTTTGGCCACTGCTTTCAGTATCATATTGATTGGGATCACTTCAGTGTTGTTGATGTGGGCCTGGGTATAGATTTCCAGTCCAAAGGTGAGGGCTATTGGGACATGCATTCTGCACCTGTTTGTTGTATTATTTTCCCCGGCTTATACCGTTAATTCCTCTGTTGTTTCATCTATTTCCAGTATCTATTATCGTTATCTCTGTTATCTATTACGATTTCTCGGGTTGTTCCTATTCTTATTTGTCTATAAGGATATTCAATACGTATCTTGTTCACATGCTTCTGTTCACACTCTTGTTTCTATATGCCATACTGTTTCATACAAGTCTGACATGCATTTGGCTTTCCTGTTTACGGACTTCTCTACATTACTTCCTATCACAGTTAGTCTCTTCTATTACGCTGTTCAGCCGCTCTCTCTTGTATTTAGTCACTGGCATCTCGCTCTTAGTAAGAAGAACAACGATGCTTTCTCGTGCTCATACGCACTGCTCACTCGAATATCTTCTTGCTCACCTGCTGCACACTTCACTGGTTCTTGCTATCCCACTAATACTAACATTCATATTTATATTAGTATACACACTGTATTCACATACACATATCCTACTACAATAAGGCCTGGGATCACTGTTGCCTTGATTAGGCAGGATGGCATTTCCGGTTTCAGTTTCTTAAGGAGTAGTGCGAGCTTGTATAGGGTTGATCCTGCTTTGGCTGCCTATTTTTCGATGTAAAAGTATTACGAACACACCCTAACCATAACTGTAGAACATATCGGGATATCAACAGTAAGAGGGGGCAGGCACCAGGAGAGTGTGATCAACCGGCTGCGACAGTGGCGGCAGCACAGAGCGGAGGGACAGAGGCGCTATGGGAGGTACAGCAGGATAGTCTGGACTATGCCCGAACAGACTAAGGATTCATGGCAAGTGTAGATTAAATTCAGCTAGCTAGTATACTAGACTGACAGGTGAGAAGAAGACAAGGTAGGAGACGAGGTCCCAGCAAGAAGGAGGAAACAAGGCCAAGAAACAAGACCAGGAACAGGAACAGGAACCAAAGCAGAAACAAGGACAAGTCTGGAAGAAGTTGTTATATGAAGAGGAAAGGAAAAGAGAACTCAGGAATGGGGGAATGGATGTATATTTATACGTCCCAAACATCAAGACCCCAACAAGACAGGCATACACTAACACATAATCCCAGGGCACTAGAAGATTCTATTCTGACAGCGCATTCCCAATAACTGTGAAACTAGATACAAGGATAGGAAATCATGCCATTAGATAGCAGGGAATATCGGAAGGCACTTATGGCTTAACCATAGTGCCACAAAAAAGGCTCGGAAGCATATCTCCCATTCTATTCAGCCGAATATTTAGGATAGGAATTGGAGGTCAGGGATTTCGGGATATCAGAGGTTCTAGATCCTGCCATGGCGTAGGAACTAAGCAGATGCCAACTCTAGCTTCTGGGATATTGCCGGTCACTATTGTTGGGCTCCAGGGATGGGGTTGCTATTGCTGGCAGCAGAGGACAGGAATTGCAGAGCTCCTAACAAATCGTGGCAGCGGAACATAGTCGGTAATCAGGCATAGGAGTCGGGGGTTAGGTTACGAGGTTGGCTATGAAAAGCCACTGAAGAGATGTCAGGGCTCCTTTCATATCGTGGTACCGGGGGATTGTCGGTGACTAGGCAAAGTAGTTGTAGATCGAGGTATTGCTAGGGTTGGAGTACCAGCCACTATATAATAGCTAAGGGCCAGGTTCAAGGGCTCCTATTAGACCGAGAGTTGTCGGGATATGGTCGACAGCTATGCAAGGTCATTCGGAGGTCAAGGTAATTGGGGGGCTATCGCGCGGGACGTATCTGCCACAGAATAGGCAGGACGGGGTTCGGGGTTTCCTATTAATTCCGGACCACTGGAACATAGTCGGTCGCCATAGGAACTGGTTGGGAGGTCGGATCTGCCAGGGTAGAATATAATCTACTGTAGATAGCAAGAAGAGTGGGGTCAGCCCCACGAGGGCAAAGAACATAGTCTTAGCCACATTGGGGCACAGGGGTAGCGGGGTATTGGGCTATCATAATATCAGGATATTGGGATATCAGGATATCGGGATAATAGAATATCGGGGTTTTAAGGTTGGCAAGGCTTGTGGGATTGGCACAGGTTGCGGGGTTGTTGTCAAGGCTGGCGGGACTGGTGGGGTTGGCAGGGCTGGCGGGGGTCAGGTTGCCAGGTGGGAGGTCACATTCCTAGGCAGAAGATCATGGTGCCAGGCGGGAGGTTATGATGCCAGGCGGGAGGTCATGATGCCAGGTGGGGGGTCATGGTGCCAGTCAGATGTTGGGTTGCCAGGCAGGTCGGGGGTCACGGGTCACCATCGGGAAGGATGACAGGGTCACAATAGTGATTTCAGTCTGTTATCCCGGTAGCGTGTATAGTGTCGGACATGGAATATCCGTAGATACTGGATATTGGAGGCAGAGGTAAGCACTAGGGTCAGGGTTCATGATAGAAAGGTGGCTCGGATGGTTCTGTCGAAGAAGACTCCTACCCACCTTTGTTCCAAGTTGTTTGGTAAGTAGTGTTCCCCGAATTGTACCCCAAGTAGGTCTGCAGTTGGGATATTTTTACCACAAGGGAAGTGGAACAGTTCGGTTTTTGAGAGGTCAAAGTTCATTCCTCACTGGTTGGCTTCGTGTTGTAGCTGGTTCCCGGCAGCTATGAGAGTGATGGCGTCTATTGCCATAACACTAAGATTGCCAGTCGGCAGTAGTTATTGACATATGATAGCATAAGTTCCACGCCTAGTCTTTGGTAGTTGTGGCATAGCAGGGAGCTGTAGATGTTGAAAAGAAATAGTGATAGAGGCGAACCTTGGGGTATGCCTACCTGAATTGGTATGAAGTAGGGTTTTGACGCCACACTGTCTGTAATTCGGACTGACCTGTCTGATAGGAATGATTGTACCCAATCAACTAGGTATGGCGGGAAGTTGTTGTTGGTCATGATTTCGGGCAGCCATTGGTGTAGTACCTTGGCAAAGGCGCCTTGGATGTTCAGGAAGAGAGCTGAGCTGTATAGCTTGTCATTTGATACCTTGTATACGTTTTCCAGTATTAGGTGCATAGCATCAAGGGGGGAATAGCCTTTCCGGCAGGTGAATTGGAGTGGTAAGAGGCAGTTAGCTGCGAAAACTGTCATTCTGGCAAGCGCAACATGTTCAATTGTTTTTGATAGTGTCGGCAGGAGAGATATTATTCGGTAGGCTTTGGTTAGCAAGTAGTCAGGTTTTCCTAGTTTGGGTATGACCATAGTAAGTACGAGCTGCAGGATTATAGAGAGTGTGGGACTGCACAGTAACCAGTCTGTCATGTTGGTGAGTGTGTTAGGGCGGATCTTGTGTAGTCGGATCCAGACTGAAGGGGGGAGAGTATCATGTCCTGGTGTCAAGTTTGGCAGGATAGCTTCTAATGCTTTGAGGACTTTCCCTTGTGTGACTGTGTGGAAGCCTGCGAGGCTGTCCGAGTGTTGATGTTGTAATGATGAACCATTGTCTGTGAAGAAAGTATGTCGCAGCACTTGCACCTTGTTTTCGAAACTGGTAGCTCCGTTGATAGTTGCGAGTGATGCTGGTAGTTTGGGGAGTGCTTTTCTAACCGTCTGCCAGAGGAAGGATGGGTTGGTATTCTGAACCACTGTATTCCAGTGATCTTGGGTTGCTTTCTGGATCGCTCGCAAGTAGGCGTTCCTGATTCTGTGGTAGGAGTGTTTATCAGTTCTGCTGGCCCAAAAATTGCGGAAGGTTGTGTTCATGATTCGGTGCATTTTGGCAAGGTCGGGGTTCTACCAAGGTTGGGACCACATGGTGACCCGCCTGGTGGGTGTGCCGATCCGGAGCGCTCTCACAATCAGGTGGTATAGATGGTTAAAGTCTTGTTTATCTTGAATGTCGACTTTCTCTGGTGTGGGTGGGAGTTTGGCTGCTCAGGCCCAATTGGTATTCTTCCAGTTGTATTACTTGTATTCTTGGTGTGTGCCTGTCTTGGGCCAGGCTTGATATGAGATTGGAGTGTGGTCCAGAGCCTTGTGTTCGAGGTGGGTATGCCAGTTCCTGACTGTGATTTAGTCTTGATTGAAGAAGGTAAGGTCCAGCACAGTCAGCCTGCTATTGTTGATTGGGTAAGAGGTAAGTGTGTTGGGGGTGTTTGCGAGGCGACAATTTGCTGCATTGCAGATGTTGACTAGGTTCTGGGCCTATTGGGAGGGTTGGCAGCCAGTTTCCCATTTGGGGTGGTGGTTCTTGTAAATAGTGGCCTATTTAGACAGCGAGTACCTAGGCCAGCTGCATACTATGAACTATCTAAGTAGGTACGATCAAGAGGGTCTGGCTAAGAGCACGAAGGCTTTGAGACAGACGCTCGAGATATAGAGAGTTCGAGAAGTGATTGAGGTCAAAAGTTCGGGCAAAAAGAAGTGACCAGAATAGTGAGTATTAATTGTTACTAACTAAACTGATAGGTAGGAAATTGAGTGAAGAAGAAAAGTATAATAGAGCGTGGAAAACAGCCTCTTTAATAGAGAACTGGAACATCCAAATGTGGAAGTACAAGACTCATACCAGATAAGCTCAACAGCAATCATAATGACACAGTCATTATGAGCAATACAAAGAGTCACAAAGAAATAACAAAAATATCATCAGGAGTGTATGCTGATGTCAAGATAATAACATGAAACCTAGGCTCCAGCCTGGTATACAAGATGACTCATGAAGACTCAAAAAACCTGAGAATTGCTCATACGTGCTTAATCAAGTCATGATGCAATTATAATGCTGTAAGAATGACATAAGTGTAAGAAATAAACAGAGATAACAAGATAAGATATCGTAGGAATTACACATTCCTTATATCCTTCCCTCATTAGGTAATAGCTACCCAATTATGACATAACTAAGCCAAAAGAGAAGTCCCCCAATTTTGAAACAACAAGAGAGGAGGGAAAGACAATTGAAAACCCAATCACAAAACGTGTGTAGAAGCACAAGATTCATTGTTAAAGATAAAGAAAACTTGGGTACTATCCCAAAACATAAAAATGCGGAAATTCTTATATTCCAACACAAAACCCAGACTAGTTGCAAAACCAAAGGTCAACATATAAGAGAAAACTCACACACAAGGGTGGTTCCATTGCCTAGCACGTCTTGTCTGTACCCTGCCAGACCACTTGCTCTTTTCCCAGTATGTATTGATAGACTCCTTGCCAATGTCTTCCTTGTTCTACCAGCAGTTATGTTCATGTCCATAATCTAGCCACTTCACAAGGAATTGCTGCTTGTCCTTTCGAGTACAATGCTTGATGATACGTTCAACTTCATATCTAGGGGCGGAAGCATCAGTGTCGACAGGACCCGGATTGGTATGTATCCTAGAGTGGAACTTGTCATCTGGATTCTCTATCTAGGAACCCAGAAGAGAAGTGTGGACCGTAATGAAACTGGAAGGAGCAAAGGGAATCTCGCCCGTATAGTTGTCAGTCTCAGGCATGCAGCGGAAGATCTGGTAGAGTCCCATAAAGACAGGCTCGAGTTTGTTAAACTGAGTCTCTTTAGAGAAGGAGGAGAAGGAGATTTTCACGAGATCTCCAACGTTGTATTAGGGAGAGGAGCGGCGGCGTTTGTTTGCCTGTTGCGTCATTGCAATATGGCTGCGGACGAGCTTTGTTTTGTCAGAATCCCAAAGAGTGTTGCATATCATGTCAGGTCGAGAGAGGCAGCAGGAATGACGACTCCCTTTTCGAACTTGAGAGAGAAACGAATACAGAGACTGTGAGAGGCAGCGTCCCTAGAAGAATCGATCCTCGTATTAATAGCTACTTGAACAGAGGGGATTGCAGACAGCTAGTCGAGTCCCTGCTCTAGCAATTTGACTCGCAAAGTAGCTATAATTGACTTGGTAGCAATCTCAGATTGCCTATCAGTCTCAGGGTGGTAAGCAGAGGACATGAACTGGGAGATATTATTTTTTGTGCAGAACTTCTTCCAATCAAGCAAGGTAAATAGAACGACCCTATAAGTAACTATATCCTGTGGCAAGCCAAAGAAAGAATATATAGAAGTGTAATAGACATTGATCAACTGCACTGCAGTATAATTGAGAGGCACAGGAAGAATGATCGTGTACTTGGAAAACCTATCTACAACTACCCATACATAATCATACAAAACCTGCGTAGATTTGTTGGTAACTTGTGGGAGGAATAGGAAATCCATAGAGATGTGAGTAAAAGGTCTCTCCAGAATTGGCAGAGGCTTTAGCAGACCAAAGGGGTATTGAGTTGACTGCTTGGTCAACTTACAGATACTACATGTCCTGTAATATTCGAAGGTGTCTTTTGCCATCTTTGGCCAATAGAAGGGTGAAGCGAGTACATAGTAGGTCTTGCTGTAGGAGGCATGGCCTAAAGACTGGTGAATTCGATTGAGGAGGCTATTCTCATTGTGTACAGTGCAGTTTGCGGAATCTGGTACGCATAGTCATACCTGATTATCTATGGTAAAGTACAGAATGCCATTTCTCAGTGTGTATCCTTGCCCAAAACTCTTCGATTGCCTGAGTATCTTCTGGAATAGCTTGTCATGCAGATACCCTTGAATTAGCATAGTATGCCATTGCTGCAATTCGGGAATGAGTTTAGGGTAAGAGATCTTCTCAACACCGAGATATTCTCCAAAGTCCTTCAAGTCCTCCTTGGCCACAGCTTGCAAGTATTCCTATGACTTGTTTTCTCTGCCACCAATAGGAATATGACGAGATTCCATATCAGCGTCTGCAGAATTAAAGGACTTGAATGTAAGTTCTTCTATAGTCTTATTGGCACCATCATTGAATATGATCCTAGGGCGGAATACGTATTCTTGTGCTTCAGGGACAAGCGAGTAAGAGGGTAGAGTTTCAGGATCTGATGAGTAGTTGGGTCCTGTAGAACAAGGACGAGGTGGCAACTTCGTAACAGGAGATGGAGGGGATGAGTTCATGGTTTCAGACGGAGTAGAGGAATCATAATCGATATCTAGGGGCGGCATAGGAGCCCCAGGAGGAGTAGTAGACTGCAGAGGAGTAGCTGGAAGATCGACGGAGATATCTGATAAGTTAGGTAGACTTTCTATTTGCAAGACCCAGCCTAGTATGCCAGGCTGCAGGCGTTGTGGCAGAAGCTTTGGGGATTCTGTATATATATCATTGTGAAGCTTGATAGGACACGAGCCAGTGTAGTGTCTATAGTTGTTGCAGTACTGACAGTGATTCCAAGTAGTAAAACTTTTCCTATACTCATGAGACGATTGATGAATAATGCAGGTAGGGTCATCACAGGCGGTATAATGCATGAGTATGTGAGTTGCATGCCAGGCAGCAGCTTACTTGAAAGCTTCATTCGCAGGGTCATGTCTAGGCAACTACATCTTTTTTGTCTAGTAATGGTCCGGATCAGCCTTCACAAGTTGCTCAATAGTCTGCACAGCAGACAGGGGAGCAGGAGTAGGAGTGGGAAGAGGAGAAGCCGGGACAGCAGGAGTTGCTGGAACGGCAATTGCAAGTGGAGAACGGGTCTCCTGACCCTTGGGGATCTGGATCTCGAGAAGAGAATGACGGCGACGGGTCTCCTCAATCTTCTTGGCTATAGAATGAGTTTTAGAGTCAGCTGACATGACGATAGATGTAGGTGCTGTTGGTGGATATAGAGAGCTATTCACAGAGTGTGCAGGAGCAGGAGCAGAAGCATGGATCTTGCTAGAGGCAGGAGGTTCTGATGTGTCGATCTTTGAAGGGATAAAATCTGACAGAGTAGGGAGAACCTCTGGGTTTATAAAGACTTAAGAGAAGGCATCTGGAATCACGTTCTTGTATCCATTAAGGTATTGAATGGTACACATGAAATGATTGATCGTATTTTGCCATCTGACGTCCAAGAATGCTTAACTCTTCAGATAGGAACTAGGACTTCTTTCGATCAGCAAAGAACTGATTATCTCGTAGCTTTTTCCACACATGTCTAATATGATTGACATGCTCTTTGTAAGTCTTACTAAATATGAAGATATCATTAATATAGATATAGACAAAAACTCCGACTTCATCATGAAAGAGAGTGTTCATAGCATTCTGAAATGTCGAAGGTACGTTCTTATTACCTTGCTGCATGACTCGAGTTCTGTATACCCCAAAGAGTGTCTTGAATGCAGTGTGCTTCTCATACTCAGGAATGATGCGTAAGTTGTGATATCCATCACTAAGGTCAATCTTAGAGCGGAACTTTGCGTTGGCAACTGCATTGATAATATTAGCTTGATCAGGGATATTTGGTGGATTATCATAAGTATTATCATTGCGAGCCATAAGGCCATGCAAGAACCTTGCTTCGTCTGGCTTGTCGATTTTGGGTATTATAAAGATAGCAGAGCAGCTTTGATCAGGGAGGTCAGGCTTCTACACTTGGCCTGACTTCTGTTCCTGTCTTAGCTTCTCAAATAGCTGCGGAAGGAACTTGTACTTGAGCTTAAGATTTCGAGGATTGATTTTAAGATTAGGATCTTTAAGCTGAATCCGATGGTCTATGCCTGGTTGTAATCATAGTAAATCGAGGTTCTTGGTGTCTGGAAATACATCTGGAAACTCATCAAAGGGGTTGACAGTTTTCTTCAATGCAGTGGCTACAGAGACAATCTGGTTCGCAGATTGTGCATATACCAGCTTAGGGAAAGAACGTTGCATCTTCTTCCTTGTCATTATCAATAGCTGAGACTGGGATCTATTGTTGTAGGGTAAAGCGTGCTTGCTCAGGGGGTTGGATTCAAACTGTGATAGTACCCATGTTGATTACAGCTTTCATATCCCTAAGAGCAGCAGATCCTAGGATAACATCCCAGTCTTTAAGAGCAGCTACAAGCATGGTTCTTTCTTCAAGATATCCTCGGCAGTCAAGCTGGACTATGACATAATAAGTGAGAGAACCTCTCAATCCTTTGATAGTTATCTGCAATGTGACAGGCGGATTCATCTTATGTAGGGGAATCTTATGCAGCGTACAGAAAGTGGAACTAATAAGGTCTGCACCAGCAGTTTGTTGATCTACCAGGGTCTTAGCAATATGCTCATTGACTTTGGTAGTTATAAGTAGATGTTCCTTAACTAAGTCTAGGACCGGCGTGGCCACTAGACCTTTCGTAGCGGGTGTGGCAGCCTTCTGTACAATAGATTGAACTGCAGTCGTAATCTCGGATGGGGATTCCTTGTCAAGAATGCCTGCTGCAGTCGAGATCTTGCATTTCCTATCTGGGTAATCCTTTATCAAATATCCTGGTTTCCTACACCAGAAGCAGCCTCTTTTTCGAGTGAGCTCCTCACGCTCCTTTTGAGTACGTGGCATTAATCTGAATGACGTTGGTGCAGGCTTCCTGTTCTTTTCAAACCTATGATTAGGCTTGAAAGAGGGATTCGAAGGTGGCGTAGATGTGTAAGGCTTAGATTGTGGACGAGATCTTTGATGTAGTCTGGAAGAACTATATGATGAGTACTTATTGATTGTTCTAACGGAATCGTGGATCTTGCACTACTCTATAAGCTTTTCCCAATCCATATCTTCATTTATGAATGGGCAAACAGCTTATAACAGCGGAGCATCCATAGCTGCAAGTAGTTGATAATAACATTGCCAGTTGGAGATTCGTGATAGTTGCATCTGATATTGCTTGATCTTGTTTGCAATATCCTGAATAGGTAGCATTCTGCCATTAAGCGTTTGGCATATTGCTTGGAATTCGTTCCAAAGCGTTTTCTCACTAGTGAAGGGTATACAATACTGTCTGAGAGCTTTCAAGAATTCCTCAACTCCCAGATACGTTGTATCTTCATTTGCTCGAAACTGCGTGTGAAGCATCTTAGTACTATCTTTTAGATGCATTCCAACCCATATCATAGCATAACTACTCTCAAGATCTATCTCTGCAAGTTTGAGATAATCTCTTAAGTCTCTAACTCATGCGTCAAATACAGCAGCGGTCTTGTAGATGGCTCTACCATCATTTGTTCATCAGGAACCATGGGAGTTTGTCTTAGGGGCGTCAGATGCCCTGGGCGCCCGAAATGGAAACTGACAGTTAAGGACGCCACGCTGTTATTTTGGGGCGTCAGGACGCCCACAGGTGACCCAGGCGCCATTTTCGGACGCACTGCGTCGGTTTTCGTGCCATCAGGACGCCACGGGCGCCCTGGGTGCCACGGGCGTCCTTTGCAAAAGTATGGTACCTGGGCGCTTGCAGGGGACCTTGGGACGCAGGATTTTTGTTCCTGATATTGCGAATTTGGGAAGTTGCAAGCTACTAGATCCTAGCGTGGAACTAGGGGAGGTGCATGTAGTATCTGCAGTCTAGGATCTTCTAGATCGACCCTTGGGATTGCGTCTGGTATTAGGAAGTGACAGTCCTGAGTCAGAGAAGGATGAGTCATCTGGTGGGTCGCCATCTGGTGGCAAGGATACCCTTCATGGTGGACCCCCTGGCGGTGGCTCATTCTGAGTCTGCTTTTGCTGGGGTATCTGTTGTAACGTATTCTGATTTCCCAAGTTCAGGGTAATATCTAGCGTTTTCTGAAACCCAAATGGTGTAGGCCCTGATCTAGCTGAGCTGCTTGGAAAATTTGCAGGATGTTGCATAGGCAACGGAACCACGGAGGTAGACAATGTAAGAGCAGGCTGAGCTGGCGTGGGATTGCTGGTCCCAAATAGACTAGTACTAAGTCTCGGAAGTCCCAATACACTCGCGGTTCTTCAGAGATATCCAGCCAGTTTCTTTGGACCAGATCTGGAAGCTGGCTATATAGCAGAGAGTCGTGAGAGCTTCCTTAGAGTCTTAGGATACATTCCAGCGATCGAAGGCATTGGATTATCCCTAACTAGGTCGTTGATAGTTGCAGTGAGTTCTATTAGTCCTTCTGGTGAAGGGGCCATCATAGGAGCTTTTGGATCCCATTTCCTATGCAGATTGGTGAGGTTATGAAATAGCTCTGCCAGCTGCTTTACATCGTCAGCTGTAGGAGAACGAATAGGGGGATTGTCTTCCCATTCTTGTTCAGGTGCTGCATGACTTGGAGTAGGATGAATAACTTGGATCTCAGGTGCCTTTTCCTTCTGTATCTGCGGAGGAGTCACAGCATCATCCTGTTCCTCGTATTCTTGTTGTGCTTGCTCCTGAAGATACTAATTATCAGGATCGGGCGAAGGTTCTCTTGTTGGCTGCCTAGAAGTATTTCTAGATGCAGTTCTCGATAGGTGTAAATAAGGTTGTTTAACTATGGGAGGCAATTCCGGATTCTGTCCAGACAGTCTTCGACTGGACCTGGTATCTGATACAACTGACATGTTGCTTTTCTGATATTCCTGCGTTCAGATAGAGGTGCTAGCATAAGGATTCTGCTCATTGCTTGAGCTGTTCGGTTCGAGAAAGTACAGGATAAGACTATAGGAGTGGCAGGATGTATTATTCAGAATACTAGTACTGGCTACTGAGAGCTCTGTTCTGGAGGTATGACAGGCGGGTCGAGACACTAAAGTCTTCTGTTGTCCTGAAGGTCGACGGTTTGATATAAACCTAAGAGTGATCAAGTATTAGGGAAAGGAAGTTATACTTGCTTAATGTGGGTCCAAAAAATGCAAATACAGGCCTATTTAGACAGCGACTACCCAGGCCAGCTAGATACTTACTGTCTAAATAGGCCACTATTTATACTTCTTCATGTCGCCTGCAACTAGGTCTGCAAGAGTGAAAATTTCGTGAAAGACGGGGTCAAGTGACTGTGTTGATTAATCTCGGGTTCTCCAGTTACAGTTCTGGAGCCTGTTGTAGCACTTGACTATGCTGATTGTTGCTGGTTTGCGATCCTTACTGTGTAGTATCAGTGATACTACCAGGAAGCCTGCGTGTGGGTCTGAAATAACTTCCGTCCATTTGAAGGCCTTCTTTTTCACATAGGTTACTGCCTGGCAGGCCTGTTTGTAGGAGGGGAAGCAGTAGAAACTGTCTGGGGTAGGGGAGGTTCTGTTGAGGAGTGGGGGTTCCTGTACCAGCAGGATGTTCATGTCTGTATCTGGTATGGTGGCTTGCATGACCTGGAAAGCTGTTGGGGACTTGGCAGTGTTATACTGCAGGATGAGGGCTGGGGGGCATCCTGTGTGGTGTTGTTGTAGTGTGCTATTCATTCTTCTATGGATGGTGCACCTTGTGGTGAGGTGCTCTGGCTAGCTATCGGTGCGTTTCATGCCTTATAGGTGTCGCAGTTTTGGTCAAGTGAATGCTCGTCAGCTGTGGTCCCCATCAGCAAAAAAAACAAGTGTGGCTTTATATGTCATCGTGTGTTATTGTAGCATCAGTGTCTCCTGGTGTCTTTTAGTGTCATCGGAGCTAGCAGTTTTCCTCCAGGACACAGTTTTGGAAAAGTAATGGACGCCGCCAGATACGCTCCCGATTTACCCCAATTATATAGGATTCTCTTAATTCCCAATGTTCATTTTTTGACTTTTTTTCCTAATGCCGCACATGTTACAGTATAGGACGGTGTGTCGGCAGGGGGCTTTTTCATTGCATCCTGTGGCTGTGCATTCGTAGTTGAAATGGTTGTGAGTGACACCACAGTATCTACATTTTGGTCTCTGGTTGCTGGCCATGCATATGTCTGTTGGGTGACCGAACTCCAGGCAGTTCTTACAGACTGAGTTCTTGTGATTCGGGTGCATGTGTTCTGCCTTGCAAGACCAGTTGTAGATGTGCCAAGTTGTTTTTTTGCCTGGGATATGGCCTGGGATGGCAAATGTTGGTTCTTGGTTGAAGGTAGCTACGATTGCTATGAAGCTTGCCTCGGACTTGCTGTTTTCTCTGTGTTTATAGTTCCTCAGGAACTTCACGCTAGTGGGTGGTACTGCTCTATTGGCCGCGATTTGTCTGTTGACATTTTCTAGGTATTCATCTTCATACTGCTCTTGGGTCTTGGTGGTTCCTCTCTCGAAAGTGTGGAGTGCATGTATCAGGAACGCAATGCCTGATTCACGCTCACTGGTGGTTCTGCAAGTGCTACCTGTAAGTGCTGAAATTTGTGGGAGTAGGGCCTCGATGTTGGCCCTGATGCTAGATGCTGGTCCGCGGGGGGCTGCGGTGACCATGATGCTGCCTTTCTTAGTTAGGCATACTACAATTGGGAGGGCTACCTAGTTGTTATACTTAGTCAGCTCATTGGTAATGATGCTATGTAGTTTGGGTAGGGTGGGAGTAATATCTATTTGGCTGCTGGTGTTGATGATTAGGTCTCTTTCGTCCCTTGGGTAGGTTTTGGTTTGGGCTTGGGGTGCTGCCGGGACTTGTTGTTGTACTGAGGGGATGCTAGCTCCCGCTGCTACTGCTTGCGTGAAGGTTTTTGCTTTACCCTTGCCCTTTCCTGATACCTCGACCCAGTCATCTCCCTGGATGCAAGGTGCATTAGAGAAGGCTAAGGTTTTCCGTTGGGGAGGTTGTTGTAGTTTCCGTGGGTGTTGCACCTCTTGTGCATATTCGATTGTCATCTGGTGGGTGTGTTCTCTGAAGTGCTGTCCTGCTTTGAAACTGTTGGGACATGTATTCTGCACTCGTTTCTTATGTTATTTCCCTGGCTAATACCGTTAATTCCTCTGTTGCTTCATCTATTTCCGGTGTCTATTATCATTATCTCGGTTATCTATTACGATATCTCGTGTTGTTCCTATTCTTATTCGTCTACAAGGATATTCCATACGCATCTTGTTTACATGCTTCTGTTCACACCCGTGTTTCTATATACCACACAGTTTCATACAAGTCTGACATGCGTTTGGCTTTCCTGTTTACGGACTTCTCTACATTACTTCCTATTACAGTTAGTCTCTTCTACTACGCTGTTCAGTTGCTCTCTCTTGTATTTAGTCACTGGCATCTCACTCTTAGTTAGAAGAATAACGATGCTTTCTCCTACTCATATGCACTGCTTACTCGAATGTCTTCTCGCTCGCCTGCTGCACACTCCGCTGGTTCAACGCTATCCCACTAATACTGACCTTCACATTTACGTTAGTATACACGCTGTATTTACACCCACATATCCTACTACAATAGGTTATGAGCCTGGAGCTCTAGCCTTTCCCATACTTTAAGTGTTTCTCCCACTTTAGTATTCTTGTGTCGAATATCTCTCCTCTGGTTCTACAATGGCTGGTGGCGAATCCTCCTCCTGTGGTTCAGGATCTGGTGGTGCTCCCCTTCTCCCTTCTGAAGATCTCACACAGCCTATGCAGTTTAAGCTTGACAATATCTCTCACTTAACTGATGGCGCAGGATACAGGGCATGGTGTTCAATTGCGACTCTTTACCTTCGGTCTCGCTCGCTTTGGAATGTCGTCAATGGGACAGAAACTGCCCCCTCTGATCCTACTGAACTACAGAAATGGGAAATCCGGAATATAGCAGCACAGCTCTTCCTCATCTCTATAGTCGATATGTCTATCTCACATATCGTTTCCGAAGCCCCTACAGCAAAGGATGCCTGCCAAGCATTACAAGATTGATTCGACCATCGTAACCCTACCATTTTGTACACCTCTGTCAAGTCGTTCTTTACCTCCATGTCCATGGCAGATAGCACTACCATGCTTGATCACATTAACGGATATGAGAACTATCTTAGGCAGTTGGTTCAATGGTGCAAACATACATCATCTGATGACCCATACCAACACTTGGCGAACTACCTCAGTGATGAGAAGATCAAATCACACCATCTCCTCATAACACTTCCCGAGTCTATGGCTAATGGGGTGGATAATTTACAGTCCAAAGTCGATCTCAAATATGTCGACATTCATACTCGACTGTTAGAACTTGCTTCATCCTCTGTCATTGAGACCCCCAAGAAGAACAAAGCTCTCTCTGCAAAGAGCCAAGACAAGAATGCTCAATCAACAATACATCAACAGCCAAATCCCACTCGAGTTGAGAAGACTGTCCCGGCACAAGGGAACCAATGTTCTTCGTGTAAAAGCCGGAACTTCCCTTTCGATGGTCATACTTTCAAGGCCTGCTAGAAACTAGAGAATTATCAGGCATCATCCTCCTCCTCCCAGCAATAACGTCCCACACAAACCACTGGCCGTTAAGTGGTTCCCTACTGAGTATCGACCGCTCAAGAGCTCTTCTGGTCCAACGGCCTTGCTCATTTGGTTATCTCTCGTCCCTCTTCTCATTCCGCTTCTGTTAATATTCCTGCTCAGGTAAGCGCAAATCACACCACATACGAAGTTTGGATTTTTGACACTGGCGCTTCCTTCCACATCACCGCTGACTTTTCTCAACCTCTAAATCCAGTCCGTTGTCATGTAGGCTTGACTGTTGGTAGCGGAAGGGTGATACATGCTACGTATCAAGGAAACATGGTTTTGTCTCTTGAAGTTCCTACTGGTGTATTGTCTCTTACTTTGATTGATGTTCTGTATGTGCCCGACTGGAACGAGGCATGTTTGATTTCATAGAGGAAGTTCGATGACACTGGGCTCTTTTATATGTTTGGAAAGGATGGGATTATTTTAGTAAAAATATATTCAGATGAGTCAGTTGTTTTGCAAGCTACATAAGAATACGGTGCCTACCAAGTATTCCCTATCGTTCAATATGGTCAGATATATATTACCAGTATGGACTTCTGGCATCAAGCTCTTGGACATTCCTCTACTCGTTACTGGTCCAATGCCAAAGACATCTACGCTGATGGTAATATACTGCCCCAACGACGCTCTCACTTCTGGTGCTCCTAATTTGCAACATACAACTCGAAGGAACAGGCACACAAACCTGTTGATAGCCCACGATCCAAGGAACCATTCGACCTTGTTCATACTGATCTTATGGGTACATTTAAAGTCGAATCTATGGGACGTAAGAAATATATAATATCCTTAATTGATGATTTTACTCATTATGCTGAAGTCAAGTTCTTATTTGAGAAATCTGATGCAAGTCGTATACTTTAGACATTCTGTGAAAAGATCAATATGCAAATGAATCGATACCTATGATCCTTTCGTTCAGATCAAGGAGGCAAGTATATAAATGCTGAACTTACTAACTACTTTAAATCAAAGGGCATTCAGCATCTCGTTACCGCCACTTACTCCCCTGAGTCTAATGGTGTTGCAGAACGCTATAACCAGACTCTCATCAATATAGTTCGACCCTCGTTAGACAACGTTCCCACATCACTCTGGGCAGAAGCCTTTAACTGGGCCTGCTACGTCAAGAACAGATTACCTCATTCTGCGTTAATGGATAAGACTCCATACGAGGTACTCTTTGACAAAAAACCAACGATATCCCATCTCCGACCCTTCTATACTAAGTGTTATATACATATTCCTGAAGAAAAATGAGCAGTGGGATCCAAGCTTGACGCCCGTGCTCTCGAAGGTCATCTCGTTGGATATACAGAAACTACTCGTATATTCCGTGTATCTATACCCTCATAACACAAGGTACATGCATATCAACAGGTTCAGTTTGAGCCGTCCTCCTACACCTCTGTCGACATACATACTCCCACGCCTACCTTTAACAAAGCCGATGAACAAATCCTCCCCCACGATTATTCTCGACCAGCCTCTCCTTCAGATCAACTACAATCTGAAGCAACACAACAACAACAACAAACCACAACACCATCTTCCTCCCAGTTTCCTGGTAGTTACCTTGAAACTCCAGTGAAACCTTCATCTTCTGCTCCAGCTACTCCCCCACTACGCCGCACTCTCGTCCCTCCAGAATCTCCCCCTAGAGACTTCCTGGATTATACTCTAGACTCCGATTCTGAGTCAGAGAGAGGCCCTGACGATCCACTACCCGGTCCCTCTACTTCTCCCCATCAATCCACATCTACCAGAATGCTAGCCACCTGCAAGTCATCTTGGACCAAAGAGTTTGATACTGTTCCTGAGACACCCAAACTGTCCTATGAGCAACGTCCTACACGAACTAAGAACCCAGTTCAACGTTACTCGGAGAATGGTTTTGCTCAACTTGTGGCTGAGCCTCAATCCTACAAGGAGGCTATGGCATCTCTGGATTCAGATGCGTAGCAACACACAATGATGGAGGAACATCAGGCTATTATGGATCCAGGCGTTTGGGAAGAAGTTGAACTGAAGGATCTCCCTGTTGGAAGGAAACTTGTTGGTTCTCGTTAGGTGTTTAAGGTCAGAAGGAATTCTGATGGATCAGTGGAACGATTTAAGGCCAGGATAGTGGCTAAAGGCTATTCTCAAGTCGAAGGCCTCGACTACGATGAGACGTTTGCACCTGTAATGAGGTATGATTTGTTATGTCTTATTATAGCACTTGCACTACACCTGGGTCTCAATATGTCTCAAGCAGACATCAAATCAGCATTACTTAATAGAGACTTGAACGAAGAAGTCTGGATAATGACCCCACCCGGCATAGGCCTAGATCGGAAAGTTCTTTGTCCACTCAAGTCATTATATGGACTCAAGCAAGCTCCGGTAGCATGGTTCGAGAGACTGTCTAGTGCTCTCGCTGAGTTGTGTTTTCTCTCTTGTTCTTTTGATCCCTGCGTCTTCATTGCCCCTAACTACAATGTAATAATTGTAGTATATGTTGATGATACTACCACAATTTGAAGAAAGTCAGATGTATGCAAAGTATATCAACATCTGACAAAATACTTTACTGTCACGATTAAGGAAGGGCTCTCCTACTTGTTGGGGATTGAAATTCTACACACTGCCACTGGTCTCGAACTTCGACAAATACAATACATCACCAACATCCTCACACGCTTCGGTATGGAAAACAGCAGGCCTGTTTCTACTCCTATCGACCCCAAAGCTCCTCTTGTGAAAGCTGATGAGTTTGAACCCGCTTGTGAAAAGCAACTCTACCAGCAGATGATTGGGTCTCTTATGTATCTTGTTCCTTGTACTCGTCCAGATTTGGGTTTTGTTGTGTTATTCCTCTTTCGGTTCTCCTCTCATCCTCTCCTTTGTCATCATACTGCTGTGAAAAGGGTTTTTCGTTATCTTGGTGGAACTCATATTACTTCCTTGGTTTACACTCGTCATTCGTCTATGGATATTCCCTTGTTGATTACTGGCTATTCTGATGCTGATTATGCTTCGTGTCGTGATACCCGTCGTTCTGTTTCTAGCCACATTTTGTCACTGCATAGTTGTGTCATCTCTTGGCTCTCGAAGAAACAGAATTCAGTCTCAACCTCCACTACTGAGTCTGAATATATGGCATTGGCAACCACTGCTCGGCAAGCTTTTTGGTACATCAGCAGACTTTCACAACTCGACTTCACCATTCCTGTTAAATTCAAAGCCAACAACACTTCCAGCATTAACGTTGCTGAGAATCCTATCAACAATCTTAAGGCCACACACATCGACGTCTCTTACTATTTCACCAGGGAACACTTAATCTACAAGTTATTTACCCTGAGTTACGTTCCTACTCGCGAGAACCTCACAGACATTATGACAACAGGTCTTCCCTCTGTGCTTCACCAAAGACATACACAAGGTCTCGGTCTCATAGAATGAGAGAGTGTGTTAGGACATACATTCTGTACCCATTTCTCATGTTATTTCCCTGGCTCATATCATTAATTCCTCTGTTGTTTCATCTATTTCCAGTATCTATTATCGTTATCTCTGTTATCTATTATGATATCACAGGTCATTCCTATTCTTATTCGTCTACAAGAATATTCAATATGTATCTTGTTCACATGCTTCTGTTCACACCCTTGTTTCTATATGCCATACTGTTTCATACAAGTCTGACATGCGTTTGGCTTTCCTGTTTACGGACTTCTCTACATTACTTCCTATTACAGTTAGTCTCTTCTACTACGCTGTTCAGCTGCTCTCTCTTGTATTTAGTAACTGGCATCTCGTTCTTAATTAGGAGAATAACGACGCTTTCTCCTGCTCATACGCACCACTCACTCGCATATCTTCTCGCTTGCCTGCTGCACACTCCCCTGGTTCAACGCTATCCTACTAATACTGACGTTCACATTTACGTTAGTATACATGCTGTATTCACACACATATATCCTACTACAATAGAAACTTATTCCTCCTGAGAGTAGTGCCTGTTGTGCTGGTGGTGCATGTCCTTGTGGATATGGTTAGGCTGCTGGCTTGGGTTATGCTGGGGCTGGGGCCAGGGCTGTCTGCGGGCGCCCTGCATCCTGTTGTAGCTTGGTGCCTCTTACCCTGATCCTGTTACATTCGTTGGCCAGGAAGCTGACTGCGCTAGTGGTGGAGGCCTGTTTCTCTGCCAGGCCAATGATCTGAGTCTGAAGGGACTGAATGGGTGCCAGGGTGGCAGTTATGACATCTCTGTTGGCGGGGTCCTGGTATTTGGTGCCTTCGATAAGGCTTTCTGCTGAATCTGTGTTATCAATGGATTGGTTGATAACATGTGCCCATCCTTCGCAAATGACATAGTTGGGTTAGTTTTGTTGGTTTTGCTGTTCGAGGGCGGCCGCCCTTGCTGCATACTTGGCTGCAGTAGGAAGGCCACTCAAGAGGGCTGCCGTGACTGCCGCAGCAGGGACGTTGGTTGAGGAGGGGCAGGAGGGGCGCGCTTTCTTACCAATTCGAGATCCGGTTCTTGAGGTGGGGGCAGGGGTTGGGCTGCTAGCTTGGCTATAGTGGAAAGGGTTTGTGAGGGAGCAGGAGAGGGTTTGG
>Ga0307514_10002260_pt1 | contig 20443 bp, 18 predicted proteins | sample 16_EM_MG_FD_203088 | JGI IMG/M metagenome (GOLD analysis project Ga0307514, IMG submission 203088) | Populus trichocarpa ectomycorrhiza microbial communities from riparian zone in the Pacific Northwest, United States - 16_EM | ecosystem: Host-associated > Plants > Roots > Unclassified | place... | reverse complement strand
TCTTGGTCACTTGTGTAAAAAAACGTTGTTCCAAACTGTCAAAGCATTATGTCAATGAATGTGTGTGACTATTTTGTCATCTGAACTCTAGGAATTGATGATGTTTGTTTGTTGTTTTTTCATGTGCCGAGCGTTAAGTTTATATGGCTTTGGTGTTGATTTTCTCGTCATTGATGTCTGTAACGACCATCAAGAACTGTTTCTTTCAGAATCAGCAAGTATGGCTACATGATTGAAGGACGGAAAATTTTGAAACATGGAGGTGTAGTTTGAAAGTGGGGAATGGAAGTACATCGTTATGGTGGGGGATAATAGGCACCAATTAAGTCCTTTGTGGAAGAATTGTAATGGAATCTGGGCTATCGGATACCGCAATGGTTCTGTCGTTAATATGAGAATATAATGACTTGTGCTATACAATCCCAGATCAGATTAACATGATAAGCGTTCAAGTTGCTCCGTAGGATGATTTGTATTAATTATCTGGATGAAGACACTGTTCATTGGAGATAAAAATGCTCTCATGTAGAAGCCTTTGGGAAAAATACGAGTAGAAAAGGCAGGGTTGATAGAAGTTTAAAGTTTAAACTCGTCTCCGGACACTCGTACATATTCCTAGATGTGGTTTTATTGCTTGGTTGGCAGTAGAGTATGTGACAACCAAAGCAAGACAAAGGAAAATTGATCCTAATTATGTGCTCATCTGGCCTTTTTTCCGTTTGCTCAGGAATGAAAGCAGTGACGGGAAGCAAGTCATTTTGCAGCTTTGATTTTTTTGTTTAATTTTTTTAATTTATTTTTGATATTAAAATATTAAAACGATCCAAAAATATATAAAAAATAGACAGAAGAAAATCTTAAACTTTTTATAAAATAAATTTTTTAAAAAATATTATTTTGATACATTTCCAAACAAAAACCACTTTAAAAAAACAATCTCTATTACACTTTCATTCAAACTAGAATTCAATCTCTATGATCCTGAGACTGGCATGGTCTAGCTACATATCATAATCTTATTGAATAAGAGGCATCGTTGTAACCAACAAGAGAATGCTGTTGTGTTATGAATTTGATAGATTGCCCAGGCGGTCCAAATAGAAGCTTTGCAACAATAAAGTTTAAGAGAAGCAGCTTGAAAAGCAAAATGCTCTGCATTTTTCTTTTTGTAGCCATTGGAACTATCAGTGTTTTTGAGTTGTTCCCAGGAATTTCTTCCTTGTCAAAAAAACAAAAGAGTGAAGCATGGAAAGGATCCCGTGCGTGTCAGTATAGTCATGAGATGGGTTAAAAATCTTAACTTTTGATTAAAATATATCTTTTGCTCTTACTGCACACAAGAACTAGAAAGTATTCCAGTGAGATGATTTGTGAAAAAAAAAATAAAGTCTACTTGTTAAAGAAAATTCTATATAAATTAAACCAAACACCTAAAACCTGTTATAGCAGAATTAATGATTATATTATAAGTTTTGGCTTTCAGAAAAGTTTTTCTAAGACAACTCTCTATGTAAAGAAAAATAATAATAATATTCTTATCATATCCTTCTATATTGATGACCTTCTAATGACGTGAAGGGATGTACAACAAGTTGAAGAATTCAAACAGAAAATAATGCAAACTTTTTAAATGATTGATCTTGGCCTCATAACATATTTTATTGGAATGGAAATCAAGCAAAGTAAAAATGAAATATTTATTTGCTAGAAGAAGTATGCAAATGAAAATCTGAAGAACTTTTATATAGAGAATTGCAAACCAACAACTACTCCAATGAATCAAAAGAAAAAATTTAGTAAAGAAGATGGAACCAATAGATTTAATGAAGAAAAGTTCAAAAGCATGATTGGTTGCCTATACTTCAAGTCTTCTATCCCGTTTCATGCATTATCCAAGTGAAATATATTTAAGAGCAACTAAACGAATTCTAAGAACTATTAGCTTTGGTGTTCAGTTTTAGAGTAGTCAAAACTTAAGGTTGCGTTGTTTTTTTTACAGTGATTGGGGGGTTAAAACGAAGATCACCACTTATTCTTGCAGTCTTTTAATCTCTTCTGCACCGACTCATAATCACAGATGGAGAGAAATGTGAAGAACAATATTGTATTCTAGCTTATTTGCTATTGTTGTTGTATGGTGGACGGTGGACGGTGGTTTTTACAAGAATTATTGATGTAGTTGTATAGGTCTATGATTACAATATTATATATCTATGCTTTGATCCATTTACACTTCAGCTTTTGAGACTCAAAATTTGACATTAATTATGGTATTATTATTGTTGTTATTATTTTCAGTTTATATTTGCCAGTGACTCAAGATTACTGAAAGGCAAATGCAATGAAGAAAGAGGAAACAAAAGAAAAGAAAATTAATGATAGAATTGATAATCCAAAGTAAATTCCTGCTTTGATTATGATTGCTACTGAGTTTTTCAGGATATTTTTGTGTTGCCATTGTCCTTTCCCATTGACGACGGAGGCAAGGAGTTCACATTGGTATGGGAGGCACGTCATTACACTTGAAACTTCATGGTCAAGGCCTATCCTGGTTTCTGCTTTATTACCAAAGCACTGTGAACCACATTCCCACTGGGCCATGACAAGCAAGATTGGTCTTATATTTGGGAAAAGCTGGAAGGATCCTGACAGAGACTTGTTTCTTCTAATAAACAAAATGCAAATGCAAATGCAATAGGTGCCGTTGTCGGAGCAATCATCGGATGTGTTCTAGGGATTATTACTTTACCATTAAAGGAAAGCTGGGTGACCATCCAAAGGGCCTGCCTAGGCATGTTAACAAATGACAGGCTAATGGAAAAGGTGGAGGAGGTGAATGATCCTTTTGGATATGCCTGAAGCAGAAATAATTTACTTGCTCGAGAAAGAGAAGGCCGAGAAAGAGAGGACGAATCTGAGCACCTAGCTTAACATGCTCATAAGTCCTACTCCTACCTTACATAGAGATCCTTGAGCTCCACGTGAACACTTTGAAGAGCAAATGCATGGGCAAAAATTGAAGGCAAAGTTTCTTGTGTAAATAAAGACTATCTTTCGCTAGTGGCTTCAGCTAGCACCAACATGATTTCTTTGTATATAATTCAAGCTTTTTCATAACAGAGTTTTGCAAGTAGAGTTCCGAAAGACATTTTTAGTTGAATATTTGGTCATAGCAAAGGCTGCGCCTTTGGGCTATGGGATAACTAGAGAAGCCACCATTTAAAGCCTGCTGCTTCAGTTTCTGAAAGACCTAAACCTACGTTTCTTCATCCAGTAAATTAGGAGTGTTGTTTTGTCACAATTCCCGGCTTTTTTGAGGAGTGGAAGTACCTTGTAATCTTTGTGAGCACGTTCCGGGTTCAAGCTCGGTTGTGCAGGATGGTGGGGAGGTGCTCAAGCCACTAGGCTACTTGGGTTTAAAAAGTATCTAGCTTACAAACCTAACCACCCCCATCCAATCCGGGATGCCCATAGTCGAAGGTTAGCGATAAAACTACTTCTATTGAAGAAATGCTGATTTATGTTATAAACCTAGTGCAGTACGTATCAACAGATTGGCTTCCTAGATCCATTTTACCATTCTTTTTCCCAAAAGAAGTTTTGATGCATTATTTAGTTAAAACTTCACAATTTAAATCTGCTGGTTGAATATCTCTGCATCCATCTCTTGTACAAGTAACTACGAGATTCCTCTCACCTCATACCCATGGGACACTGTGAGAGGTGATTGCTTTGAAACAGGCCTATCTTCAGACCACAGCTCCAGATTTACTGTCCCTGTTCCCCAATGGATGTAACACTTAAAAACCTCATTAATGTTAAACCGATTGACTAAAGCCAAGCCCTGACATTGATCCACCAGCATCCATTCACCTAAAAGAAACGCAATGAATGATATCAAAATTTACAAACATTATTAGGCTCAACATATGCACATACACGCTCTCAATAAACTTTGTTACTTTAGTAGACCCACAGTTCTTGCAAGAATTAATGAAATGTTTAATGACTGGAGCAGTGCTGAGGTTATTGTAATTACACTGACTACTACTTTACACTGTTTCTTGATACTTGCATTAACTAAAATTTTAGCATTGTGATTACGATTACTTTGTAATTATGAAGGATGATCACAGTGATTTCAGCAAACCTCGAGGATTGTTACTTGTTAATGAAATGTTCCCTAGAGCTTCCCATCTCTATTGTTAATTTTGGGATTAACAGCAGGGACTTGAGTCAACTTCAGGACCTCTGCTTTGTAAGCAATAGTCCTTTGCCAACTTTGCTTGATCTCATGGTTTGTTTCCTTTCTTTATCCATTCCAGTTCCATTTACATTCTACATTTTCCGCTACAAAAATTATATAAAAAAAATCCGTATAAACACCATAAAATAGGGTGACAAGGAACTTACCATTAGGCAGAAGATTCTCTTGATAGAACTGATCCCCAGATTCAGGCCATATTTCATGCTTTGATCCATCAATGGAGGTGAATGAGACAAAAGTTTCAGTGGGGTGAAGGAGAGTAAACGCCGGGTGTACTCTCAAGCAAACCAGTCTACAACACAGAAACAACAATAGTTCGGTATTCATAGCTTTATATACATGTTGGCGCATGCTTGTATAATGATTAAAAGAAAAGAATGTGAGCTTACAGCCCTAGCACACATTAAGCATAGGAGAGGACCAAACAGGAAGAAAAAAAGAATATTCAATTGAGTACTTTTTAAGGTCATGTAAAAAGACTGCAATCCTGTAGAGAAACAATGAAGTAGAAAATTGTTTCTGGGAAATTAACGTTTTTGAAGATTATCTCATGTGAAAAGACTGATTTTGTAGAGAAACAACAACGTAAAATGCAATTTCAGAACCAATTCCAGAATGCATCTTCAGGTAAAAGACTGCAAAACAGCTTGTGCAATGCATGTTGTCACACTTCATAATTCATGTTCTTGTTAATTTGTTTAGCAAAACAAAATGATAGATGGTAACTGTGATGGAAAAACAGTTAAACAATATCTCCATGTGATGGATTGACAATGTCATTATGGGTTGGTGCAAAGAAAGCCTAAAGAGCACAGATCCTCTTAATGGTAGCTGAAAGAAATTAAAATCATCATAGATAAGGAATGTTTCATCTAACCTTGAAAATCCACCAGAACCAGCACCAACGCTGCGGGCTATAATGCCAGAGTCAATCTGGAGAATCTTTGGATTATCTTTGAGTATAGATATCTGCCGTCGAAGAACCAGCCCTCCACCAATATTACCTTCTAAAATAAGAGATTCCTCCTCTTCTGCATGCTCAAGATCCCGCCTACAAGCAACGATTACAGGCATAAACATGGGTATCTAGCAGATACATGAAAAGGCCAGGGACTACAGTTCTTTTCAAGTATGAGAAAACAGAACAAATGCATTAAGGAAAGAAGAGGTCCCCAAAAAGCGCCTCAGTAAGGTCAAACTATCCATATTGAAAATAGGGAAACTCCATAAATTCAATCCACGCGACAAGAATAGAAATTTATCTATTTATTTTTATTTATTTTTTTGATATAGTTGATTGTATGGCGATTGATATTCTGAAAACTAAACAAATTCTCAAGGAAGTTAAGAATTGTTGTTTGATTTATCAGTTATATGAGTTAATAACTCACTCTTTTTCTCTACCCTGCACTACTTGAATATTCAGTCATAAGGAAGAATTGGGCTTTGTATCAGAAAGGAATTACATTGGAATCATTTATGTTCCCAAAGATCAAAAACTACAATGAAATTAGTCAAACAAGTCAGCAACTTACTCAATGACACTATATTCTTCAGAACATCCTGCTGACCGGTACTCGGTACCACTATACTCTTCATATCCATCAATCTCAACCCTGCTATGAAGCCACTGTGTTCCTTCAATCATTGCCAATAAAAGGAGATAGTGAGTTTTTGGATCATATTAGGTGAACCTCTGCTCTCAAGAACTTCAAATTACCTTGGCCAGGTTAAAAAAAAAGAAGAAGAAGAAAGAAAAGTTTTGCTGGGTTGTAAGCATTACCCGAAGGAAGGTGCTCCATGGAAATAATTCTGCCTCCAATCCAGGGAACTACTTTAGCAATCCAATCACCGTTTTTCAATTCAACAGGGACTTTTGAAAGATCCACTACTCCCTTGGGTCCAGAAACCTCTTCCAACTCTGGAATATGCTTGGCACATTCTGCATTTGAGAAGTTATTGAGGACACAAACTGATTTGAAAATAAAAAATAAAGCCTAAAAAATAGCATTTGGAAAGAACTATGTGATGCATTCAAAAGGGTGGAATGACAAGCCTATCCACCTAAAATATATACATTAAATATTCGTAAAAGACTGCAAGGAAGACAAGAAATGATTTCCATCATTCCTGCATCTCAACCACCATAAAGGAAAAAATTCCACGAACTCTAGCAATAACACATAAAGGCAGAGTTAGAAAACCACAAGCAGCCTCCTCAACTACAATAAACCAATTAGTGTCTATCCTTTTGAAAACCTTTAAACACGCAGAGAGCCCTATCCTTGGAGGGCATCATAGCCATCCAAATATGATTACCAAAGGAACACAACTACAGTTGTGAGAATGAATGAGACATACTAAAACGAAGATGTGCAAGTGAAATTTCAAGAAGAAACAAGAAGAAAGGAGAATATTCTATTCTGGCCCACATATTGAATGCATATGCCCTGAGAAAAGTAAATATTCTCTTCATGAAAATCAAAATGGAGACTAAACTAAAGAAGAAAATGATGAGTTTTTAACCAACAAGAATTATGGGCCTATATGTTTTAAAAATAGTTTATAACTAATGTTTAAAAAATTACAAAAAGGCGGAAAATAGAGGATATTGACAACCAAAAAGAAGTACCAATACCTAACCGGGTCCTGTATTGTTTCTCACTGGTGGACACCAGTGTAGAAACTTCAACTTCTGTGGGCATATTGATTTTCAGGACATCTCCATCTATGCCCCATGAGTCAAGCTGCTCAAGGATAAAAAGATTAATAAATATTTTAAACATATGTTTCACCAGTGGTAGTTTACAGTGAACGCCAAGTATGCCCTAACAATGTTCATTGACAACAGAAGACATACCATTGCACCTCCACCAAGCAATAACTGCACACGCAGACGGCGTCTGGGCCTCTTCCATGATCCTTCCATTTGGGAAACTCTGACAGTAACAGCTGAAGATTGAAGTTCGGCGACATAACGTGTCAACAGATATCCACCTCTGGTGAATTCATACCCATCACCTTCATCTTCAAATAGTAATCCTTCAGCATGCCCTACAAATGCAGAAATGTAATGCAACCAGGTCAAACCAATCCATCAAGATACATTCTCCCACCAATACACGTGCACACATGTAAAGAACCAGAAGGTACCTTTTATCAACCAACGTTTTGCTTCACAAAACAGTAGGACAGGCTTAAAAAAATGTCTCATCAGTTAAAAGTGATTAAGATTGCATTAGTATAATGCGGGTTGTGCGAACACTTAGGGGAAAATGATACATTCCCCAAACTTACCCAATTCCTAATACTGGCATGCTAATTGCAATTGATACTCTATTTTTTTTTTTTTTTTTTTTTTGGGGGGGGGGGGCATTTTACTATTCAGAGTATCCAAATTCACCATGCTTAACACCCTATAACTCCATGGCTTGCCATGGTCTAATTTGCAAGCTTGTGAATGGAATTAGGAGTTTATGAGGTCCAATATATCAAACTTCTATCATAAGGGCATATTAAACTTCACATCTTTGAGCAAACAATTCAACACCTGCCCTTTATAAAAACTAACAAGCGTGAGAAATACCATTTTGATCTAAAGCTACAAGGAGTGTCAAGTCATCTGACAGATTTGCTTCACCAACATGCTGATGTGGGGGAGCCAAAGGAATTATTGATCCTCCTTGCAAATATAATGTCGGTAAATCCTGTTACATATAAAGGTAAGTAAGAAGATATAATTAGATGAAGTCGAGCAAGATGAAAATAAAATAATAGATACCGGGTGTGAATCATCAAAATCAAATCTCAACCAGATTCCCTTGGGCAGCACTGGATGCAATCTATCCATTCCCTGATCAGCAATGGTGCTAAAGAAAATAAAAGAGGATTAGTACGAATTGCATAGGGATGCTGCAAGAAAACGCTATCTCAAAGAGCTCTACCAATTATCACCCAAGAGACAAACACAACCAAAAAGAATTACGACAAGTGAAGATGATGACATTGTAATTTTTCCTCAATGCATACAGAACTATTATACTGTATAGGCATATTCTACTTTCTTACAAGAATGTTAGGCATCAAGCAAGCAAATATACAGTATTATATAAATACTCCTACCAACACTGCCCCTCAAAATGGTGCACAACAGCACAGGTGTCTCTCAAGCACATCTTGCAAGAAATAGAGATTTTATCACCAAGACAATTAATAAAGACACTGGCCAACTGATCTCTAAACTGTGTATAATGCATATAAGTTACCCCCTTAATGAATCTTCCCGCTGATAAAATGGCTGTCAATAACACTGTTGCCTCTTATGGCCTTATTAATCTACAATTTGAATTAAAACCTACGACCCAGCTCACATGGTGTGAGAGGAAATCAAGTAAATCAAACACATTTAAGCTAGTATGAATCTTTAAATAAGGAGAATGAGAACCTTGAAAAGACAAGAAGAGGACCCAGCAGGAAGGAATTTTCAGTGGTCCTTAAGCCAGGATCTTTTGGATCTGCATGGGCAATTTACACGGAAACAATAAGTGACCATAATGAATGTAAAAACATTCTGAAGTTCCTTAAATGAAGTAAGATTATTCAACTGCACAAGGACGTACCAGCAAAGAAAGTTGGAGTTGCCACCGGGATACCTGTTGTGTGTGCCAAATAAAACAGAGTGTATATATGTGGTAGAAGTCGATAGCGCCTCTTTAATGCTAGACGGCACACTTCTTCACACTAATGGAACTAAAGTTAGTAAGCAATAAAAATTGATGGTAGAACATAAAAAGTAGCTACATTAACCAGCAACATGGAAAAATTATGGTGGCAACAAAGCTATAAAAACATATGATCTTAACAAGAGGTAATGCGATTCTGGAACATATGTAGAAGGTAAACTTTTAGCAGTTACAACAGATGACAATGTTCTTGCAAATATCAATTGCTCCAGACTGTGCACAAAATGAAACATCCAAGTTCATATCACAAGTAAGAAATAAGTGAGAGGTATCAAATTGCAAGCATGAATCACAAACCTCTTCCCCAAAAGACCATGGCTCATGATCATTTGTGCTCTTTTCAGAATGCCCACGGCAGAAAGGAAACATAGCACCCACACCCATCCACCTTCCAAAAAGTTTGGGTGTTGCATTTCCAGCAAATCCACCAATATCAGGTCCAGAGAGTGGCTGACCACTGAGTCCCTATCCATAGTGTTAAACTTAAATTAGAGAAAATCACCATATTGCAAGAAGAGAAAGTAAAACTTTTAATTTCATTTTGTAAAAGGGAGCACTTTCCCTTTCTGACAACAGTTTCTCTCTCTAAAGAAACAAAACCAAGTAATAAATTTTATAACATATGGTGCAATGGTCAAATCCAAGTGGTTACCATTTACACATGGCCTTTAAGAGAAGCTATTAGGAAATGACTCTTCAGCCTTGGAAGGGAAAAAAATCAAAGCATTACAAAAATGATGATGTGAGGATCTAGGGACACATATGAGATAGATAAAAGCATAACTTATAACATACTAAAAGGCAAAAAACGAAGTCAATTTGCCTACTTCTCATTGGGTAAAAAATAGGCTTACCAATTGAAGTACCATGGAGATAGACATGTGTACGTGCTCCCAGTTTGAAAGGTTATCTCCCGTCCATGTTGCAGCATACCTTTGACTACCAATAAATCCAGCTCTGGTGAGTACAAAAGGACGCTTATTTTCATTAGCTAACTTCATCCCCTCATATGTTGATCTTGCCATAAGCATGCCATATACCTATAAGTGAGAAACCAACAAGAATGACTAGAATTTCAAAAATTATTTTCTTCACAGTGATGAACGCAAACAAACCATCAGAAGAGCAAGCAGTTCATAAATTAGACGAAATAGTTCTTCCAGAGGGTTGCTGGTAAGAATGCATAATACTGAAGAAAATAATAGCACTGGCATCCCATTCTTAGATATCATTATCTTGCCACAGGGGGGAAAAAAAGATTATAGTTTTGGGGGAATACATTGTGATAGTGTGAGTGATTCTGACAACCTCCAATTTCTTCATCTCCTAGATGTAAATTGCTCTCAGGCATCGTCTTTGTAACAGTCTGAAAAGCAAAGTAATGAGACCAAGAAATGACAGCCAGAAATGGAAGGCTTGAGAAAGAAGCATAGAATTACTTTGAAAACAGCTGGCTCATTCATATCATTCCATATGCCATCAACACCATTAGATGTAAAATCTTTAACTAAAAGAGCCCACCAAGCACGAACTTTTGATTGTGTGAAATCAGGAAAAACACAGGGCCCAGGCCATACCTCCCCTGGACGTGGCAATAAAACCATAACTTGTCAATGTAAATGTAAGAAAATTAAGGGTAATTACTAAAGCATGCTATGTTACATTCATACCAACAAATGGCTCCCCATCTGCTTTCTTGATCCATGCATCATTTTCAGAACCACTGTCATAGATCAAATATCCTTCTTCTTTCTTGATACCAGGGTCAAGCATCCAAATCGCTTTAAATCCATCATCATGGAGATCTTTTACCAAAGATTGTGGATCTCGAAAACGTTCCTGAAAATATTAGTTATAATATGACATTATAATTCAATAAATATTTCCTTTATCTGCCCCTCATTAAACATCGAAACTAAACTGATGTCCTTTCTATTAGTGAAACCCCTTCCCACCCCAAATAAAAATCCAAACCCTCTTCTCAAATACAATGAACTTGTCAACAAAGGATCATTCAAGCAAAGCACATGCCTGGTCAAATGTGAAACAGCGAAAGCCATCCATGTAGTCAATATCCATCCATATAACATCACATGGTATGCCCTTCTCTCGAAAAGTTCTGGCAATCTGCAAATTTACAAGGCTCAGCAGCCAGAACGGATATACAATGTCAAATAATAAGAATGAAGTAAACAATTTTAAGCAATTGAGGGCCTCTAATATGGGGTGAACAGAACTTTGGGAAGATAACATTGAAAACTGTCTTTCCACAGCTAAGAAGAAGAGATCAGGACAGGGGGCTAGCTTGAAATCCTGTAATAGTTAACATTTTACATGCATGAATCCTAAAAAAGTGCACCTCGCGAACTCTCTCATCTGAATCATAGCTCCACCGGCATTGTTGATAGCCTAACGACCACTTTGGAGGCATAAAAACAGTTCCTGAGGAAAGTGACACAGCATAAACAACTAGCAAACCAGATTTTTTCAAATATAATAAAATAAAATCCTAGTGTCTACTCTGGCTGTTACTGAATGGTTTCTAACCCACAAAGTGGCAAATATAGTCTTAGATGTTCCAAATTTGAGGATAAAAATAAAGGAAAGAAGAAAGCCATCCATTGTGAACTGAAAACCCTTGTCAGTAATGCCAAATTAATTCAAATTCTCATTTTGGCAAAGTTCCATGCCCCCATCATCTTAGGAGCCTGCCCCTAGCAAGATCCCAACTGTTTCATGGCAGTTAAGCCGCCATCATTATGCAGCCCACTCCATCATTTCAACCTTTTATATTCCCTCCTCTTCCCGCACATATTTCTGTTCGTTTTAGCCAATTCAAAAGTCAATTTGCCATTACCCCTCCACTATTATTTGCTAAGGAAGAGGATATTCACTGATTCCCATTTCTCTACTCTCTAATCTCTCCACAAACCTCTCTACAAGCTCATAACAAAAGCCATTATCATATAAGAAACCCCAGATCAAAACATCAGAAACACCAAAACAATTCCAAAACCCAAAAAACAAAGATCAAGTCACCAAAAATCCTCTCTAACTTGTAACAGTAAAGTAAGAGTCCATTTTTTACAATATATTTTTCTTTCCATAAACACACACAATAAGTAAATGGAACAAATGCAATAACAAATGAAATGAGCAGACAATTAACAGGACATGCAAAAAAAGGCAATTGAAGCAGAGAACAGATTCAAGAAGCAAATCAAATCTAAAATTGTTAGGAAGTTACCAATGGCGTGAGACAAAGATTTCAGAACATCTGTGGGAGAAGCAAAAAGACCAAATGTAACAACAGGGTACGATGATGGAGCAATGAACTGAATTATTGATTCCTTCCTCAGATCAATCTGCTTATTGATGGTAAGGGTGAAAGTTAAGATTAGGGAAACATACAAGGGATAAAACAATAAAATATGTTTTCATTATTGGCACATCACCTCACAGCGTAGCGTGGTGTCTGCAAGAACCCCTAACGCCTCTCCATTTGGAAGAACAGCCAGCACCCAAGGATGTGACTGGTACAATGATGTAGTTCCAGGACCATAACCCCATGCATCCGTGTTCCATGTGAAAACCTACATTAAAAAATCTTCTATATAAAGAACCACATACAAAAAACAAATCAATCACGGCTGTTGCATCAAACAAAAGCACTTACTCTTTTTCCGGTCCTCTCAAGCTGTCCACTAACTTCTCCAGTTCCATAAAAGGTGGTACCATCAGGAAACTAAACCCCCAAACAAATTGTAAGCTGTCAAACTCGGAATAACTCAAAAATATGAACATAAAAGATTTCAAATTTACATTTAGATAGGTACAAATACGGGAAATCTGTAACTACCCACCTCGAATTTAACAATCTGCTTCCCAGAAACACATTCATAAGTAGGGGTATATGAAGGAACACTGTGACTCATGATTGGCGTGTCCCTATCTGAGCTACGGATGAATGAAAGGCTGGGATATGAAGCAGCTCTAGCTTCTGCAGAACAATCAAATCGAAAAATCCCATCCTCCAAGATAGGCTGAAAAATCATATCCCCTGAGACAACATCAGCAGCGACTACCTTAGCTTGATCATGATCAGCCATTTTTGACATCAATCCCCTGCAACTTAACTTCTTATTAAGCCTCCTCTTTCTGCATGCCAAAGTTTGAATAGAAATTCAATCAATCAAACAGTGAAAGAAGCACAATTAAAAAAAAAAGTCATGGACAAATGAAGCACTGCTTCAGTAATTAAAGGGAATGAAGGATGCTACATGATCTTAGATATCAAAATAATGATTCCTATATCAATAGAATTAATAGGTCAAAAAAATTTCAGAAAGTGGGTAAGCTTCCGCATGCATGCATCACATATAAAACTGAACTAACATGAACTTGTTGTTTCAAAACTGCAACCAGCTGATTCACAAATTAATATTTCCTACCTAAACTCAATCAAGAAGCAGAAGTAAAAAAGCCATGGTCGAGTGATGGTCGAGAAAGAAGAACCTGGAAGCGAGTGTAACGGCTGATGTGCAGGTGGTTGTTGAAGTGGGGAAGAGAGAGTGAGGAGGAGGGAGTTTATGATGATGCCTAAGCTTTGAGATTGTCGGTGTTAGTCCACGTTGTTGTCCACTACTGCCCACCAGTACTGTTTCCATGGGAAATGCCAGAATCCTGTCTTATATTATATTACACTAGTGATATTGGGTACTTTGATTGTAAGAACAAAACAAAAATATAAAATAGATTAATTTTAGAATGAGTTTTAGTTTTTTTAAGACAGGAATGCCCGTCATTACACACATCCCTCCATCCCAACTAAGGTGTTAAATTGTTAATTATTGAAGGGGCGGTTTAATTTGGTAGGCAAAGAGAGGGAGCACGTGGAACTGCCACTTTCTCCTTGCCTCTCTTTTTGGACGTTGCGGCGAAGAATCAGCTTTCGGAAAATACTGGTGATGGACACCGCAGCATACGAGAAAAGGAAGTGGGACGTGAAAGTTGCAATATTTTTCACCCTGAAAAGTGATTTTTACTTGACCAAAGGAGATTTGATCTCTACGAGAGAGGGATTTGAAAACTAAAAATCGACGAGAATCTCTAAGAAATTATATCAACACTCTTGTGCTTCGACCGCACGTGTAAACTTCATGCTTCATTGCCTTGGTTAAACACATCCGGTCGACTCTATGCTGTTTCACGGCGTTGTCATTCTTGAAAAAATGTTTAGTTTTCAAAATGCACCACCCAGGGGTCTAATACACTGTCCTGTTTCACGCGGATCAATGTTCACGAGGCTGCTTCAATGCTTTCTTCTTTGTGAGTAAGCAGCTACACACTGAGTCACTGTGATCTCTTTTACTGCATTGTATACCAACTAGTGTTACAATTGTTTTTATTCTACACACAAGCCATGGAGCCAATATCAGTTTACATTCCAGTCGCCATTACCATTCCAAATGCAATCTGCATTCAGATAACCAATTAGGCAATTATAGCAATTAAACTGGCAATCTAGCTTTTCTAATTTCGTTTTTTCCATTGAAAATGGCTAATGACATGTTGCTTCAGATCTTTAAACCGAGGAAGGTCTCTCCATCTGACTGATCTTAATCCTGTTGCAGAATGTCATGTAACTACATCAAACCAAAAGAGCAATTACAGGACAACTGAAGGCAATAGTTGTGTACAGGAATGGGCAAACTTTGGGACTCCACAATCAAATATCGGAAAAATCTGAACATGCTCCTTCTGTGTAATGCATCAGCACTCATCCTGCAGACATATCAGTGCTAAAATTGTTAAATCAGAAAGATATGCGGCAATAAAAAAAACTCAGAAATCAAAGCAAGCTTGAGTTCAATATGTTTTCTACTTGGAATTACAATAATCACACCAACAAGAAACACAAGATTCAAAATCTAGCAGCAAACAATATCAGCAAGAGCAACAAATAGATTCCATAATGAAATCAGACCAAAAGTGTGTGGTTAATATACTTACCATTAAAATGGTTTTTATTTATACTCCTGAACACAGAAAATCGAAACCAATAACTGGTTTCAAAATGGTATAAGAGTAGAAATTAATTTTATCATTGAAAACCAAACATGCTAGAGCGAGTTTCACCTCAAAACAAAGATTTCGGGTGCTGCTTTAAGGAGACACGGTGGTGGGGGCTCAAAAGTTGGGATAAGAGAATCGAGAAAGAAAGAGAGCGAGAGAGAGAGAGAGAGAGCAAGGATGATGGCACAAAACAGCAAACCAAAATTTTTATAATCATTCATAATGATGGAAGAAACTATCTTTGTTCTACAACCATTTCTGTTTTTCATTTGTTAAAAGGAAACGGATAAAGTTTTTTGAAACATAGCAAGATTCAAATCACAACCAAATTTTGAGTGGCAATTTTCAGCCTTAGCACCTCGTGGATCAGATGATGTACCCTTTTTATTAGACATGACACCACAAACTCCTAGCAATTAATTCCAAAGAGCCAAGAAGGCTAGTATGATAATAGGTTTATCTGTCTTTCATTATTTGATTGTTTTTTTTTTTTTCCATTTAAACTTGATTGTCAAACAGAATCTTAAAGATACAGCCCCTGCTCCCTTCAAGCACCCTTTCAGTGATCAAATGAGTTAGGGGAGCAGGAAGAGGAAAGAAAAAAAGGGAAGCCTGTCAATACTTTCTCCTTTTAGTAAGGTGCAACCCCACTAATCTTATTTCCTATTCCCAATTATTTGCAAAACCCCTAACATCTTGTCTGAAATTCTCCTACAATAACAAGAATTCTCAGTGGCATGACCTATATGATTAGAAGCCTAGAATAACTCTGGAACCTGATTTCATTAGTTTTGCACGAACTTCGGAACTTGAGCAAGAAAAGGCATTTGGCTAAGATTATTAAGTGAAGGCCAATGAAAAAAATAAAAGATGGCCCCAATCAACACTATAAGGATTAAAAACTGGGGCCAGTAATAATTACCAGCTAAGAACTTAAAGATAATTCAAACAGATTAGAACTCACAATCTCGAAGCTTATGCAACTTATGATCTTCAAAATTGAAATTTAAAAGCATTTTAGAATAGCAAGAGTTTGTCAAAAATCAATTTTATTCACATATGATGAAATTTTCATTCGAAGTTCACATTAATCATGCTTCAACATGAACCATCAGCATTTGCATTAGAATCAGTGAAAATAGTGAAACAAGATAGAAAAACGATTTACATCTAAAGTATCTTCTGAAGCAACAATAGCAATTCAAATTTAAAAGCATTTTAGAATAGCAAGAGTTTGTCAAAAAGCAATTTTATTCACCTGTGATGAAATTTTTATTCCAAGTTCACATTAATCATATGCTTCAACATGCATTTGCATTAGAATTAGTGAAAATAGTGAAACAAGATTGAAAAACAATTTATTATCTAAAGTATCTTCTGAAGCAATAGTAGCAATTAAAATAGCATAAGACCCATAAATTCCTCATGGTATCTGAAATTCTGAAAAGATACACATATATCACATAAGCATAAAGACAAAGTATCCCAAAAAACCTATTGATGGAACTGGGATGTCTGCAATACTCACCAAGAGAATCAATAGCCGATGTAGCTAGGATCTCCAACATATTCTGCAATTTGCTCGAGTTTGACATTAAGCAACTCATGGCTACCATAATCCTGCACAACCCCAACCTCTCTGTCCAAGTCCCTTTGAACCAAATTCCCATAAGCTCCCCTATGCTTCCCATAAAGAACAAGAACTGGACCCCCCCGACGTGGCAATGCATTCTCAAGAAGATCCTGATCTACACTTTGCACCAACTCCCTGCTTTCATCCATACTTACATCACACTTGTAAGGCCCAACCACATCCACCACCTCTCCTTTCTTCAAATATAATTTACCCCCTTTCAAGTCCTTACTAATTATCCTAACCCGAATATGACTCCTAAGCCACTGAATTCCTCTCTCTTTAACAATGCCACCATTCCCAATTATCAAACTTTCTCTACTCTCCACGCTCCTCTTATTAACAGGCCGTTGTTCCCTATCCCCATCACTCGATTTCTTCTCTTCTTTGATCTTTAAATCCTTCAATTCCTTCAAACACCTCTCCTCTTCTCCCGACCCCAATTCTGCAACATCAGAAACCCGAACTTTCACACTCTCCCCACTCTTTTCTACCCTCAAAATAATCGAATCCGAACCCAGCCTCTCTACAATCGTACCTTTCAAACCCAAATTTTCCTTTTTACCAAAAAACACTCTAACTTCTTTACCCACAGAAAACCCATCTTTATTCTTCTCTGATTCTTTCTCTTTAACACTACCACTACCATCACCATTGCTACTATTTTTATTACTATTTTTTGAATCAAGTGAAGCAGAAAAAAAGCCCAAACCTTCTTTATCAGTTCTTTTAGTGTACTGCTTGATTTTAACATCTTCTTTAGCATTCTTTCCAACACCTCTCCCTTCATGCCAACCATAACCCTTAAGCAACGCTTTGGCAAAATCCTCAACTGGCATTTCTTCAAACTCCTCAAACCCTCGATCCTCTGGCAACCTCTTCAAATCATACCTCAATTTCTCCAACATCTCATCCTCAACTCTAGCTTCTTTGGTCAGAGAAGTGGCGGTGGCGGTGGGCTGACGGAGATTGAGGCCGAAAGACATGGGATCAGGGGGGTCGGGGGAGAGGGTTTGGAGTTCGAAACGGAGGTCTGTGGAGGGGTCAGGGTGGAGAAGGAGATCGATGTTTTTCAATTTTTTGTGGGGTTGGTATTCGTTTTGTATAGGTTGGATAATTGGGGTTCGAGTGCTTTGTAGGGTTTTTGTGGGATCGAATTCGGTGACATATTGTTTGGTGTTGTTATCGTCTGATTGGCCTTCGTCTTTGTCTGAGACTGGTTTTTTTGCCTTCGAATTCGAATTTGATGGAATTGAGAAGGAGAGCTTCATGTTATTTATTGTCTGTCCGAGGCCGTCTGTGTTTCGATATGCTGCTGTTGCTCATGATTCATAATAACGAGGAGGAAAGAAGGATTTGATTGAAAATTCTTAACATTCTTTAACAACACCTGGGCTGGGTTCTTTAGCTAATACTAGGAAGTTGAAGTTGCCCGGGCGGCGCTGTCGGGGTCGTGGATAACTTCTCAGCAATGTTATTTAAATTCAGTGAAGCTAAATAAATCATTGTGATGACTCATGACCTGCTCGTTAGATCCGGTCGTGTTTTAAACTTTGAAGTAAACTTTGTCAGAGCTGATTAAAGTGTCGCGTAATTAACTTTTTTTTTTAAAAAATCACTTATAAAAAAACATTGATTTAACATTTTTATAAAAAAAATGTTGAAATATGATGTTTTTTTTATTAAGCTGGTGTCCCGACAACCACGTGACCTATATAATGGATATAGTCTGGTTTTTTATTCATGTTGTTCAAAGACTATTTTTAATTAATTAAATGATTATAAAAAAAATATTTGCACAAAAACCAATTAATTAATTAATTAAATTAGTATAATTATATTTAACTGGTTTTTTTTATTTATCTTCTTTTTCCTTCTATAGCAATATTGGAAGGATGTTTTTCAAGTATATTTTTATTAATAATTTATTGCACAACTTCCTCAAATTAATTCACAAATAAAAAAATATAAATAAAAATACAATCAATCACATAAAAACACAAGTAAAATTTATATGGTTTAGTAAATTAAACTTACTCCACGAGTCCAGATGGCTAAACAAATTCACTATTAAAAAAATAATATATTATAAGGTGTTAAATAAAATTACTCTCACCTAAAATTCATAATAATCTAAAACTTTTTTTTTTCTTCTCTCTCTAGCCAATAAAATATAAGAATAAAAACACTCATAAATAAGTATTATCTAAAATATAACAACTTTAAATTCTTATATGAATCAAATACATAAATATTTATTTTTTTACTTGGACATTTTTTTTCTCACTTAAATCCACAATTTAAAACAAACTCAATAATAACTTATAACAAGGGTTATACCATCATTAAGAACAGCCGGGAGTTGGTAACAAAGGCTCTTACCACCACCTACAGCCATAATCACTAACACATCCCTTCCACTGGTAGCATTTATGATCTGTTGAATTTAGACATGTAATGAGTAAATTCAAAAAAAAAAAAAAACTAAGCATGAAATAAAACTAGGCATTGCTCTCTGCATTAGTAAATTATGCAAGTAACAAACAACATATTTAACAACCCATCTAACAAAAAATACCTAGACTCAATTCTGAGAAGTGTAGCTCAACTGTTTAGGTCTTGAATTTACTTCTTAAAAATTATCGGTTCGAGTTTCACGAATCTCAAAGCCATTGGAAATTTACATGATCATTAACTTCAGGGTCCATGAGATTAATCGAGATGTACATAAGCTGGTCCGAACATCCATATTAATAATAAATAAATAAATAAAGGCCTTGACTCTTTTTAAATCCTTACCCTACTCAAATCCCCCTTGCGAATTTACTAAAAAAGTCATCTTTTCTATTATGCATCTTTAGAAACAGAATCGCCTTTCTAAAGCAAAACGACATGAAAAAAGAGGGATTTAGCTGGTTTATGCTATAACATTGAGAAATGACTAATAGCACACAATTAAAAAAAAAATGGTATAATTTAGAAACAGTCTAAACTTTTTCAAAAAAAAAAACGGAAACTAAACAAAGCAACTCAAAAAAGAAGAGAACTTGAATTAACAAAAGCTATACCAAAAGTCTCAGAGTAAAGTTATTATTCACTAAAACAGTGATTTTACAATTTTGACTCTTCATCTAAAAAAAATTAATATTAGTTGTTGGGGGGTAATTATATCTTTTTATAAAGTTCATTATTCAGAAGAAAAATAAGTTTTTCCTTATTCAAATGCATAATAAAATAATCAAAATATCCTTAAAAATTTAAAATTTAAAATTGATATCATGTGGCATTTTTGTATTTTTCACAATAATTTTTTTTATTATTATCAATTCAATTAAAGGATAATTTGGCATTTGACCAAATATAAAAAATAATAAATAAATAAACAAAAACATATAGTTAACTGACCAAAATACCCTTAAAAAAATTAAAATTGGTGTCAATGGGTTTTTTTATCTTTTCACTGTGGTTTTTTGTTACTATCATGTTTGTTTTAAAGAAATTTTGTATTTGATCAAATATTAAAAAAAAAATTAAGGCACATGGGAGGCGTCTGCACAATTGAGCAGCGCGGATTGCATTTTTTGATGTCAAAAAATGTTATTTTGCCGTGTAGTTGAAAGCATTGTCACATCATCTTCCTAGTCATGTGGTGTGTGTGGACGATGGTGGTCTAGTTTATCATTGGTGGAGCTTCCTGTTTTTTTCTTTTGTCTCTTCTTCTCTCAA
>Ga0307514_10002259_pt1 | contig 20465 bp, 12 predicted proteins | sample 16_EM_MG_FD_203088 | JGI IMG/M metagenome (GOLD analysis project Ga0307514, IMG submission 203088) | Populus trichocarpa ectomycorrhiza microbial communities from riparian zone in the Pacific Northwest, United States - 16_EM | ecosystem: Host-associated > Plants > Roots > Unclassified | place... | reverse complement strand
CAAGTTCATGTTTTCAAAACCAGACGGTTCCAAGTTCCAAGTTCCAAGTTCCAAGTTCCAAGTTCCAAGTTCTGCATCAAATACAACACCTCAATAACAACACCGACAAATACCACAACTCAGCGACTATAGAACTGAGAGGAAGTAGAGAGGCTTGTCGGATGCATGGAAGAAAAACCAGGTAAAATTACGGGGCGAGCAGATTGCATGGTACAAGGAAGTAAAGGAAGCGGTGTTTGCTGATGAAGAGCACTATGGAGAAAAAGGCACAATCTAACCTTGCTATACTAGACAGCCAAAATCCAGTTTTTCCTGTCCGGTATAGCAAGGCTCTGGTATAAAATAATACAGGGGTACGTGGTATGCACAAGACAATGAAAGAAAACCTGTATGTATGAATACTAGGTAAGCTCAAGATCTATCAGTCAAAATATTGTGTGCAATGTAAGGACCCTTTCTTGGTTGTGGGTCAGTTCTTGGCTGACAGCCTGCAGTCCGATAAGTCTGGGGTTTCTACAAAGTCCGAGATTGAAGGATATATTGGGTGTAAAGGGAGTTTGGTTTACTAGGAAAACTGGGAATTAAGACTCCTTGTCTGTACTGTGACATTTCTAATGCTAATAGTAATACTAGAATCCAACATATCGGTACTCCATCTGCCATGATCCAACTGTTATGCCTGGCAAGTTACGCACATAACACTTTATATCTTCAGCTCTAGACAAAAATACCTGCTCCCTTAAAAGACTTAATGATACTGTAACCAAAGCCATGTGGTGAGAATATTGGATCCAAAGGAGAAGTGGGCCGACTCGGTTTTGAAAAGATTAATTACATTCAAAATATGTCTTAATTTACTGTTATTTTCATATTTTATATTCATTTTACCCTCACTCCAACATAGATGGCACATTTAAGATTAATTACTCTATTTCAGCTTCAAATCTAAGTAGTTGATGTTGATAATCCTTCATGCCATTTGTCTTGTCAATTATCTTGTTTTGAGCACAGGTGATTAACGTGGGGGGAGTGGCACCTTGTTATGGGTCCTATGATATCTACTATACATACTGTGGGACTAGCAAGATTGATGCAGATGCATGGCAAGCCCCATATTTGTACACCAAGCCCACCATTTTCTATCATCCCTCGCAGAGGTTATCAAGCCCTTTGGAGGCCATACATTGTTAACTATCGAAAATTCCTTATCTGTATATGATACTATGGCAGATATAATATTACAAGCAAAAGATACCTAGATTTACCACCCTAGTGCCTGTGTAAGGTATCTAGGGGGGCCGGCCGGAGACAGGGCGTTTATGCAGCTTGTTGTCCCGTGGGCAAACCTAAAGCTTTAAAGGGGTGGGAACGGGGCCGTCTCATACCCTAGAGCTCCACAGACGTATAGACTCAAAAAAAGAAATCACCCTAGTGCCACACAAATTTGGGTGGAGATGTTATAGAAATCTACTTCAGATAAATAATCCCAGGCATGCAAAGTGACCTCCCTGATTAATGATTCTTTAAATAAAAAAAATATTCAAAAAGAGTTACTTCCCTGATTTTTGTTGGACTGGCACTGCTGTTGCAGCGAAGACTACTACATAGGTAGTAGTGGTACTAAACGGTCATGGCCTTGGTTCATGATACAATACACAGATGTCTAAAGATGCAGTCCTTGCCCTTATGGTAGAGGGAGGGTATATCATCCTACTCCGTGATTTGATTATATTTGATTTAATGCAGGCTTCACCGATACCCCACGGAGGTAGGGATATATTAATTTGAAACAATTGATGGGGAAGGTGCCTCTCATCTCCGCCACAACTTAGAAGAATAGACGCGCCAAGCTGCGTGAGGGATGTACAAGACAAATACCACAACTCAGCAACCATGAACCCGAGAGGAGAGGCTTGTTGGGTGGATGAAAGAAAACCAGGCAAAATTACGGGGCAAGCAGATTGCACGTTAAAGGAGGAGAATATAGGCAACATGAAGAGGTATGGAAGGATACAAGGGGAATGCAATCGAGATTGCAATCGAGATTGCCGCATCAATATCTTGTAGGATGTAGGCTCTCTCTGATATTTTTTTTTTTTGGAGTCTATACGCCTTTCCCCCGAAGGGGGCCTTAGGCTATGAGGCGGCCCCGTTCCCGCACCTTTAAAGGGTTGGGTTTACACACGGAACAACATGCTGCTTAAACGCCCAGCCCCCCGAACCTAGGAAACAAGAAACCCCGAAAGGTAGAAATTTCCGTATATACACGCGTCTCACACCCGAGTCCCAGCTCCGTGTCCAGGGCTCTCTCTGATATGCGATAGCAGTACCGCCAGTTATGCAATAGTGATATATGATTATGGTATCCGTAATTGTGCGATACATGACGTTGTCACTGTTCTCGTGCCCAGACCGATTTATTTTTGTGTGGTAGCAACTATTTCACAAAGTTGAATCTTGCACTAGGCAGGCTAACCATATGTGACATGATATAAATTTCTTCTATATAAGCCCGAGACGATATAAAAATCTATAGTTTGAACTAAAAGATCTACAGTATGTACACAACAGCCTAGACACACTAATGCAAGATTCAACTTTGTCTCGTATTTACATGATCGATATTTTATCGGTGGGATGGCGGGATATTCAGAGTAGTTAGAGGCTAGCTTCCACAGGTGATGAAGGACGTTCGATATTAAGATTAACACTCGGGCTCCATATCTGAGGTTTCTAGTTAGCCAGGTACCTACATGCTTTGGCAATCATGAGACTGGACATTACGGTAGAAAAGGCCTGTAGCATCGATGTTGCCGATAGGCGGGCCTGCTGGTGCATCACCTAATCTACACATGTCCCAAAAGTACGCAGGTGATAATCACCTGACGTCAAAGACCTACACCCTTGCGGCCGAGCCAAAGTTAGAATAATTTCCCTTGCATGCACCCAGAATTCCGCCTCCTAATATGAGTAATGATTAAAAAAAATGATAATGTAAGTACTGCCTAAAACGGAAGTAAGGCCCGATTTGGATGTAGGCAAGGGTTTTGATTGGCACCCGCTAATCAGTCTCTAAGATATCGTACGTACTGTGGAAGCCTAGGCTCACCAAAGGTGATACTGGTGTATTAGACCACAGTATAGCAGACCACAGCCTACATGTACAACCGTCGCCCGTTGTTAAGGTAAAGCTACTTTGTTTAAGAGCGTCTGATGATAACTGATCATGATCGAGGTATCAGGATAAGAGGTTATCACGAATCCAGCAAAGAGCTTACCGATAAATTTACATTAGATTCAGTAGTATGAACAGCATATGTAGAATGGCACTTCAGAGTGGGACCAGTCTCTAGAGAGTTTTGAGTAGCTCAACACAATAGTCTCAACATGTTTTGAGTCATATTCTCTGCTATTTATCAAACCTGCAGCAATACCCACCTACAGTCAACTCTTGCTATGACGGCAGAAATCCAGGGCCTTCTGCAAGAGTTCTGGTAAATGACAGGGGTTGAGCTTGGCAGACAAGGCAAATGTGTGGGGAAGCTCTGGATTTCCCAATTGCAACACCAGTGATACTGGTATCAATAATGTCAAAAGCCACAGGAAAATGAAGAGCACTGGGTGTGCTTGAAAAGCATGAGACATGTCGGAAGCGACTGGAGTCAGAGCATGCAAAAGCGAAACTTAGTGACTTTGGCCGCAAGCATTTTCTTGACCACCATGTAGATAATCATATAGAGCTTTAAATATGTGTACAAGTAGGGGTTAATATCCGTAATAATATAGGGAATACCACTATCTCGGTCTCTGATGTACTGAAGGAGAGTACCAAATATAAAGGATTATTTATATTTTGAAGATTCAGAAGATGCATCCATTTCTCCCGAGGCTGTCAGTATTCCTGAAATTATTGCGGACCTACAACATGAGAAGACCGAAGAGGATGAAGCTGCATTGGATGCTACTTCAAACTCCCGCTCTACACCTCCAGCAATCTCGCACACAGAAGCACTTACTTGTATAAGTACCTTAATTCCATACCTCAAGGCTCTACCATGCTCTTCACCCCAGCAACCTACTTTCCGACAGTCCTTAAATATTTCCGACACTGTAGGGTATTTGCAAAACCTGCCTCTTGCAGTTCAGGCCCATCAGCATACCAATCGCAAACAGCAGACCCTCCATGAATGGCTGAACTCGAAATCAGGTGAATCGAGCAAAGCGAGCGAAGTAGGTGGACACAATGGTGGTTGAGACTGGGGTAGACGCATGTACCTAGAACAATTAGATTAGCTCGTCCGTTATAGCAAGAGGGAAATGTATGGAGACAGGGATAAGAAAACCTTTGTACACTGTCCGGTCCTTATTGTATGGCCATCAGTATAGCGAGAGGCAATTTGTTGGTAAGAAATCCTGAAGCCTCTGGTCAGTCTGGTATAACAAGGGATCCGCTATAGCGTATTATAGCAAGAGTTGACTGTGCCTACACCCCTAATATTAATAGAGTGGCGAGTAGGCAGGGCGAGCAGCCGCTGGCTATTTTGGATATACAGATGATGTTCGGTATGGAGTATGTACAAGTATACTCCACTAATATAAGGATATTACTGAGTCACAAATAAACCAGCAAAATTCTCAATCCAAAGCGACCTTATGGCCCTTCTGGTGTTGATCTAATGCAGGTACAAAAGTTGCAACCTGGTTCTAAGCGAATGGAAACTGGGGAATAGAAATATCCGAAATTAGGGTCAGTGGCAGCAGTTAATTACAACAGCATGGTGTGGCTAATATTGCAAGAGAACACTGCACAGTTTTGGAATCTATGCACATATGTGATGCCAAAGTTTTTTTTAATGGTATATACCCCGCAACTTTTTCATACCCGCCTACTTTCCCTTGATGTAAGAATATTAGTTACAAGCATATACCCCCCGTCCAGACGACATACCGTATAGACTCAAGTTATTCGGTAGCGCTATCACATACATCTGTGGTGTGCGCATATATTTTGTATGGCAAACTTGGGTGGCTTCTGTACGCTCAAGCCTTGATCCCCAGATCTAGAAAGTCAGATTATACTTCTTCTGGTAAAGTTTCTTAGTTAAGCTCAACAGAAACACTTGGGATACTGCATATGTATGTGAGAGCGCGACCGAATAAATTGAGTCTATACGGTACTTGTATCGAGCGTCATCTGTATGCAAAGGCGGAGTAGGTACCTCAATCACAATTTACAGTTTGGCAAAATTCTACTGGCTATGGCAATTTTAAATGATAGATGACGTCCACGTGGATAATGTTTATTGTGCTACTGGGCTGGGATCTTATTACCATGTACTTAATAGTAATGTTAGCCGTGCTAAAGGCCTGAGGGACACCAACTTGTTAATGAAGTAACCGATCACATATTGCATATGGGCAAAAGCCAGATGCTGGGTGAGGGGGCCAAGAGTACTTAGAATGAATACTTGCCACTATCTAGGAGGGAGATTCCGGAATTGATACAGCTTAAAATCCACAAGGTTGTGGATTAATTACTTGACTACCAGTACCTACTAGAGCCTGGCACGAGAACAGCTATTATTCAAATCTTCAAGGAAAAAAATATTGTTGGTCAGATACCTCCAATTATTGCCTTCATATACATTCTGACAATTTCAGGTCGTTCCATCAAAACAATTAATCGGTCTGGGCCAGGCCTCAGAATTCACAACCCTCACCTTCAAAACACGTGTCCTTGATATCAAGACCCTGGCAACACGTATACTAGTCCTAATTCTATCAAATGCATTGCCAGAATTAGTTAGTCTGGCAGACATGAAAAGTACGCCTACCTGAGCCAGTGCCCGCCAGACTAGGTACCCAAATGTTTATTGCCTGACAGATTCCCGGCCAGCGGATTTCTGGGTACCGGGTGTTTGCTGTGCCGGACGGTTTCTGGTCGTCCGTTTGGGTGTAGAACGTTCTGATACCCGAGAACACTTGCTCAGCAAGCCGAGGGTACCAGTCACTTACCGGGTGCTGTCAGCTGCAGCTGAGACGAATGTCATGCACTGCAGTTACCTAAGTAGGTACCTAGTCTAATCACCATCAATTAAGACTAGTCCTAGATAGGTTAATCCCCAGATGTCAAATTTCCTGCAGTTGTGTAACAGTCGAGTGACACTCCAAACTGATTGGTCTCAACAAGTGCGTACATACACATCGATAGGTATACTAACTTCAGCAGATCATGAAGCAAAAGAATTTCAAATAGTTTTTAAATCCCTCACATTGCCCGCAGCTACTTTGTATGTATATCGAAATACGTGTGTAGGAACCGCTCCCCATTGACTCGCATTGACTCGCATTATTGTCTACACAAAAGTGGCTACAGACTAACACAAAGGCATGGTAGCTGATCCCGCCCAGCCAGTATCAAGTTTATTGCCATGAACAATTAGAGCCTCAGTGCATGTGCATTGCCGCCACCACGGATGACAATACTGCTAAGCCCCAGTCAGTGTCACCAGTAATTATCCCTGCCATAGCAAAAATAATCATGCCTCTAATACATTTTCGGCAAAGGCTTGGACAATGCAGGCCGTAGAGGTAGTGGGGTAAATTGGTTAAAGCTCGTGAGCTGTAGGGCTGAACAAATCATGAGGATTTAAGTACGATTGGAGCCCCTCTCATTCAAAGTAGCCTCTAATTCGAGTACATACTCGAGCATTTCGTGAGTTCTTTTGGGAAGAATCTCTCCCCACCCTACGTCTTTTGTTGTCTTATTTTGGTCACTTCAACTGCTACGAATTGAAGCCTATCTAGAGTTACTTTGGAGCCATGGGATTCAGGCTCTCTGCAAATGTTGTTGCCCTTGCGCTGTGGTGCCTTAACCTTACAAACCTGTCTTATGGTGCACCCACACAAGATCCTTGTTCAGCACTTGGGAAATATGCCGACCAGAGTAAGTCACAGCCTTTATTTCTCTTTATGGTCTCAATAACTCTCCCTTTACCAGTGATCCCTAGAGTGCCTGATAGGTTCATGCTAATTGAAAACTTTTCAGAGGTTGACAAAATTCCAGCTCAAGAGGCGTATGCATGTCTCCTCAGTCCTCCGTTCAATCAGACCAGGTCAGCACATGTTCATGAGCAAATCCGGAAGATGGCTCATCTACTCTCCTCCCAGGCATTCTTCAATGATCCCAAGGGCCTTCCACTCATTGTTGATCGTGTCGACCTGAATGGTACTTTTGATGCTATCAAGAAGAAAGTAGACGCCAAAAAATATCAGAACGATTACCAATTCCACCGAGACTTGACAGAACTGTTTGGTGGGTACCATGATGGCCACACGAAGTACTACACAATATGTATGCTTGGGCTTGGTGCCTTCAGACATGATTACCCTCTTGTCTCAATCGTTTCGCCCGGGGAGGACACAGTGAAGATCTATCTCGTTACTAATCCAGCTACTGGGGAAGTTGGTGAAGAGATCGTCGAGATTGCGGGCGAGCCTGCACTTGACCATTTGTTGAAACTGGTCAAGGTGATGAAGGGTCCTACTGATGCAGCCTGGATAGACGCCGATACTAGATGGAATGGACTTTTCGTTGGGAGATACGTCCAGGGAATACAGACTGGGAACTTTGCAACGCGAGATCTGTATCCAGGACCAGACTTTAAGATGAAAACCGCGGCTGGGAAGACCATTGACGTGAAATGGTATGTTGATGCCCCTCAGACCGCGGATGACCTCCGCTGGTGGAAGCAGATATTCAAAAGCACCGATTCATACGCTGCTGCCTGTATGCCTCCTCCAACGACATCGGATAGCCAACAGGAACAGCCTACGGATGAACCCAAAAATGATACCGACGATGACGCCGACTTCTCTGACACAGACGGCACGACCACTGCGGGAACATCGAAAAAGCTGGATTTTGACTTCCTAGATTTCATTAGCAAGCGTTCAACGCTTAACGTAAGGCAGAATCCTGACGTGGATCGGCTGAAAGCTCTAAACGCTCGTGGCGACGGCGATACAGTGAAGGACTACTCTGATTTGAAACTCCCCAATAATCCGCCTGTAACTTATCCTAAAGTGGTAAACCGCCTAAACAGCTCGGAGCAGACACTACATCTTCTGAAAACGTATCCAGATGTCGCTGTCTGGGGGATCCATTCTTTTATGCCAGCAATCTCTCTTCAGGATAAAGAATATGAACTTTTCTTTTACTATTGGAGGGATTATATGATTAAGAATCTAAAATTCTTGAAGAAGAAAGGTGTGAAACGGCTCATCTTGGATATGTCCAACAATGGCGGCGGTTTAGTGATACTGGGAATGGAGACCGTCCGGAGGTTTTTCCCCGAAGCCGAGCCTTTCTATGGTGTCGACTATAGACGCTCTCCCCTCGTGGATCTGATCCTCCATGGTACAAATGTGACTGCCGGTCTTAACCAAATTAATGGCAAGCCATTTGCCTCTTTAGACGATTTTCTGAACCCTCCAGTGGCAAAGAGGGGTGACTATTTCACTAAAATCGGGCGGTTCAACCAACTAGGTGCCTCACGGGCAGCCATGCCAGATGTCGATTTCACATTTAAGGGTGACCCACCTTTCCCCGTCGAGAATGTGGTGATTGTGAGTATTTCCTGTTAATTAAACCATGGAGTTTGGAAAAGGTTACTGACTAATATCTCACATTGATAGCTCACGGACGGGCAATGCGGTTCTACTTGCGCAATTACAGTCGAGGCATTAGCTAGCATTGGTGTGGCTACCGTTGTTACTGGGGGCCAGCCCTGTTTATCTGGTAATAAAACCATGCAATATGTCGGCGGTATAAAAGGGTAAAATCTCTTCCAACACCCCTATAATTCAATTGGGAGTTAGAGCTAGCTGACCACTAATAATGCCCCTGACAGATACGAAGTGCTTGATGCTAAATTGTTGGAAACCGCGCCAGATAGCCCTCGAATGGAGGGTGTTCCACCTGAGTTCCTGCCTTATATTCCCAGGCCTCTCAATATCAATTTCCGGGCTAGCTTCAACTTCCGAAACAGCTATACCCCAGATGATCACATCATACCACAAGAGTTCATCTTCCAGCCAGCAGATGGCCACCTCTGGTACACCAAGCAGATGATCAGCGACAAGACAATTCTGTGGGATGATGTTGTCAAACTGACATGGGATGATAAGGGAAAGAATAAGTTATTGAATGCAAGGAAAGGGGATAACAAGCCGAAGACCAAAGGGGGCAACCATCATAGGATTGGATCACTGAAGCATGTGAAACAGCCTCAAGCCGGGTATAAGGGACAACACACAAAGGAAAGGTTGAGATCGGGAATTGTCGCGGATTTCAAGTATTTGGCTTCTGGATGGCTCGGTGGTTGGGGAGGAAAGGATTAAAAAATCTGTTAATCTCTCAACGGCACGCTTTTCTTAAGTTTTATCCGCAGCTCCTGGACAACCTCCAATCCGAAATTGGTGTCTAATTTAATGTCTGGATTTTAGATATCCATATGTAAGTTTTGCTAAGATGTTGGGAAGATTGGTTTGCAATTGCTTTTTTTATATTGGTTAAGTTTATTACGAAGGAAGGAACGTAGTTATGAGTTGCTTGGTATATCCGGATTCAGTAGAGCAGAAAGGTGGCTATGTACTGTAGATAGCTATGTACTGTATTTACTTGTATAGTCTCAAAAAAAATCTTACCTGGCCCTGCCGTGACCTCAGGGTAACTCCCCCTCCTACGCTCGCAGGTAACTCGCAGACTATATGCCACTAATTACTGGTATGTAGCCCCCAAATCCGCTAAACTACCCGACGTGAAATTCTGGTGCAGGTGCAGATTCAACAGGAATTTTGGTGTCCGTTCCCGAAACCTACAGGAGATTACTTAGTACAGTAGTATATCGAAGAAAAACAACCTCAATTTGTAATGCCTCACTAATACAAGGAATTTCTTGATTTCTGACTAAAGTTCAACCGTGGTAGTGAGACTAGCATCGCGGCCAAGGAGCTATAAATGTGAGCCTATTTGGGTGTATACGTAAACGGTAAACAAACAGTGGGCCACGAGGTTACTAGTAGTTGTCAGCAGCAGCCAGATTGCCAAGTCTTAAACGAGTGTTTGTTTGATAACATACACTCCACCTCATCTTCACAACATCCAAAACATCATAACAAAACACCCCGTTTAGCTCAGCAACCTGCTACAATCCCAGCACGATACATCATACTAGAATAGCTATTAGCCATACATACGAGTAACTCACCTAGTCTGTTGGTCAACTGAACCTCAAACTAATAGACCAAATAGAGCAGTGCCAACTCTCGGCTCCAAAGCTCCCCCCTGCAGAAGATAACAATAGGATAGTTAAGGTATGTTTACTCTTACTCTCCTGAATCCCAAAACAAACAGAGTATCTATCTCCACATGCCTATTGCCATCATAGCAGAGCAAAACTAGAATAGGCTGGGTGCTCTTGTTTGCATGACCAAAGTATACAAACAGGTCATCAGGCTAATGTATGAATTCAGCCCTCTGCTCACTCCCTATTGAGTAAACTACAAACAAAAGGCACTCAAGAGTACCTCGAAATGAGTACCCATGTCTCATCTCGTGCCTTCAAAATGCAATTGCCCACAGGGGCCCCAGATAATAACATTACTTCTTCACAACATGCCAGCACTGAGGGTGCCCAATGGCAGTGGGAAGACTCGACCGACTGTCCTTCTCGGGCAAGTCTACCAATCTCTGCCCCTGTTCAAGACTTTGGACAACAGGTCCTTGTCCATTGGGACCGTGGTATTGATGTGAGGTCAGCCGGCCCCCACATAATGACCATTTTGAGGAAAATCTGGGGCGCCGAAAGACACCTTCGTGCCAAGCAAGGCACGCTTGCAAACCGTCAGCGCTCGCATACGACAAACACCTCCATTCTCCTCCAACAATCCCTGTATCAAACTGCAAAATGGGAGGAGATTCTTAACCGCTACGAACGAGAGTTGGATGGCCTCGTCTTCAAACGCTTTCAGTTGGTTAGAGTAAAAACGCAGGCCGGGAAACATGTCCCCCAGGGAGCTGGCCGTGTCTACTCAAAAGTCGTGGGATACTCACTGCCAAAGGCTGATACCAACACAGACATTGAGATCCACAATACGAATACCATGATTTCACCATCAGATGCTCTGGGTGATAGTACAACTCAAGCGCCCAGCGATGGGCTAAGGCAGAGCTCGAGCATTACACGTACGGTTCTCGACGAAGAAGAACAACCTTCGATGGAACAGAGTGAGGTGGAACACAATTTCGAGGAGAAGCAGGATGGCAAGAGCAAAGTGGCCGCAGCCAATATATCTGGTCATGATCAGCAATATACTGGAGAAGGACAGACTGGAGAGAGCGATGACGAAAGCAAAGACACTACAGCCTATGGCTACCAGTATACCATCGAAACTCAGGCTTTTGATGCGTTAGACCAAACGCTGGAGGATATCAAGAGGGCTGAATGCCCTATGGAGATTTGCATGATCTGCCAAGCACAACTTCCAAAGCTTGAGGATACCCATCCCATGCTCGAAAATTCTGCCATTGATCTCAACGACGCCCAGAATATGTGCCTCCTCTGTCTCAGCGATCTGTGGGACAGATATGGTAGGTTTGCAAATCAGCTGGTCCTAGCCCCGGGCCATGTTGCATCAAGAAGCTTCTTGTAGTCGCCTGGACTAGTTACTGAGAAATCTTCCTCATGTATTCCGATTTGTCTCATGCTGGATGCTGAAAGACTAACCTTAAGTCCTATTGGTTTTCCTGCTCTGCATTTCTCGATTTGAAATATTGCCAAATGGTGTTGTGTTTGATGTGGTTCTTTGTGTTTTGTTGTTCCCATCCTTTGGTTGCTCCACACATTTTGTAATACTTTTCCGATAAAATCTCTTGTCAGAATTGGTTCAGGCTAAAGGCGTACCTAGGTGGGACTGTTTAATTCCTTGAGTCTTGTCTGTCTGTTGCGCATTCCCCGATTTGGAATCTTGCTGGTTTTTTTTTTTTTTGTTTCCTCTTCCGGCCGGGTCGACCTGTAGGTAATGTCTTTCTGACAAGGCCCCCTCTCGTGTACCTCGAATCGATTCAGGAGTAGGTACTTGGTCGACTTGTGCCCGCTCTGTGTGTTTAGCATTTCTCGATTTATTTCTGAGAATTTTCCTGTCTTTAGTCGATACTCATGGTTTCCTTTTGATGTTGGGCATGTTCTTTGCTGAACCTGTAAGTACGTAGGTATTAATACATACGAAGCAAATTCAGGGTAAAAGCTATAAGTCTAGCCTATGACATCACCGACCGCGGACCCATGAAACATTGGCTGTGGACCATAGGGAGAGCCGAAGACGGAGAGTGCGAATGTAGAGCCGCTCAGAACGCAGTACACTTTTTGCGATGCCCATTGGTGGGAGACGGAAGGGGGAGGACGGTTGAAGAGGCGGAGCGAGATCTAGAGTGGTGCGTTTCCTGAGGTTCCTTTGGACATTTGTATGTACCAAGAGGAGATAGCGGGCAGAGGCCGACTCCGAGAATGGACAACCTACTAGTAGGTGCGGTCTCTCTGTGGGAGGAATAGTATCTAGAGGGTAGGGTGTTTTTCTACCAGTATATTCGTCGGTACGACGCATATAGCCAGTTCTCCCCCTCCTAGTTCTCCTTTCCCAAACCGGAAACTTCACCCCATATCCCGCCATAGTCTGGATAGACTGAATATGAGTAATGATTTTCAAAGAAAAAAAAAAAGAGAATGTGAGGAGTGTTTCGGTGCTTAACTATGCAGCTATTCCTTCAGTCAGTTGAAAATGTAAAATCAAACTATATTGGTGTGTGTTTCGCAAAGGATGTGTGTTTGGCGACCCTGAGCTTGGACTTGGAGTAGACTTTGTATATATTGTACCCTGCTCCAACAATACAACCTTTGGTATCCATATAATCCAGCTTGTTGCTTACTTAATACCCGGTTATCTATTGTCTACGGCCTAAGGAGTAGGCATATCAAATTCCGAATAGATTGCTGTGCTCTATAATTACAAGTCACCAAAAACACATTAGTAATCAGGTGAGTAATCAGTTGATCAACTTTAGTACATTCTGGGGGGAACACGTATATACGCGCATACACTATCGAGGTATGTGTCGGGCATGGGTAATTTGTATACGTATATACAGTATATTTTTACAGTATATGTCTACACACGCAGCCACAAATTCTTCAACTTATAGAATAAGTACTGACTTCAGCTTGTAACATCATGGAACTAGTACTTTGAGAAGTAACTTAGGAACAGGAACATTGACTTACCCTCACCCTCGCATACTTATCTCCATGTGCAAGAACCAATCAAAGATCCAACTTGACTCACATGACCCAATGGCGCGAGAATTTTCATTTGCGGCATTTCCCGACTGTATGTACTGTAGAATGTTAATTTGCCAACTAAAACCTATCCGTATCTGGTACCCGTTGTAACACAAAGCTAATGTAACAAACATTTCCTAGGTCTGATCGACAATCTCTTGTGAACCAAAAGAAAAATCAAGAGTAGGTAGGTAAGGAAGTAAGTAACTGTATGTTATGGACTCGTAAATACACAATCTCGAAGTTAGGTATTAGAGATTAAAGCCATGATACGTACATACATGTACATATGTATAGTACAATTGAGTTGCTCAGGGGCACTAATTGTGCGAAGTGGCGTGTAAGTAATATAAATAGACTGCTTACATACATACAGCAAGCACTGCCTGATGTAACGCGTACACCTACGAGTACAGAGTACCTACCTGGTACGTACTGGTACTCGAGTTAATTTACTAAAGTACACTTACCTAGGGCAGATTTCGAATTGACAGCCGCATACGATACCTATCCCCAAAACATCTGTGTTTGAGGAACGCAAGCCTCGAACACAGAAAAACCTTCCAAGTCGCACGCTATACTACATTGAAACCCCCAAGTACCTAGCAATGCAGAATAAAGAAACCCATACATACATAGGTACATGTACATACACCTGTACATGCTGCCATCCATCATCACACCCAATCGGACTAGGTAACTAGATTAGATAGCATGAAATTGTTGAACATTCTTTTTTTTTTAATTGGAGACAGCTTCAAGCCCTATTGATAGAACAGGAATCTCAATTTGTCGAGCAGTGGAATACCTACTTACATACCTACATGCCTAATATTAACGGGATGAATAATTTGTACAACCTACCCACCTATCCCTACTGGTAGGGTAGGTAGGTTGAGTGCCTAGCACCTACTGGTTCCTACTAGTGCTGAGACATGCATATAGGCCATGTACGAACGACATGGGGTATCCTCAGCCCCACAAGGTTACTTATTGGAGAGGAGAGAAAAAAAGCCAACTCCTGGATGGATGCTTGCTCCTGTTGCTTTCTTTCGCACACCTCAGCTTGATGGGACGGTCGATCCTCCTTACAACAACGTCGGACGTCAAACGTTTTACAACAAGTTCAGAACTATCAGAACTGTGACTGGAACGAATTCGAAGGAAGTTGAGCGAACGCGGAGTGCCTGCACGATTCAGGTTGGTCGTAGGACAGCGAGAGCGTTGCACCAAAGACCCAACCAAGATTTCAGTGAACGAGTTTCAGCGGTAATCACAAGATCCAACTTCAATCACCGGCTTGGTCACATACCAAAGCGGGCAGACTCCTCGACTTCAGTCAGTAACGCTTCGAATTCACAAAAACAACTCCCAGTATGGGGGACCCAAATGCGCGCATCACGAGCGGAGACATGCCTCCGTTCACTAAAGGTCGGCCGCCGACGGGTACGAATGAGCCGAGTACGTATGGGTTCTCTTCATCTAGATTCTTATATTCAATTCTTCACTGTCCAGTACGAGCGTGATTTCTAAATTCTCTGAAGCGCTGCCTACACACTATAAACCTGTATATCTGGTTGAAAAAAAGTCGGAATGTGTTTTGTATTTCGGAGTGAACTGGGTTTGTGATGAATACATTTTACTAACGCAAGCTATGATTCTAATTCGGCAGTAATTACCACCACCGAGTCCAAGGCTTCTGCTACATCCACCAGTATTATAGCCATTGATACTACACCCGCCGGTAATCCTGTGAATACCAAATCCGAATCCCGGTCCGGCTCTAGTATGCATGGGTTATCTATGGGTGCTAAAATCGGCATTGGTGTGGGTATCCCCATACTTTTAATCCTCATCGGGGGTGCCTTATTCTTGTTCTTCAGGCGAAGGAGGCGGACTCGTGAGAATGGCGATGTTGGGGAGGGAATGATCGGAAGAGGAAAGGTGCATCTCGATGAGGACCAAAGTAGTGGACCATCACCTGTTGACCTTGCGCGCTCGGGGACCCCTCCGCAGGCGCCGGATGGACATATGTACGCTCCACCTGCGATACAGGATGGATATGGGCAGGGTGGAGCTGCGGTACCAGTCATGGCCCCAGTGGCAAGGCGGTCAGCGGTGGATGATGAAGATTTTATGCACAGGCCGGTCTCGCCAGTACATGATGATGACCTAATGACGGAAGTGGCAACTGTGCATACTGCGGGACGGTCAGCGACTGCATTGGGGGGAAGTATACGGGAGCGGGGGAGCCCAACCTTGGACCATGTTGATGGAGAGATGGAGTGGATTTTGGAGGAGGAGAGAAAAGCAAGGGAGAGGAAGGAGCAGCAAGGGAGACTACCGCATAGCCCTTCGAGCTCATAGCGCGGGGGAGGATGCGAAAACGGAATATCAATTTGTGAAGGAGAAATCATAAAGGCTGGGAGGAATAACTGAGATATCTACGAAAGTCTACGCGCGGACAAACCTCCACCACTTCCGACCTCTCTCCTTCTCCCCGATCGAACCTGTCTCAGCTTCCCAGTCCAGCTCTTGGGCGAATCACTGTCTCAATAAAATTCCTCCCGCTTGATAATCAGTTCAATATGTTAATTACACACTTCAGAGGCGCCCTACACGTGGCATACGTACTATATTACTGAATTGGGGGAAATGTCGTGGTTGGAGGGTGGGGTAAGTATTTTATTCGAACTTTGCTTTCTTGATGACTGTCTTCTCAGACACATCTCAGGTTTATACAGTATCATGCTCTTTATGTATCTTAGTTCCTAACATATTATCTTTCACGTCAACTGCTGGTATTACGAAGAACCGTAAGCAAACAAAAACTTTACTCCGTGTGACATCACTTTTAATAAAGATACTAATCCTGAGAGTCAAAGTATACATATAACAACCGGTGTATCTGTATTCTGTAGGGTCTAATTGGTCGGCTATTTTAGTGATCATTCAGCCCTCGATGGGCGTGGTAGACCTTGTGCACTTATGCACGAGCCCGCCACAGAGTGGGACCTCTGATTTTGATATTGTTTGTGTTAGTCTGGTTAGTCTGGTTAATTATATCTACCTACATAGATACGTACTACTCGAGATGGATTATCTGCGAGTTACTTCTAGTAGCATTGCCCTGATGGAGTACGTATACCTATCTACATGGTCTTGGCTGATTTTATGGTATGTTGCTTGAACAAACGTGGCTCTCGATAAAAGGTTGGTTAACATAGGTATCGTCTACTATCTATGTATGTACCCCATTTCTGAGTGTTGATAAATGATAAATGTATCTCGGAACTCCAAGATCTGGGAATACTTTTAACATCATAAATCATGACTCTTTCCCTTGATTGCTCATTTAATAATTTGATTTGAGTATCTCAAAGCTGTCCATGTACTTTACAAGGTATTTAATACAAACCATCATCTAAACCAATAATAGGGCGAGTAATATGAGTTCTTGTGGTTGGAGCCTCAAATTTGTACAATTGTTTGGTTGCAACGTCATGATGCACCGCACGTCAGAGAAAACCTACGCATTGACGCAGAAATTGAGATTGCAGCCTGTTCTTATTTACTGGCATCAGACAAGGTGGAGGAGGTGGGAGTTGGATATTCAGGGCCTTTTTCACCAGAAGAAGGAACATCCATTTCCTCATTAATTGACGCTTCAGGCTTGATTCCACACCCTGAATGTACTCATATTGCTTTCGCATCCGCTTCATGTTGCCTACCTTTTCTGATATATTTTTTTCACGGTAATATAGTCTATATATGCTTCTTTCTCCCTTAACCTTATTGTGCTGTAAATTTTCCTGGCTGTCTTCCATCTATGTACTCGACAAGCCGCCCTACATCCTCTCGGAGTCTTATGGTCGCAGGTGGTGGTATTTGTCATGTTTGCAGGTTGGTATTTGTGGTGTTATGATGTTGTGTTGCTGGTGGTTATCTACAGGTATCTGGTGCAGGGCTTGAACTCGGTCCAGTTCTGGAACATGAAATTTTAGCACCGCCACCAGACTAACCGCCACCATAGAGTTGGCCAATCACCAAGTCCAAGGTGTGAACCTTGTACATAAACCCTGTGAATGTACCCATGTCTCCATTCCCGCTAGGATGCAATAGTGAAATCTACTTGTTTGTATTCAGTAAGCTCATCTCCGAGGACTGGAGTATGCTTCTATATCGAGACTAGCTTCTACACCTAACTGGCGCCTACCTGTATGATAACTATCGTCGGCCCAGATCGCGCACCTAATCCCAAGGAGCTAGGAGTGTTAGTAGCTATATAGTACTAAGTACAAGAGGTAGGTAACTCCTGTTCCCCAACAGGACTCATCATGGTTTATATGACTCTGGGTGACTTATCCTCTCAAGATGTAAATCAGGTATATTGTAGCCTCTTGGCGAACACATTTTGAGGTTGACCATAAGGGAAACGATTGCCTCTGTTTCTTAGCCTTGCCCCCCTACCTAGTTAGGTAGTTACATACTTACCAAACGTCGATACCCTTGACTGATAGGCATGCTGACATATAAACTTAGACACTATTCGATGGCTACTTAGCACGTATGGCTTAGACATACCACAGATGGTATACCTAGTTTATGTTTATATATGAGCCTTCCAGCGGCTGTAGTGTGGTATAAGATTATGAGTCCTCAAAGGGGATGTATTATTCCTCGTAGGAGAATACTTGAGCTTTTAACTCCTTTGCACGTAAACCTTGGTTTGCTGTTCTATTTGGCCAAACTTTGGATAGTGTCCCATAGAGTTTGCTCAAAGCCTGAGTACAAGCATAGAGGAGGGTTTCGGCACAATGTTGTGTCTGGTTCAGGGTAATGCATCACTGCATTCTTATCAGTGCGATTAGTCCGCCCAAAATTGGCGAGAAATGTGAAATCTACTAAAAATCAATAAAATGAGTTAATATCCTCAGAGCCTTGGATTATCGTCTCTCAGGTTGGTAGAATTCTGAAGAAGTTATTCTACAAAGCTTCCTAATGCAGTTTTATATGGCAACGGTGTATACTCATGCCTTTTCGCCCTGCCTCAGGGTTCTTGGTGAGATACAAAAGCTGAAGTTGTATAGGTTATGTCTATTTTAAGGAGCACTTGATGGTCTGGAGTTATGACATTGAGGCAGTAAATGGTAGAGTATAGAGACTGAGGGTGTAGAACCATGCGCACAGTATCTGTCTTGTCCAAAGTAACATGCGTATTATATCTATAAGATGTAGGTTTCTGCAAAATATTTGAAGAGCTCCGATTCTGAGAAGTACCCTATGCTATTCTGAAACCGTTCGGGGTCAAGTTTACTGGAAGCTCTGTATCACAATACATAAACGAAGTGCATGCCACCACTCTACAGTCGCAACAGCCAGGTAGCTCAGGGTGATGGTAGTGTTCTTGGACAGTGAGGACGAGGAGGTGTTGGAGGAGGCGGACGAGGTTAGACGGTGTAAGGAGAGGGAAGCGAGGTAACGTGGGATGCTATGTGGGATACTACATGGGTCACGGAGGATGCTTTCCTTAGGAAGATATGTTCTATAAAGACAAGGTGGATTTCCTGTAGTTAAGGGTTTTTATCTTTATCAAATATCCCATCTATTTATCCCGTCTTCACTATTCGTACGAGAGCAAGTGAACAAACGGACGTATATTTCTACTGTCTCAGCTGATGATAGTCGAAGAACCAGCCAAAGTCATCCTTACATATGCGCTTTCGAGTATTCGCCCTGGGCGGGGCTCGGGCTGGCAGGTCGCTCTGCATTACGGAGGAGGGTCGTGCCAACCAGATTAGCTATGCATGCTATTAAGCAGTTACTATTCTAGCTAGTCCTAAGGTCGGCCGGCCAGCTCACTAGCAACTCAAACAAAAACAAAGTGGAAGAGACAAGCGTGATCAAAAAAAGAGAAGAACAACAAGAGTGAGGAGTTCATTCAATTGCCAATATGAGCACCAGTCGCGGATACACACGTTCCATCATTCCCGGCTGCGAAGACTACAACGTGGTCCCACTTGTCCCGAACATATGCATAGCAGGCGCCAGCATTAGCAGTGTCACTCGTTGGTAAAAATATAGATGAATTTCCTCGATAAGGTTGGCCGTGGTAAAGCTGTGAGCTCCTATACCGCAGAATAGTTGCAGTTAGCATCATGATGCTTTAGTACGTTGGTGGACAGGATCCCTACGAACCTCAAATGACTGTGCATACCAATTCGGAACTTTTTGTTTTGAGGGCATCTCATTCAATCCATCTGGTAATTTGTTCAATTCCTTCACACGATGGGAAAGCCGTATCGGTAACTCCTCGCTGGGAAATTGTGACGCTCTAAATAAAGTACCTGCTCACTCGCAATCACCACTTCGTTAGAAATGCTTCCCCGAAGCCCCGGAGATTGTCACACGACACCCAATAGTAATTCTGCCAAAGGAAAAGCTCACCGGTACTATAATGTGGTGCAAAACGACTTAGATGGGTGGCTGCCCAGGCCGCTGATTGTTGGGAGTAGCTAGCCTCATTGAAAACCCCAAGAATTGAAGTATTGTTACAGTTAGATTGAGAACCTGGAGAGCCAGGAGAACAGCGTGTAACGTCTCCCTATTTCCTAAGCGTTAGCAAACCCCACCCCCAGCTTGCATAGATGATTAGAATCAAGTCACATCAAGCTTCCAAATCAGTTTGAGTATGTGGAGCAGATGGGGCATTTGGGATATGAATAGGCAGAGAAACACCCACATTTTGGAGTAGATCAGAACTGATAACGTAGAGAGTAGTAAAATAATCGCTATAGTTGTGGGTACTGGCCATGAGGGCAATGATTGAGAGGAGGGAGGGGAGAGAGGAGAGGGGGGGAGGGAAGGGAGAGGGGTATTGTCACGGAGGGCAGAGTATGGTGGTAGCTGATTTCCTAATTCGGCATCTTCACTTGCCATCTCGAGGTTGCGAGTTTGTCTGGGCGTTTCTCTCAGCCTCACACCCGAATTTATAGTCCCAAGTTAAAGGCCAGATCTCTATAGTCAAAGTGAAAGTCACAGTTCAACAAATTTTAACTAAGTTCTGTC
>Ga0307514_10002258_pt1 | contig 20474 bp, 25 predicted proteins | sample 16_EM_MG_FD_203088 | JGI IMG/M metagenome (GOLD analysis project Ga0307514, IMG submission 203088) | Populus trichocarpa ectomycorrhiza microbial communities from riparian zone in the Pacific Northwest, United States - 16_EM | ecosystem: Host-associated > Plants > Roots > Unclassified | place... | reverse complement strand
AGGCTTGGGTGGGTGAGGTGATGGGCGCGGATCAGGGGTATAGGTTGAAGGGGGGGCGAGGGGGGAAGAACTCGGATGTGATGATGAGCATTGATGAGAACGGGATGGAGAGGGTGGGGAGAGATTGAGGGAGCGGAGGTGGAGCTGGGGGTATGGTGGGATGTGGAGGTGTTGGCCGGAGTGTTTGAAGCCGGGTGTAAAGTATAGTAGCATGGACAGAGGGGTATAGTGCGCTGTAAGGTGAGGTGAGTGTGAGTGGTAAGAACAGTAAGTAGTAGGTAGTATTTGAGTTTGAGGGCTTCTGTAATGAGATGCCTGAAGCGGGGTAGGCTTCTTTGTGTACATAAAGGCCATAGCCAATACTCTGGTTTTCAGACGGCAGCATGCTTAGATCTTATCTATTACTGTTCTCATGTGGTAAATATAAATGCCATCAGAGGTACACAACAACATGGCTGTCATACAGAACAAGATAAGAGCCTGAGTGACGCCATGAGTTACCCTCAAATCTTACTTGAATCAAATTGCAAGGCGACATCGTGTGTACTGCCAAAGACCTTCCAACCCTTCTCCATCCTCAAGCACAAGCCACTTAATTGAGGGTTTAGTGGATTAAACCATTCTTACCTCGAGTATCTCCTGAGCAAATTACAATAGAGCAGATGCCCACAACTCTACCAGGGTGATAATGGCCTACTACCCTGTGTCACCCCTGCCTCACTGGTGAAGTAAGCATATATTCAAGCATGTCTTCCTACAGGACCCCCGTCAGATGGCTCCCGATGCAAGAGAGCAGACTATGCAAATTGACTAGCAGGTGACACCAGAAAGTACCTCGGAATCCCTCAACTGGAAATCCTGGGATTAGTGAGATGGATGCACGTGTAGGAGGAACCTGTGAATAGTCCCAGGGCAAAGGGTCCCTTCACTATTTACTACCTGCAATTAACATACCTGCTATAAAATTCCCAGAGCTACCAGTTTCTAGTACACTTCAGTTTCGTTGTTACCCTCAACTCTCAGAGCTCAATCAGTCATGCTTTTGCCACAGGCCCTGCAATGAATGCTCAAGTAAGAGCACTATACATCGGCCTAGACGCCATACGGTATCACCTATAATCGCACAAGATCCGGGCTTTTCCCCGGTTGCTGAAACTAGTAAGATACAACTTCTCGCCGACGTTACTACTGGTTATGTGAACGGATATTGCAGTCGACTAGACTTTGGATGCGAGTGAACCTGAGTGTATTTATTTGCCTGGTGGTTTGGGTGTAGTACGTGCGTTGGTGGGGTGTCGAGGATGGTTATAGAAAATAGACTAAATTGTCTGGATGTATCATTGCACTACCCAGATCATACCCACTTCCCAGTGGACTAGCGGTATACCTACCTAGTTAGTACCAGCTGGGGTGGGAACCTTCCAGGGTTCGACCCCCCGAGCGTGTGGAAATTCCTTTCGCATTAGCTCGTGGTAAAACCCACTGTGCACCTGATCAATTGACAGATGCCAATAGCCGAGACATAGCCTCAGGGACCGTGAGGGGGGCTTGGGACTTAGGGGTGAACTCATTTTTGTTCTTTTAGGGGGGGCCTTCTACACCTAAAATTTAGGCCACCGCCGACGATATACTTTCAATCTGAATTGTAAAGCCGGTGTAGTGGGTTGATGGGGTAGTTACCCTCAACCAGAAATTATGTGGAGTTACCCTGAAGAGTGTAGTAGCTGATCGCTGCCAAGACTCTGGCGAGAGATTAGGCGAACAACAGTCCATGTCGCTTTTTAAGGTTGTGCTCCTGAGGAATAACATACAAATAGCGGTCTCTTTTTCGGTATACATGCGCAGCATCTTGAACTGAAGTGACGTACATAACAACCAAAAAATATAGCACTGGAAATTGAGAGTAGTAGAAAAAAGAAGAGATTCTATATAAGATACTATTGAAAGGATAAAAACAATTTAATAAAGATAAAAATAAAAAAAGGGAGAGGGACCATGACTAGAGGTCTAATTGCAGACCTCCGGTTGTAGCTCTGGTTGAAGATCTGGTTCTACCGGTAGCTCTGGCTGTAGGCCCGGTTCCAAACCTTCGGGTTCAGCAAGATCTATCTCGTTTCCAGTCTCTTAGGCTATCTGCGCTAAAGCTATCTTAAGACGTAACATGTAGTTTGTGATCATCAGATATCCCAGTCTGTTCAAAAGCTTTGATAACTCGATGAAGCCATAACTATGCAGCAGCCACTGCATGTGTCATAGCAATCCTCTGCTCTCCAACAATGATATTTTGCTGTTCAGAAGGAGATGTTTCTTCCAAAATATCAGCAATTTTATCTTTAACAAGCTTATTAGCAGTTAGACTATGTAGTAGTACAGCGATTGATTTGGCCTTGGGGCTCCATTGAATGACATTATTAGCCAGTCTATACATGTACCGATACTTTTCAAAAGATCTGACAATGTATCGTTATTCCGCGTTGCCATCCCAAGCGACTTGTGGGCTTACATAGCGGGCACGGGACTTTCAATCTGCCATCAGCAGGCTCTTGGCGGTGAGCTTCGCCCCATCTAAAATTAACACCGACTGGAAAGCTCAGGTGCGAAGAGTTACGAGCATTGACAATACACGACGGACCTTGTTAAGAACGCGGTTTCGAGAGTATACTCCACTGGATTTCTTCTGGAAAGTTTCCGGTTTCAACACACACGACGCATCGCAACCAAACGACCTACCAGCATCGACCATAAACTGCCTTGCAACCCAACTGATTCTTCCAACCTCCGGCAGCGTACTCTTGGGGCTAGTAGCGCAAAGTCATGCCTGACTCTGCGGACGGGCGGGATCATGACGGCGGGTCAAAGAAAAAGGAGAAGAGCAGGAGGCCAGGCAGTACGTCTAGCCCTGGAGCTTCTCCAAATGTACAACTTGGCCCCGAGATAGATACTGACGATTGATCATGTTTGCATAGATACTGCGTTTCGACAACAGCGATTGAAGGCCTGGCAGTGGGTTATATTTTGTCCCGATCCATGAAGTCTCAGCTAACGCCTGATAGACCAATCCTCACACCAAAAACAGTCCTCCCACTGTTTTTCATTCTCGGCGTTATATTCGCCCCTCTTGGAGGACTACTACTGTGGGCTAGCTCAAAGGTTCTTCAATAGTGTTGCTCCAGGTGCTCTATGCATCGGGCTAATCGATGCAGGTTGAAGAGATTGTCATCGACTATACAGAGTGTGTCGAAAACGCACCTAGCGGAAAGACCTGGAATATCCAGAACTTCGGGCCGATCCCATCTAGCGACGTGCGAACATCATTCCGCAGCGGCAGCCCAAGTCAACAACCCCGCTGGCAGACCGTCAACGAGACCGTCAAGGGCCGAACCGACCCAAACCGAATCTGCACTCTCGAATTCGAAATTCCCAACAACCTCCCTGCACCAGTTTTCTTCTACTATAGACTTACTAATTTCTACCAGAATCACAGAAGATATGTCAAATCTGTAGATGAAAGGCAACTTAAGGGTCAAGCAGTTACGCTTAATGCCCTAAAGGGCAGTGATGCCTGTTCTCCCCTGATCTCGGACTCCGAAACTGGGAAACCATACTACCCATGTGGGCTTATCGCAAACTCGCTTTTCAACGATACATTCAGCCACCCACTCTGGATTACCACGAATAATGGATTAAATGACGAGACGTATATTATGACGGACAAGGGAATTGCTTGGGAATCGGATAGGAAACGATATAAGAAGTCATCATATAAGAATTCTGATGTCATGCCGCCCCCAAATTGGAGGAAGCATTTTCCTGATGGGTATACTGATGAGAATCCGATCCCGGATTTGAGTCAGATGGAGGGCTTCCAGGTCTGGATGAGGACGGCGGGATTGCCGACGTTTAGCAAGTTAGCGAGGAAGAACACTACAAGCCCGATGTTGAAGGGGACATACTATGTCAATATCACGGACAGTACGTTATATCCTGCTGTTGGGGTGCTGTGTATGGGGGACTAAATTATTGCGTTTAAAAGACTTCAACGTCAGGCTTTATGGCGGTACCAAGTCCATTGTCATCTCCACCACGACGGTCATGGGTGGAAAGAACCCGTTCTTGGGTATTGCATACGTGGTCGTTGGTGGGCTTTGTGTGGTACTGGGAACTATCTTTGCAATTAGGCATTTGTTCAAGCCCAGGTTTGTCACCTGCCGCTCGTATGAAGGTGTCGTACTAAAATTATATTTACAGGAAACTTGGTGACCACACTTACCTTTCATGGAATAACGATCAACCAAGCACGGCTACGGCGTCTGGGAGAGAGGTTAGAGGGGAGTAGGATCCTTCTGGCAGCTTATTAAGTACCGTATCGTGATTATGATAAAGAAAAAGGATAATCATATCATTGGTGTTTATGGATGGAATGCAATGCCTTTTTTCTTAGTAGCGGATGGTTATTTTGTTTTTTTCGCTTGTGTCTGGGTTACCAATTACTCTGTTAGTTCCAGAGTGTGGAATAGTACCCAGTCCGTTTGTGTGTATTGTTACTTGTTTCCACATGTACCTTGTTTTACAAATAAGAGAGGTTATAAGCTACTACCACTACCTCCCAAATGGTTAGAAATAAACCTGTAATGAATGCCCTCTAACGGGCCGTCCCGAAGTACTCTCCCTTTAATGGTGATCATAAGAGCTTGACCCGATATATTGATCAGTCCCACCAACATGCCTTCTCCGCCATTTCCCCTTTCAAAACGCCCTGTTTCTCTTTTACAAACGCTCCGAATAATGCAGGACATTTCTCTGCCAATACTGCTGCTAGCAAGTGTTTGCACACAGGAATTGTGCTAGGATGGTATGGTGAGAGGTGTTGGCTTCCCCAGATCCAGACCGTCTTGTCAACAATATTTCCTTCAGCAGCATTACTATACGTTGTAGCTGGCTCGGCGGCACTGGCAAGGGCGTATAGTGTGAAATTTGCACATGTACAGTGCCATATTGAAGGGCGGGCTTCATAGGTGTAAGTACTTGGGGTTGTGGAGGTGCTGCTATGGAAGGGATTTGTAAATTCGGAGGAAATGGAAGGTGCGGGTTTGGATGTGATGTAGTAGACCCATGAAGAGGGCTTTGTGGTCGCTGGGGGGTTGGAATCCAGGGGTATCCAGCGCTCGACGAGGCCGCGGTCGAGGAGGTCGAGCGCGGGGAGGAGGCAGTGCGGGAGGAGGGAGTGAAGGGCTAGAAGGTGGGATTTGGTGGTTGGGGGGAGGAGGGGGTGGTTGGGTTCGTCGTGGGACTCTGTAGATGTGGTGGCGGGGTTGGTGGTTGCGTTAGTGATGGGGTCTTGAGGGAAGGTGGAGAGGTGGTTCAATATGTGGGTGAGGAGGGCACGGGTTGAGGGGAGGGGGGCCTCGCCGCTCATAATCTTCCTACGAGCGGCTTGTGCCAACCAGAGTAGTAGTTGTAAGTTTGGATGCTTCACCAATTTGGGTGCAAACTTAAATCCGTATGAGATCGTCAAACCTGGAGATTAGGCCGACTGATCAGCATGTCACAGGACACCCGTTACAAAGTCATCAATTTAACGGTACTCCATACATCTATCCCATCTTTTGTCTTGCAAAACCATACACCATCATATTTGTAACGGAAAATAGTATAGTGGCACCTTTGCACCAATCAACTGTCTACGAGCCCAAATGGGCCTTGGGGCAACTGGGAAATAAGACTCCTTGTCGGTTTTTGAGACGGATAGCATTTATGTTCAGCAGATCCATGTCTAAACACCAATTCTATGTTTAATTAGTATTAGTGTGCTCTGTTATTAGAAAAGTCTCAACATCCGACAAGGAGTCTTATTTCCCAGTTGTCGCGGTAGCTTTTCTACGCACGTGATGCCAAGAGAAATATAAACTACTTTTATATGCAGGCACCAGGCCCAACTCCATCATCCACATTGGCTTATAAGCAGGTACCGAAGACTACGTAAGGATAAGCGCCAACGGCCAACTGCCTCTCCCGGCAATTAATTAAAGCTCGTATATATAGCAAGGATTCAAAGTTAATGTCAATAACGAGGCTCGTCAATAACGGGGTTCCTGGCTCCCTCTCTACATGGCCACCATGAAGGCGCAAAATTTACGCTTGGCTTAATCTACGCTTTCAACTAATCTTTTGTAAATTAGAGTTGTACGTATATGAACCAATCCTCGAAGCTATACGCTCACTCCATACTATGCTCGACCAGCGCTTGAAACGCTCACCACACTTACCCCTCTTACATGATGTACATGCACACCATGTAGTACTAATTGTCGATTACCGGGATATGCGTATCCCATATATATATCTATATATATCAGCTACTGGTTCGAAACTGGTAGCTACCTTTTTCCCATATCGCTAATACATTCCTTTAGTTTGGTGTTTCCCAAAGTTTTGACAGTTCGGGCTGGGTACCCGTTCTTTTATATGAAAACACAGCTTCAGATATAATTTGAATTTCTTTTGCTTGACCAGAGCTCTTTAGCACCTCTTACCACTCTCTTTAGATTTTACAGATCGCTCTTTTATTCCTATACCCACAAAAAAAATATACATCAAAGATAGAGCAACATGCATCTCAAACGATCAATGGGCCTTGCCATGGTGTTAGTGGGGGTCCTCACTCCTACAGTTCTGGCTAAGCCAATCATTGACTTTGAGGGACTACTCAATGGCATTAAAAAACTGTTGAACCAGTTAGCTGATGTCGGCCTCAAGAATCTTGCAAACCCAATTCAGCAGGAAACCAAGGACCTTACAAATGGAGTATTCCCAGGGTCACCAGGGCAGCGTAAGTTCTCTCGAGGGATTCCCTTCCCATAGCTTCTCTCGCTAATATATACATTTCCACCGCAGCCTTTCCAGCGGGACTCTTGCCGTATCTGGTCTACACAGCTGAATTTGCATCTGCCTCGTATTGTGATGGCACCTTCGTTGTTAATACAAAGACTCAATGCAAAGACCCTTTCTGCCCCACTGTCACCAAAAACAATGTCTTCACCGAGGCCGATTTTGCAAATAAAGGCAATGCTGATACAACTGGTATCGTTGTTCGAGATGTTACTTCCAAGACTATCACCGTTGCATACCGCGGGTCACAATCTATTCGCAACTGGTTCACCAATGCCCAAATTGAAATGAAGCCTATGCCGGAATGGTGTCCTGGCTGTAAGGTCCACCTCGGTTTCCTCGAGGCATTCCGAGAAGAGCAGGCTACTGTTGTTGATTCTGTAACGCGGTTGATGAAAGGAAACCCTAAATATCAGCTCGTTGTTACCGGGCACTCACTTGGTGGCGCTGTTGCTACAATCGCTGCTACGGAGCTTCGGAAGCGTGGATTTGAGGTATCCCTCGTCACCTATGGCGCCCCACGGGTCGGGAATGAAGCGTTGGCGAAGCTCATCTCTGCTAGTGGAGCTAATTTTAGAGTTACACATCTCAATGATCCTGTGCCCCGCCTACCACCACTTACTCTGGGCTACAGGCACGTTGAACCAGAGTACCATATCTTCAGGGGGGACTATCCAATTGGACCAAGTGATATCAAGGTTTATAGCGGAACGGTGAATTTTAATGGTAATACTGGCTCTGGGGGGTTGCTATCTTTGAATACCACGGCGCATAGGTACTATTTCTTGCCGGGCAAGTTTAGTGGCTGTGATGACTCTACAAGGGAGGGGATTGAGTTCAAGATATAGGTTGAGAGCAGGATGGTTTTGATTCGTGTTTTTTTTTTCATGGTTATCATTGGTGGTGGTATGGAATTTTTGTGAGCTAGCCTTAGACAGCGTTTTGTAAGCATATGATACCCATTCGGTCTGTGGGGGATTTAATTAAAGGTCCAGATTGGCATAGGATTTTGCACACGAGAAATTGGTCCTAAGATTTATTCTATAGAATAAATATCTTATAGAATATCCTCACCATGTACTTCTCCGCTCAACCGAGCTTAAATTCACTCTTATCTCTTGTACATAGTTCAAGTCATCATTGTATTTCATTCGCAAACCCCTATGCTCAGGGTAACACAGTCTCGCAACCCACTCCCATAATTAGACTATTGATAGTGACCCTGTGTACAGTCCCATGCAACTGCCTTGTACAAATCTGTGCTCCTATCCTCGATAGCTTGTTTATCTATTATCCATTACAGTTAAAGTTAGCCACCAGGACATGTATAATTTAATGCAGGATCTCAGCGAGATGTAGAGTCACTTTCAAATAAAAGTTAAAGTTCCTGGACTCATCTACCATTCCAGTAGTCTGGCTCTTTTGTATAAATATGTACGGAGTAGAAACCTCCAAACCCCAGTCTGCTACCAATGATCTCTCTGCAGGCCCAGTCTCGGAACCAGGTGCCCTTGCTATTTTCCAAGCTGTGCTGAACTATCTCGCAAATTCTTCATCCTCCCGGGACTATCCTCTCCCCTCTCCCAAAATACATTGGCAGCATATGCGCTGGTATAGCTTTGATTTGGCAGTATTAAGAGAGTCTACAGGGTTGGTTCTTACATATTGTACATTACGAAAGACTAATAACTATGCTACTTTATTTTTTTTGGAAGGCGACTTGGCTCGGTTCAGGCTTCTTATTCCTTTAAATTATAACATCATTTCATTTCTCACGCGTGACATACAGAGAGATTGCACCACTGCTAGAACTGAACCCAACCACAAATATTCCAGATTTTGGGTACATAGATAACAATTTCGTGTGTGGAAATTGCGATGAGCAGCGGAGTGTGCAAGGCCATGAACCTAGCAAATTCCGTTATCATTGCGTGCCAAGGCTGCGTTGCATACCGGAGGAGGGCAGAGACTTGCTTGGCACGCCTGAGTTTTGTATTACAGGAAAGGATTATCAACAATTCATGGTAATAATTGAAAAGATGAGAAGCATTGTGAATTAGTGAATTAGTGAATTTAGGATTTTGAAGCCTGGAGTAGTTTATTTGTACTTGGCAAGTTTTTCTGTGAAGTAATTATCATGCCCGATATGTATACTCTTGTTAATGTATGTTACCCTGAACTTCGTGTTACCCTGAACTGCACCACCCACTTGAACCGCTCGCTATACACCAAATAGGCAAGTCCAGATGGAGGGTATGGAGGATACTACTACATGGCAGCTGAAGGCTCCTATTGTGCCGCTCTGAATATTGCTGCTTGAGCGGGTATAATTGATATTGATGTGACCATTTTCTAGAATATTTCAATAAATGACTGGATTTTGCCGAAGGGGCAGAGAAGTAGGTGCTGCAAACAACAACGACAAACAAGTCTAGACACAAGACGGCAGCAGAAAGTAAAACTTCACCTAGGGCGCCGATACCTAGACAAGAGTTGCCCTAGCCCTGTACTCATATTTTAAGTCTAAATTCTCCACGTGATTGTGACTTGTGTATAAGCCATATCTTTTGTGGCCCTCTTCTTCTTCCCTCTCCCACCGCTTGACTCCCCTACAACTAAAATACTTCCACTATCCACTATACGTATACCACACTATTTGTAATGACCTTAATGGGGATATCAATAGTTTTAATGTACCTTGTTTGTCCTCATGTCAGTGTACTTTCCTCCTTTTATGGTGGTTATAAAATACTAAGATGGTGTTATAGTGGACTACTTAACCCCCCGATATCAGGCATCACCACTATACATGCTAAATATGCCCTTAATCCTGGATGGGACTACATGTATGGAACTTCCGGTCACGACTCAAGGCCCACTCATTGAGTACCATCTTTCACCTCTACCGCCACAGGATATGAGTGCAGTTACTGAATCTCTTTAATTGCATTCTGTATACCTGCAGAATCTCGCTTGTTGCATTAAAACGTTATTCCGGCGGTAACTGGAGTGCCCAAACAAGGGTTAAACCCCTCAGAAAATTACCTCTGTATCCTCGCGAAATACTGGCCAAGGTAGTCTGGTTGCACAACGCACTGATGAGGGAGGGGTCCCGGGGCCTATCCACTAAGGCTGGCTCAACTGGATGTACGATTACTGCTCTGCCCTTAAATGATAATCGGAGTGTGCTAGTCAAGCTACCTTTGGGGCCACCAGACTATATGGCTAGAAGGGCTTGACTTCCTCACGGTGGTTACCAGGCCTCTCATAGCTGTACTGTTGTACCCCCGAAGAATCCTACCTGGGTGTTCTCGAGGTTTGTAAGCATGATAGATCTGTTCAACCATACAGAGCCAGTCGCCAGGGACAGCTATATATCGACTCTTAGCTACTGGCAACTCCTGTCTTTCTCCTTCATCAATCTACTTGCACATCTGCAGCAGTTTATCCAATACACAAACCCCTACATCTCGCCAGAACATACATGCTATCCAGACTACAGATAAAAAACTCTAGGCACATCCTGTATAGCGGTCGGGGGGAGGGGAGCCGGAGAGCAAAGATATACATACATTTGAATCATATTAAAGTCACTATTTAATGGGTATGGCCTACTACAGGAGGGATTTTCTGCACGGAATATATTGGGGTGGCGGCGGAGATGAACCAACCAACAATCCAGAGGGTGCTGGCAGGAGATTCACAGCTGCTGGGTGTGGGATAAAATATACCAATCCTGCGATTGGGGCTCGGGGGGCAGTGTGCGGGTCAACGATAGAATTTGGCACACAAATACAGCAAGGCTGCGTGCAACCTCGGCGGGATCATCACTTAATGGAAAGACCCTTCTGGGTGCCTCCACCATACCAAAACTACACAATCGAAGGGATCAAGTTGATCTCGAAAGCAATACCCCCAACAATTACCTCTCATATGCCTCAGCGCCGACGCATGGACAGTTTCTGTAGGACGAAGGTGGAGAATCTGGGGGCAAATTGCCACAGTAAACGGAGCGTAAGAGCATGCACAAAGCATTAAGCTATATCGCCTGCGGGTGTTGTGCTTGGGACCTGATTTCTATAAAGAAGTGCCTGTGGCCAATCTGTTGGCTCTGTTTTCCCTCCCCCACCTTGTTGTAAAAACACACTCGCGGCAACATAGTAGCCAGTCTCCGAGTGTATTTCTGCACGCATTACTTTCACTCCCTTCTAGCCTCTTCTCTTCTACTAGTACCCGGACCTTCTTCTATTAATATTCCTGATGTTGCAAAACCATTGTCTAATACTCTCAACCAGTATCTAGCGATACAGAAGAAGTAATCTAGTCTTGATAGTTGGCTTCATCTTAATTCTTATGTTCTCCTGTATCTATGTTGTTGTCGAACTCTTGAGGGATATTTATTTTTGTACCTTGTAACAAACATGTATGCAGATTGGAAATTACCCTGAACTGCTCAAACGTGCATTACATTGTAGACCACGGAGACGAAAGTACGAGATATTATTAGGCTAGGGATAGGTTATGGTATTCGTTCGTTCATGCACTTGATTATGTGTCTTTTTTCTCGTTGATTCTGGATTTGCGTACAGCTGTAGATATGTTCAGGGTAATTTCTCACTTTTGTACTATACTGTACTGTACTGGTCTTGTATCATACAGTAGTATATTCAAAAATCCACGCGAGACATAAGTAGTTGGTATTATTTCCCAGCGCAGTCTCATTTCACTCTAACAAACGCCGAAACCAGGCGGGTAAAAAAATAAAAATAAAAATAAAAATAAAAATAAAAAAATGCAAGAAATAACGAGATCCCAATCCCATGTATGCTAGCTAATATGAGAATGAGGCCCCCTTAGCAAATTTGTACCAAAGTACGGTATATCGTTAGTAATACTAGTTTAAGTCTCTCATAAGCTGTCTTTTAGATAGACGAGTGGCGGATCTATCATTCGTTACGCACCCCTCTCTCCCATACCTAGTCATCAAAAGGGTGGGGGGGAGAAAAAAGGGAATAATCCCGCGCCCATAAGAAGCATCAACACAAACCAGGGATTTAAACCCGAGATTAAAGCTATCAAAGCATCAAGCGCTTAAGCACCATAAGCACCATACCCCATAATGCCATGCCCAATGACTACCTTGCCCGTGCGGACAAGTTCACGGGAGTAATACCTCCCCAGCTCCGAAGCATCTACACCTGCACTCCCCGATCTTCCTCTCCCACTACGACCACCACCACCACCACCGCTGCTGCTGCCACCAGCCCCACCTCCCTCAGGCAACACCTCCCCCTCGATCCTAAACTGCCTCACCCCCCCTTCTCCTCCCGCCTCCCCAAACGTACTCAGCACCATCGCCGCCCCACTCGTATCTCCCACAGCCAACATTCCCCCGCCTGGCGCCCATGCCCCACACATAATCTGCGCATCCATTTTCACCAGATCCCTCACGAACGGATCTGCTCTCTTTACATCCCAGACCTTGACTACTCCATCACTTGAGCCGGTATAGAGGAAGCTCGACGCATGTGTTGGCCCCCAGAGGGCTAACTCAACACCAGTGTCCTCCTCGGGAGGGGCAGGGAGACCGGGATTGGGGAGAGGCATGAGTGTGGGGCCGTGTGTGAGGCGGTGAAGGATACGCGTGGGGTATCGCACGTCCCAGAGGAGGGTTTTGCCGCAGGTGCTGGAGGAGGTGACGTAGGTACCGCAGGGACTGTATATACGTTAGCCAGAGAAGCCCCTTTATATATCCTTTTTTTCTGAAGCGGAGAGGGGGAGGTACGAGATAGTCACTCGGTTAATATCCTCCTGCTCGCTATCAACATCAAACTCGATTTCCGCACCGGTACCCGTAATATGGAACATTCTAAGCGAGCTTTTCACCCCCAAACTCTTCGCTCCCCTCGCCGCACACCCGACTACAAAACTGCCACTTGGATGGCCAAACACATCAAAGCACCTCGTGGACCCCGGTGTGACTTTGAAAAACTGTCTCCCACTCTCCGCGTCATAGATGATCAGGCTCCCCGCGACAGAGCGGTCAGTATTAGTATCATACCCTGCGATCAGGTATTGATTATGAAAGCTACCCACCCAAGCTAGGCATGAGGGGTACAGCACTTCCGCGGTATTTTTCTGCAATACACACGGCGCGGCGGATAGGAATGTCCCATCATCATCCCAGCTCGAAATCTCGAGTTTACCGTTCTTACACCCCGCAGCAACGAGGTTGTGATGGCTAGGACTAACCGCAAGCACCAACACTTCCCCACCAAACCTCCGCTCTCCTACCCTCGGTGCGCCGGCCTGCTCCGCAGCCCAAGCCTTGACCGTGCCATCGCACCCAGCAGAAAATAATAGCCCACTTGGCGAGAACCCCACCATAGAAACCGTAGAATGCTGTATTGGATCCATCCCATTCAGCGGTTCCGGCCGCATAACCTGATGTCCATGCAACATCTTCACAGTCTCAGCACCCACCGACCCCAATATCAAATTCCCCCCGCGATTATACACATCCGAGAGCGTTGCCGCCCCGAGCGCGAATTTATCCCCATTAGGAGACCATGCTATATCGAGGATATCTGAACTACTTCCCCTAAACACCCGCCAGGGCTTAAGACTATGTATGACGCTGTTCTGGATCTGTCGAGATGCTTCAGAGGCGATTGAGGTTCTGTCTATGCCCCAGCCAAGTTCTCTCCGCAGCCGGAGTTTCTGCCGAGACTCGGGGGGGTGGAAAGAAGGTTTTTTGGAGAAGAGGACGCGGATGAAGTCACTGGAGCCACTGGCCGAGTGGGTACGTGGGTCGAGACAGTCTTTGGCAAAGAGGATACAGTCATTGGTGGTTCGGCCCCGGAGGAAACCTGCAGCGGTGCGTATGCAGGAGGTGAATGTGTCCTCGCCGAGAGAGAGTAGTTGAGGTATAGCCCGAGAAAGAAACTCGACATCAGACTCCCCACCATGAATGTTTGTCCCGGTGGATTCTGAGACATGGTATACCAAGGCTTCGGTTTCCCGGGCAGTGAAGTCGACGTGTATTAGAGATCCATCTAGTAGAACTTAGTCAGCCTATGGTCTTCAGAGATTTGGTGGTAACAAACCAAACTCTCGAAACCCTCCCCATGAACCCAGGTGTCCCAAGAAATCTCTTGCATTTCGCGAAAGATATGGCCGTCGCTTTGATTTTGTAGGTATTCGAGCTGCGAGAGCTAGTTGATACGCCATGGAAAGTCCTTCTGGCTGTAACATTGGTGGGGGCTGAGTCGAAGTTCCTGATTTTGCGGTTGACGAGGCGGTATGAGCTTGTGTAGGCTGGCGCCGTAACTCGTGGATCTCTTCCACATCTGAGAGGGGGTCGTAGTCCTCAAAGTCTGGTGCATCATCGGCTCCCTCCCCAGCATCTTTCACGGCAGCTAGAGGAACCTTCTTGGGTTTGGCGGGTATGGTCCTGGTGGGTGAAACGGTCAAGTCTATTGGCTTTCTAGGACTGCCAATAGGGATTGGGACTGGCGATGGTTTTGTCTGGGGCGGAGTTCGGGCAGCGATTTTCGGTAATGTGGTTCTTGGGGGTCTCTGTGGCTGTACTGGCTTTGCTCGCTTGCCGCTGGATGGTCCAACTATCGAATCTAGAGCAGTTGATACCTGACTCAGTTCCTGTGACATGGGATGTGTTGAGAGCTCACTAATCGAGGGATTGGGTTCCTGAGAGTCCATGATTTCGGAGAATTTCCGTTTGGCGGGAGATTCCCGCCCACTTTGCGAAACGGAATTCACCGAAGTTGCTGATGAGCTTCCGCGGAAAAGGAACAGTGACCCTATCGGCATTGCAGCGGTAACTGGTGTAGGTGTCGTCACTGTAGTTACCTGTGAGTCACCGGGGAAGGACAGCGGTTCCTCTACAACCTTTGCAGCGGCCTTGTTGTTGTTCTCGAACAAAAAGGCCTTTCTGTAGTTTGACGGACCTGCTACGGGTGATACCCCGCGAGGGATGGGTGTGCCTGCGATATTGAGAAGAGATTCCAGTGCCCGGGCTGCCAAGCTATCCACACACTCCCTCTCCCGAGCCTCTTGGCTTAGGAGCACGGCTGTAGCCATATCTTCCTGCAGTAGCCGTTCTATATCATCGTCAGGGCTGTTGTATCGGAAGGGTGCAGGCAAGGGCGCGGCCGTACCTAGTGCTGGGGTATCCAGTCGAGTCCACTTGGACGGCCCCGGCTTTGCCTCGGGACGTGACGGCGAGGTTAGCCCACTGGGCCCGAAGAAGGAATGCATCGTCGACTGGGTCTTGGCCTTCTTTGCCGGGGACTTTGTGAAGGAGGAATTGAGTGTGTGAGTCTGGCTCAGGCCCTTCCATGGTACCGGGCCCTGGCGGTGGGCAGAGTCCGACAGCTTTCTGCGGCGGGGGGTAGTTTTGTGGGGCGAGACTGGCGGCCTCTTTGGGGCACGCGGGGAGTACGTTGGGTCGTCAAGCTCGTCATCATGCGAAAGGTCGATGATGATGGGGGGCTGTGGGGTTGAAACACGGTCTCGTCTGGATGCGCAACTCTGTTTCAGCAATGCGGATCAAGCGTCAACGCACACGGGTTGAGGGCGGGCAGGGCGAACAGCATCTACATCACAGGCATCTATGTGTATATGTGTGCAACCGTACCTTTCCATCACCATCATCATCATTCATTCATCGCGTGCGGGCACACAGCGAGTATACGGCCAGGCACATGCACGGCAGGCTTCACAGGGGGAGGGGAGGGGGCAGGCGGCAGATTCAAGCAGGCAAGCTGGAAGGGATATATTGTGCTGGTGGTGGTGCTGCTGGGCAGTCGTCTCAGCGGAAGGGGGGCGTGCGAATCATGCGCTGTCCAGAGCAAAGCCGGCGGATGTAACCTCGTGTGGGAGCCACTGCTCTGGGATCTGGGGGTGATCAATTGACAAGATGCGAGCTGGCAGCGGCCTATGTAGAGAGCATTGGTGTGTGGGGAGGAACGCCGGTGCCAAGAGTTGCGTGCTATTATGTACATGTATGTGCTGTATATGTAGTACCTACCGTTGTGCCACCAAGAGTCTTGGCACGAGCCATAGCAACCAGTTGTTTACTTCTCCAGGCGCGACTTCAGGAATTTTCCAATTATTTTACTACCAGAAGGAAAGCTGAAGAATGAGAGTTAATATTTGCCGTATACTGTGCTAGTTGAGGCCTTTGTGGTTGCGTAGCGTTGATAATGAGTAGAAATATACCAAAAGTTCGCCAGACTTCTGTCCCCTGATTTTGCGCGTGCATGGGCCCCCTGTTCTGTTGGCGTTTTCGCCAGACTTTTGTCCGTCCCCGAGTACGCTACGGTACTGAGTACGACGCGATGTCGTTCAATTTGAACGTGAACCGCGTTTCACCCGCGTTTCGCCCGCAGAAATGTCATCATCTTCCACTCGCAGGCCAGACCGCCGTTATGCTCGTATGTTCTTTCCTGCCTCTGGTGCAATTGCAACAGCAAACTGCACAGAACAATGCTATGGCTAACAGTTGGTAGACCCACCTGGTGCGACCTTCACAGCCTACTCCCCAGACGGCAGATACATCATTACCGCAGGCACAAACAATGCCATCCGAAAGTACACCGTCGCCTCGGAAGACGAGCCGGAAACTATCGATGACTGCCAGGAATCGAATACTGGGCTGGCCGTGTCGGTATGCTGTCCACCTTGGCAGTTGCGAGCTGGGTGCTGATAGATCTCCCGTAGAACGACAAATTCATCACAGGGTCCGAAGATGGGGCCGTCAGCCTGTTCAGGATGAGCTCGAATGAGCTCGACCAAATTCTTGTTCGATGCAGCCTCCCCGTGCGGGACGTTGCCCTCAGTCCGGACGGCAACTGGGCGGCTGTTGCCAGCGAGTATGTTCTGCTGCCTTCCCGTGCCAATGCTACGATGGATGCTGACACTTTACCAGCGAAATGGCGGTCAAGGTGGTCAACACAAACGACAATGTGCAAATAATGTATCTGCGAGAACACAGTCGGTCTGTCAAGCACGTTACATTCCACCCAACGGACACATACCTTGTTGCTGCGTCTGGCACAGACGGGACAATATATGTCTACTCACTCTCGTCTCAGCAGCCATCATTGATAAAGAAGGTTGAGGGTGTTATACAGGCACTGGAGCCTGACGATGACGCCACCTCCAAAGCAGCGTGGCACCCTGATGGGCAAGCGTTTGCTGCGGTGACACGAACGAAAGGTATGCACAAACAATTGTTATATGCAGTGCACAACTGACGTCTGCAGACATTGTCGTCATCTCACGGAGCACCTGGGAGCGCCAGAGAACCTTCTCCACTGGGCACACAGGCCATATAAATGATATAGCCTGGTCACCAAACGGGGCCTTTCTAGCTAGCGCAGGTGCAGACGGTAAACTGGTGATTTGGGAAAGCAAAACTCAGACCATTATCAAAAAGTAATCTCATCCCTCTCCTGTCTCCACACCATCCCCTAACAAAGATAGATACGACCAACCAAAAGTAAAGAGCATATCATGGCACCCTAACGAAAACACCCTATCCCTCACCAACAACGACGGAGAACTCGTTACCCTCCCTGATGTCCTCCCTCCCGACCAAGAAGGTCTCCTCCGGCAGCCAGCAACCCTGCTCTATGACACCTCCGATGCCGGCACCAAGGATCAGCCACCGCCCCGCCGGAGGAGGGACCGAAGTCTAAGCCGCGACCCCCTCGACGAGCTTATGGGCCTCGATGACGAAGATGACGACTTTATCATCGACGATGATGGGATGGGCTACGCCGAACCTAAATCCAACAAGCGCAGCTTCGAATACCTCCACGACGACAGTCCTAGCACCAAACGCCGCGCCTACGACAGGTGGGAACCAAAAACTCATGCTCCATTCCAACCCGGCAGCACCCCCTGGCGCGGCGGCCGCAAGTATCTCGCCCTCAACCTCATCGGCTTCGTATGGACCGTCCAGCAAGAAACACACAACACCGTAACTGTCGAGTTCTACGACCGAGATCTCTACCGAGACTTCCACTTTACAGATCCATACCTCTATGATAAAGCTTGCCTAAACGAAAACGGTGCACTTTTCTCCTCGCCCAAAACAGACTCGAAACCAGCTTACCTCTTCTACCGCCCACACAGCACCTGGTCCACTCGCGCAGACTGGCGAATCCAGATGCCAGAGGGAGAGGATATCACCGCGATTGCCCTCAGCAACTCATATATTATCGCGCTCACCTCGAAATCCTACCTCCGTGTATACACACTCTTTGGAGCTCCGTTACGAATCCATCGGCACCCACACTCCCCTGTAGTCACCTGCGCGTCTTGGAGAGATTACGTTATGATCCTATCGAACGGCCCTGTGGCAGCAACCGGCCATACGACACTAACTTATGCCATCATGAATATCAAGCACGACGAAACCCTCCAATCCGACGCCACCATCGCACTTCCTCCGGGTGGAGTCTTGCAAAGTATATTCTTCTCGGAAGAAGGTGACCCAATAATATACGATTCTGAGGGAGTCCTGCTCGTTCTGCAACACTGGCGGAGTCCAGGACAAGCGAGTTGGGCTCCCGTACTAGATACCACACAGATCGACTCGAATACCAAAACAGTGGAATACTGGCCTGTAGCCGTTGCGCACGATAAATTCCACTGCATCGTTCTCCGCCCCGGGGAGAAATACCCATACTTCCCCCGCCCGCTCCTGTCCGAATTCGATTTCAAGATCCCACTATCTTCATCAACCTCCACTTCAAATCAGAGTGCTCCGCACGAGGAAACTCTCGTCAGGGAAACCCTCCTCCTCTCACTCCTCGAGGATCTCGTGGGTAGAAGGCCCGCAACGAGTGAAGAGGGGCATGCGAAGTTGACGAGGGAACATGCGATTGATAGGGCGATTTTGCAGATGCTGGCGGTGGAGTGTAGGGATGATAGGGGGGAGAAGGCGTTGGAATTGTGTGGATTGTTTAGAGATAGGGGCAAGGGGTTGGAGTTGGCTGGGAGGATTGCAGTCAAGTATGGCAGGGGGGTGTTGGCGGGGAAGATTGCGGCATTGAGGGAGGAAGGGGAGATGGGATTCTTTTAGGGTTCAGGGGTAGTTGCATGGTTTTTTTTTTTTTTTTTTTTTGTTAGAGAGGCATACCACTAGACTAAAAGAGTGATCACTTGGTGATAGGTTTGCCTAGCACCATTATATACCAACATTTTTTTCTTACCCTTGGAGCGGTGTAAGATTATTATTGGAATAAGTATAGAGCTAAAGCCTAAGCATATTTTATAATATCCTGTATCAGGTGAGGCACAGTTTTTCGTTCTCGGTTGAGGGTAATTACACCAAAGGGGCATTGCTCTAGGTACCTGAGTACCGGTACTACTTTATAACCCTCCCGCTTTCCCATGTCTGAGATCTCTGTCAGTAGTATATCCATCCACATGTACAGCCCAGAACAGCACACCAGGCGTCAATATAGCTATAGCCTCCTCTACGCCAAGTTTTCAATTTTGTCCTGGTACGTTATCCACCTTAATACTCTCGAGTAGAGAGCGATCTCCGTCGGCGGTCGAACCACTCCTATTGGATGGATATTCCTACCCAGTAAATACTCCCTCTGATCAGATCAACACGCCGACAAATTACCAAAGGAGATTATTCCATATAGAGCGCTCCCCGCTCCCCTATTATAATTACTGTACTTACATCCAGAGGACCTCTCAGCGATCCGGGGGCAGATGCTCTTACCCCTTGTATATATAATCAATCAATCAATCGCACTGCTTCGGCTTGCAAGACTAAAAATTAAGATTTGGTTCTATACAAACACTACGCTTATAGACTTACTTTCTTTAGTGGTTTTGACTGTACTTACATGCACTCACTCACTCACTCATGGTCACTCGAATGTCGCCTACTTAGGCCCTCGGCAGAGCTATCATTCCCATTATTTCTTTATTTCCCTCTCTGTTTATCGTCGATATTTTTTTCTCTTGTCATCACCTCCCCTATCCATCCATGTTGCTTACTTACCACGTGGTTTTCTAGCATCATGAGACATGCAAACCTCCCCCCCCACCATGATTACCAGCCAATGATGCATCCCTCCCCCCCCCCACAAGGGGCCAAGCTTAAGATTTGGGCTGCAGCTGTGCAGTGGTGGTATATATATACAATCAATGCTACCTATGGGATAGGTAGAGTTGCCAGGTGGGTGGGTCTTGTGGCTAGACTGAATCGATTTACCTCGCTACGGTACCTATGCTGTTGAGCTTGATGCACAAGAGGGTCGTGGTGCTGCTTTGACCTCCATAAATACTGTTTTTATTGCAAAGTTCAGGGTAACTAAAACTTTGCCACACACAAGACTCTAAAAAAGAGATTTTTCTCAATGCCTATCTATCTATATACGACAATGCGGCAGGCCAGCATAGATATATATTCTCACGGTATAAAGGTCAACCCCCCGCTGTATATATATATATATATATAAAGATTTCGAAAGCCCCCCCAGAAGTTTATTATCACTTATGACGCCCAATATTCTTCAGCTACAACTTAGCCCTCT